>JAEEGL010635933.1_pt1 | contig 10664 bp, 8 predicted proteins | sample 9134231 | NCBI WGS metagenome assembly JAEEGL01 (sample SAMN16246548, study PRJNA631951) | gut metagenome | biome: gut microbiome; feature: rumen; material: fiber-attached | host: Bos | place: Iran: Karaj | collected 2018-10 | reverse complement strand
TCAGTGTGAACTAATGTATACCTATGACAAACTCTTCTCTGCCTATCACCATACCGTCGCACAGCTTCTGCTTACAGAAGACGACATCCGTGATGAGATTCGCCATAAAAACTTTGAAAACACGATCTGCCGTCTTTTGGAGTTGGGCGTTCTCCCGATCATCAATGAAAATGACACCGTTGCAACAGCGGAACTCGGCATCGGTGACAATGACACACTTGCCGCCGTCGTTTCCGTCAGTGTCAAGGCAAATCTATTAGTTCTTCTTTCCGATATCGACGGCCTGTACACCGCCGATCCGCGCAAAGATGCGAAAGCAGAACTGATCAAGCACGTGCCTGATCTGACGGAAGAAATCCTTCTGCTCGGCGAAGGCGCCGGATCGTCACTCGGCACCGGAGGAATGCGCACCAAACTGAACGCTGCCAAGCGCGTGACCGAAGCCGGGATCGACATGGTAATCGCCAACGGATCGGACCCGAAACTATTATACGATATTGTTGCCGGGAAGCCTGTGGGAACCCGCTTTGAGGGAAAGGGGAATCGTCCTGTATGACAACGTCTGAAATCTTGACCCGTGCAAAAGCAGCGAAGGGCGACCTGTTTCTCCTCTCCTCCGATATGAAAAACCGGGCGCTTCTTTCCATGGCGGATTCTCTGATGGCTTCTGCGTCGAAAATACTGGATGCAAACCGGGAAGACATTGCTTCTGCAACCGGCGTTATTTCCGATGTGATGATCGACCGTCTTCGCCTTGACGACGCACGGATCGCCTCCATGGCAGACGGCATTCGCGAAGTGGCGGGTCTTCCGGATCCGGTTGGCCGGGTCCTCTCGGAAACGGTTCGTCCGAACGGACTTTCCATTCAAAAGATCTCCTGTCCCATCGGCGTTATCGCAATCATTTATGAAAGCCGCCCCAACGTCACATCGGACGCTGCCGCTCTTGCGCTGAAAAGCGGAAACGTCTGCATACTGCGCGGCGGAAAAGAAGCATACCGCTCCACATCCGCTATCGTAAAAGCGCTTCGCCGCGGGCTTTCCGATGCGGGGCTTTCCAGCGACCTGCTCTTTCTGATTGAGGACATTTCCCGGGCTGGGGCAAATGAACTGATGCATGCGGAAGGGTATGTGGATCTGTTGATCCCAAGAGGCGGAAAAGGTCTTATCCGTGCCTGTGTGCGCGAGGCGACCGTTCCCTGCGTCCAAACCGGTGAGGGAATCTGCCACGTTTATGCAGATCAGAGTGCGGACGTCGATAAGGCTCTGAAAATCATTGAAAATGCAAAAACAAGCCGTCCCTCTGTCTGCAATGCCGAAGAGGTCCTTCTTGTCCATGAAAGTCTGGCGCCGGAGCTTCTCCCCCGCCTTTCCAAACTGCTTCGGGACGATCAGATCACAAGCGGAAAGCCACCTGTGGAATTCCGCTGCGATGAGCGATCTCTCCCGTATATGGACGGCATTCCCGCCGGTCCGGAAGATTTTGATACCGAATTTTTAGACTACATTCTTGCCGTAAAGACTGTGGATTCTGTTCAAGAAGCGGTCGCACATATTTTGGCGCATTCCACCGGGCACAGTGAAGCGATACTGACCCGGGACGCCGAATCCGCAGAGTATTTCTGCGCGGCCGTCGACAGCGCAGCGGTATATGTCAACGCCTCTACCCGTTTCACCGACGGAGGAGAATTCGGGCTTGGCTGCGAGATGGGCATTTCCACGCAGAAGCTCCACGCACGCGGCCCCATGGGGCTGGAGGAATTGACCTCGTATAAATATGTCGTCCGCGGAAGCGGACAGATCCGATAAACCGATTTACAGAAAGGATGTCTGTGATGAGTTACTTTTCCGGCCATATCGGCTGCGGGAATATGGGCGGCGCGCTCGCCTCCGCGCTTCGAATAAAAAAAGACGGAGCCGATCTGTTGCTCTGCGATAAGGACGCCTCCCGCGTATCTGCGCTTTCGGAAAAACTCACTTGTTCCGTCGGCACTTCGGTCCAGGTCGCTCAGGAATGTCATTTCATTTTCCTTGGCGTCAAGCCTCAGATGATGCAGGAAATGCTCACGGAAATCTCCCCGATCCTCTCCGCGCGGCGCACACCTTATGTGCTCGTTTCCATGGCTGCCGGGTTGAGCATGCAAAAAATCCGCGCTATGATCGGGTTTGACGCACCGCTAATCCGAATCATGCCGAACATGCCGGTCTCGGTCGGGAAAGGAATCATTTTTACCTGCCGGACCGAAAACGTCAGTGATGAAGATTTTGCGCTCTTTGGTGACGCACTGTCTGCGGCCGGTGTTCTTCTTCCGCTGGCGGAGGATCGCATCGATGCCGGATCCGCCTTGTCCGGATGCGGTCCCGCTTTTGCCGCCATGGCCATCGAGGCGCTCGCGGACGGCGCTGTGGAATGCGGTCTGCCGCGCGCGGTCGCTTTGAAATGCGCTGCGCACACATTGCTCGGGACCGCGGAACTGTTCCTCTCCGGCGGGCAGTCTCCATCGGAATTGAAAGACGCGGTCTGCAGCCCAGGCGGCTCTACGATTGCCGGCGTTCACGCTTTGGAGGCCCGCGGTTATCGGGATGCACTGATGAGCGCCGTGACCGAGAGTTATCGGCGCACCAAAGAACTCGGCAAATAATCATCGCCGCGCATCAAGAAGATGTGCGGCGATTTTATGGTTTTTTTTATGGTTTTTTTCTCTGTTTTCCTTTTTTTGCTTGCGTTTCATCCGTACATACTGTATGATAAAAGGCGAGGTGATTCCATGATGGAAAATGAGAACATTTGCCGTTTCATTCCGCAGGACAACCATCCGAAAGAGCTCTCCTGCGTCAATTTTGTTTATGAAACGCATCCGGATTTCGGAGGGCGATCTGTTCTTTCCGCTGCATATACCGTTTTTCTTGTGTGTTCCGGAGAAGGTACCCTGCACACCTCACGATGTGCGGGCAAGCTTCATCCGGGTACACTGTTTTTTTCCTTTCCGGCTCTTCCCTATCTGATCGGAGACAACGGCGGGCTTTCCTATTTTTATATCACCTTTATCGGAAGCCGCGCCGAAGGGCTATTCGCACTTGCCGGGATCACCCGGGAGAACTGTATCCGCGACGGCTGCGGCGGCATGATCGCATATTGGCGCGACATGCTTTCCAACACCCCAGAGGCAAATGTCGGCATTGCCGCGGAAGCCGTTCTTCTGCACACCTTCTCCCGGCTTCCGCCCGTTTCGGCCCCGCCCTCTCTTTCCCGCGGAGATGAAACCGTACTTGCCCTGAAAAAAATGGCCGACGACCGTTATTTCGATTCAACTCTCTCCCTTTCGACCGCTGCGGAGGAATTCAATTACAATCCGAAATATCTCTCCGGGCTGTTCTCCCGTCAACTCGGCATCGGCTTCTGCGCATATCTTCACAGCGTACGCATGGAACACGCCCGCGAGCTGATGGCCAGCGGTATCGTTTCCATTCGTGAGATCGCCCGTTTGGTCGGTTATCCCGACGCCGCCTATTTTTCGCGCGCATTCCGCGAGACCACGGGCCTCTCCCCACGCGCCTACCTTCGCATGATCCAAGGCAAATAACGCTTCGTGCCTATAATCAAATGTGAAAGAAGGCCATTATGTCATGACCAACGTCTATTCGGTCCCCCTCTCCGAACCCCGTTTTGACGATTATTCCGTTACCGTCAACGGAATCGCCGTGCCTGTGCTCGGCTGCAGTGTCTCCGCCATTCCGTATAACCGGCGCTGGCCCGGTCATCAAAGAGCAACGGACCAGACAGAGCCGGCCTTTTTCGTTCGCTTCGCTGCCGAAAAAGACGCAACGGTTTCCGTCACGGTAAAAAAAGACTTCAAGCGCTTGGAGATCCGCCCTCTTGATCTCGGCGTAAAGTATCAACGCAACGGAAATACCGTTACGTTTACTCTGCCATGCCACGGAGGTTTCACCGTCGAACCCGACGGATGGCACAATGCGCTGCATCTGTTTTACGACGCTCCGAAAACCTACCCCGGGCCCCATACTTACACCTTCGGTCCGGGTGTTCACCGCCCCGGAACCATCGTTCTGCATACGGATGAGAGCCTTTATATCGATGAGGGCGCCATCGTTTACGGCCGTGTGGAAGCGCATTATGCGGACCGCTGTCGGATCGTCGGCAAAGGCATTCTCGACAACAGTGAGGAAAAAGAAACCATCCTGTTCGAAATGGATCGGCTTGGAGACGGCAGCGTAGACGTGCACAACTCCACGCGCACCCATGCGATCGATATCGACCATTCCAACGACTGCTTGATCGAAGGGATCACGATCCGCGATTCCCTTTGTTATAACCTGAGCGCTCACGACTGCAACGGCATGACAGTGGACAATATCAAGGCCATCGGCGACTGGAGATACAATTCCGACGGTGTGGACCTGCATAACTGCTGCCACTGTGTGGTAAAAAACTGTTTTCTGCGCACATTTGACGACACGATCTGCGTCAAAGGTCACCCGGGCTTTCAAGATATCTGCCGCGATATCGTTGTGGATCGCTGCGTTTGCTGGAACGACTGGGATCACACGTTGGAAATCGGCGCCGAGTGCTGCGCGAAGGATATGTGCGATATCACTTTCCGCAACTGCTATATCATCCACGCCGTGCAGACGGCGCTCAGCATCGCAAACGTGGATTACGGACACATACATGACGTACTGTATGACAATATCTCCGTCGAATATGACGAGGAACAACTGGAACCGAAGATTCAAGAAAGTGACGACGCGCCGTTCCCCCGCAATGCGGAATACCGGCCCTGTTTGATTGGCGATTTCATCACTCACCACCACGAGTATTCGGTCGGGGACGACCGGGGACGGATCAGCGGTATCCGTTATCGGAATATCCGCGTATACGGCATGCGCCCTCCCCGGATCTCTCTGCGCGGGTTCGACGCCGATCACCGTGTTTCCGACGTGGAGATCGACGGACTGTTCTGGAACGGCCGCCGACTGGATTCTCTCGACGTCTTCACCCCGGTCTCGAATGACTTCGCCTGTGAGATTCTGATGAAATGACTCAGGAGGCACCTATGAACACTTTTGTTTCCGCATCCGATCTTTCTCTCTGTGCAGAGTTTGCCGATCTCCTGCACGCTCCGGAGCATTGGCCGTTCTCTTTTCAACTCGGCGAAACAAAGTTTTGCGGTTTGCCCGGCGCTTCGCTATGCGTCCGCCGGGTCAGTTCAGAGCTCCTTGAATCTGAAGCGGTTCTCTCGGTCGGCTCCGTTGACGTCTGCGCCAAGGTGCAGATCTGGCAGGATTATCCGGCTGTGGAATGGACACTCTATTTTACGAATCGCGGGAACGCGGCCTCTCCCCGGCTTTCCGGGGTAAATGCGCTGGATTGCGCCTTCGCGGGCGATGCGCCTGTGCTTGTGACAAACAACGGTGATTTTTACTCTGAAAGGGGCTATTCCGAGCTTCATCAATCCCTTTCGTCCGGCGAGTCTGTGGCTCTGCATCCGGAGGGAGGACGTGCATGCGACGGCGCGTTCCCGTATCAGCGCCTTCTCTTTGCGGGTCACGGCGTTATGATCGCTGAAGGCTGGCCCGGAAAATGGAAGGCGGAATTCCGCTGTGCGGACGAAAAAGTGTTCTGCGCCGCCGGTCAATACCGTCTTGACTCGGTGATCCTGCCCGGCGAAACGCTTCGCTCGCCTCGCATCAGCCTGCTTTTCTTTGCCGGTGACGAGACCCGCGGGATCAACCTCTGGCGCAGATGGTTTCGGGCGCACGTGATGCCGCGCTGTGACGGTATGCCCATCGGGCCGCAGCTCACAACGTGTGATAACAATGGCGGGATCGAATGGACCGCCTCTACCGAAAAAGGACAGTTGGACGCCATCGCATACGCGAAAGATCATTTTCCGGAGGCGAATCTGTGGTGGATCGACGCCGGTTGGTATCCGTGTCTGAATGACAACGGCGAGCCAAGATGGTCGCGCACGGGCGACTGGCGACCCGACCCTGCCCGCTATCCGAATGCTTTTGCTCCGGTCGGGAAGGCATGCGCTGACGCGGGAATGGATATGCTCGTATGGTTTGAACCGGAGCGGGTCCATCCCGCCTCCGTGCTCGCCAAAGAGCACCCCGACTGGCTGCTTCCGCACCGCACGCCCAAGGAGATGAACGGCGCGTCATTTTTGCTGGACCTGACCAACGATGACTGTTTTGAATGGCTGTGCGCCAAGATCGGAGATTTGATCCGCGACAGCGGTATTCGCTGGTATCGCCAGGATTTCAATTTTGATCCGCTGGAACTGTGGGAGGCCGACGAGACGGTTGACCGCGTCGGCGCCACCGAAAACCGATATGTTCAACGCTATCTTGCCTATTGGGATCGGCTTTTGACCGATCATCCCGGGCTCAAAATCGACTCCTGTGCTTCCGGCGGACGGAGGAACGATCTGGAGACCATGCGGCGGGCCGTTCCGCTTCATCCGACGGATTACGGCTACGGATATCATCATATCAACCAGGCCTTCCGCCGAGTCCTCTACTCCTGGTTCCCCTTCACGCGAAGCTGGACCGCCTCTTGGGATAAAGACAACGAATACTATGATCACAGCGATTACTATGCGGCCGAACACCCGACCTGCGATAATTTTGAATATATCAACGGCTGCGGCGTGTTTTCCACACTGGGAGCCGTTCCGGTTTTGCGAGCGCACGAAGAGAGCGCCGGCTTTTTCCATCAAATGGCCGATTTGATGCTTCGCTTCGGTGAGATCGCTCTATACGGCGATTACTATCCGCTGACGCCCGACCATCGCGACAACAAGCGGTGGACCGTGTTCCAATTTGACGACGGCGAGCGAAACCGCGGCGTTCTGCAGTGTCTTCGCAACAATCAGGCCGCCGAGGCGGAGATCATCGTCTACCCGAAAGGTCTTGACCCCGAAGGGGCCTATCGCTTTATCAACCCGGAAACCGGTGAACGCCGTGAACAGAGCGGAGCGTCTCTCCTCTCTTCCGGCTTTCGGCTCTCTCAGCCCGTGCGAAGCGGCGCGCTCTGGTTCTATTCCAGGGTCTGACAAAAAAGAAAACGCCCTCCGGCAATTGGATTTGCCGGAGGGCGTTTTTTATTCGTTTATTGCGCAAGCCGCTTTTCACAGGCGGCGATCCGAACGCAGAGGCAAAGGAGCCGCATCGCCGGAACCAGTTCTTCAATGGTGATAAAGGTCGGCGCGATGCGGATGTTCCGGTCGTACGGGTCCTTTTTATACGGGTAGGTGGATCCGGCCGGCGTCATCTGCACGCCGATGGCCGCAAGCAGATCCAAAACGCGTTTTGCGCACCCGTTCCACACGTCCAGTGAAATAAAATATCCGCCGCGCGGCCGGCAGTAGGTTCCCGTGCCGGTGGCCGCAATCTGTTCGTCAAGTTCTTTCAGAACCGCTTCGAATTTCGGCCGCAGAAGCTCGGCGTGCTTCAGCATGTGGACGCGGACCGCTTCCACATCCGGCAAAAAGCGCATGTGACGCAGCTGGTTGACCTTGTTCGGCCCGATGGACTGCATCGACATCAGTTTGAAATGCCATGCAATGTTTGCGTCACTCATACCCATTGCGGCCACGCCGGCCCCCGGGAATGAGATTTTGGACGTGGAGGTGTAGGTGAACATCATATCCTCCGTCCCCTGCTTTATGCATTCGTCAAACAGGTTCAGAAGATGATCCGCTTTCTCGTACAGGTCGTGCACCACGTAGGCGTTATCCCAAACCAGCAGGAAATTCTCCGCAGCCGGATGCATGGCGGCGATGCGACGGACCGTTTCATCCGCATAGGTGATACCGGTCGGGTTGGAGTATTTGGGTACGCAGAACATGCCTTTGATCGACGGATCGCAGATCAGTTTCTCCACCTGATCCATGTCGGGACCGGTCGGCAGCATATCCACGCAGATCAGCTCGAAGCCCATTTGCTGAGCGATCCCGAAATGTCGATCATAACCGGGACTCGGGCAAAGAAATTTGCGATCCAGCTCCTGCACCCAGGGCGTGCTGCCCTCGTGAAGGCCGAAAAGCATGCCTCGCACAAAGGTGTCATAGATCATATTCAGGTCGGAATTTCCGCCCACCAGCACGTTCTTCGCCGGCATACCGAGCAGTTCTCCGAACAGTTTCCGCGCAGACGGAATGCCTTCCGGCACGCCGTAATTTCGGGTCTCGATGCCATCGGTGACACACTCATCCCCGTTTTCCAGCACGTGCAAAAGACCTTCCGAAAGATCCAACTGATCTTTCGCCGGCTTTCCTCGCATCATGTTCAGTTTCAGATCCAGTGCGGAGGCCTGCCGATAGGCTTTCATCAAGCCGGAAAGCTCTTCTCGGATCTCATCCGGGGTCATTTCTTTGTAGAGTCTCATACTGCCATTCCAATCAAGTCGTCATAAAAATTGATACCGGTTTTCTCCAGCTTTTTCACACTTCGGATTCCGATTTAACATATGATGTATGGTTCTGATCGCGTTCCCATTTTCGCCGCGCGGCTCCTGTTGAGAAGAGAACAATGCCAACAATACGGCAAAGATCCGAAAAGAGCGCCAAGAGAAAATACCGCTGTGCAGGATTCAGCCCGTCCGCTACCCGGTAGGATGCAAAAATCTGGGCTCCTTCACTTTTCGTGCCAAGAAAAACGAGTGCGAAAACAAGAAACACCGTCCCGACGACCGTCAGGAGTGCACCATATACCATACGGGCAACGCTCTTTTCCTGCGAAAAACCTAAAAGTCGGGCAATAGCCGGCGCCAAAATAATATTCGTCCCCAATTCCAGCAGATAATTCACACCTGCCAAACCCAAAATTGCATATACGCCGGCAGATACGTATCCTGCCGCGGCTGCCCATTCGGAAATGGTGCCCCAGAAAAAGACTCTGCATCCAATCAAAAAGATACCGGTATTGACTGTGGGACAGACAAGTGCAGCCAGGATCACAGCCGCATACTTGTTTTTCCCCGAAATAAGACGATAGATCAGGCCTGCGCAAAAGCCTGCCAAAACGCCTTTCAAAATAACTGTGAGGATAGTGCCTGGAATGTTGACGGCTAAAAAGAGCGCCGCATCGCCAGACAGCAAAATCACAACCGCATTGACAAGTCCGAGCCATGCTCCGTAGGGAGCTCCCAGCAAGGCCGCACCAACCACGATAGGCACCATAGCCAGATTAATGGAAAAAACGCCAAAATGGATCGCGCTTCCCAAAAGCTGCAACACAATGACCAACGCTGTTAACATGGCCGATATCGTTAGGTTTTGAACTTTTGCATTGCTGGTTTTTTTCTTTGCAGCCGTCAGTTCCTGATTTCCCGTCTCCGTGCAAGAGACCTCGAAGCGGTTCTTTTCCTGTTCCGAATGCTTGTCCATAGTTTTTCCTCCTTGCTGCCGTTCGCATTTTCTGCGATACAGTGCGTATGTTTGTGTGCCGTCTATTTATTCGCGTTCTTCTGCCAGATCGCGTACAAGCCGTCCAACAGAAGCTCACCGTCGAAAACGATTTCTCTGTGGCAATGCGGATAGACCGCCCGGGCATGCCCGCCGGTCGCAACGACCGTGAACTTCATCCCGAATTGTTTCTCGATGCGGTCAATGATGCCGTCGATCGCCGCCGCATGCCCGTAAATGATCCCGGAACGGATGCAGGCCGACGTGCCGGTGCCGACCACCTGCGGAGGCGCTTCCAGCGAAACGTACGGAAGCTGCGCCGTTTTCTCGGACAACGCCTCTGCGCTGATCCGCACCCCCGGAACAAAGACCGCGCCGCACAGCACATGCTCCGGATCCAGAACGATCAGCTTGGTCACCGTTCCCATATCCACGATCACGCAGGGGCCTTCATATTTGGCCGAGGCGGCGACCGCGGCAACGATGATGTCCGAACCGACCTCGTTTGCATTATCCACCTGAATGCGGAGCCCGGTGCGGATGCCGGGCGCCACCACCAGCGGCTCGATACCCAGCACCTTATTCACGGCGCGGCGGAGCGCGCCGGTCAGCGGCGGGACCACACAGGAAAGGATCGCTCCGGTGATCTTGTTCTCGGCAACGCCGTAAAGCCGCAGAATATCCCGCAGCTCAACGGCATATTGGTCGTCGGTCTTCGCCCGGTTAGTGGCGATCCGGGAAACCATGCGGAGTTTTTCCGCATCCTCAAACACGCCGAGCACGATATTCGTATTGCCTGCGTCAATGGCGAGGATCATCATTTTCCTCCGATCAGATGGTGCCCAGCGTTCTGGGATACGGGATCACGTCGCGGATATTGGACATGCCGGTTACGTACATAATCAACCTCTCAAAGCCGAGCCCGAAGCCCGCATGGCGGGTACCTCCGAAGCGGCGAAGGTCGATATAATTCCGGTAGTCTTCTTCGGACAGCCCGAGTTCTTTCATGCGTGCCAGCAGGAGATCCAACCTCTCCTCTCTCTGGGAGCCGCCGATGATCTCGCCCACGCCAGGAACCAGACAGTCCATTGCGGCGACCGTCTTCCCGTCGTCGTTCAGCCGCATATAGAAGGATTTGATTTCCACCGGGTAGTCCGTCACGAAAATGGGCGATTTGAAATGTTCTTCGGTCAGATAGCGCTCGTGCTCCGTCTGCAGATCGCAGCCCCACTC
>JAEEGL017088599.1_pt1 | contig 10665 bp, 2 predicted proteins | sample 9134231 | NCBI WGS metagenome assembly JAEEGL01 (sample SAMN16246548, study PRJNA631951) | gut metagenome | biome: gut microbiome; feature: rumen; material: fiber-attached | host: Bos | place: Iran: Karaj | collected 2018-10 | reverse complement strand
TTTATGCTTACAATAATTAAACATCCATTAATTGATGTAAAATTATCAATTATGAGAGATGAAAACACACCTACAAAAGAATTTAGAGAAAGTATTAATGAAATTGCTTCATTTATGTGCTTTGAAGTATTTAAAGATTTAAAAACACATAAATCAAAAGAAACATACAACACACCTACTGGTTATACATTACACAGAGTAAAACTAGATGATAAGATCATTATCGTACCTATTTTACGTGCTGGTATTGGCTTATGTGATGGTATTAAAAATATGATTCCAACAGCTAGAATTGGTCATATTGGTATGTATAGAAATGAAGAAACATTAGAACCAGTAGAATATTATTTCAAACTTCCTGAAGTTGAAAACCCACTAGTATTAATAGTTGACCCTATGCTTGCTACAGGAGGAAGTGCCGTTGCTGCTATTTCAGCTTGTAAAAAAAGAGGATACACAAACATTCGTTTAATGTGTTTAGTAGGAGTTCCTCAAGGAGTAGAAGCTGTAGAAAAGGCTCATCCAGATGTACATATTTATCTAGCTAGTCTAGATGAAAAATTAAATGAAAAAGGTTATATTATTCCAGGCTTAGGTGATGCTGGAGATAGAATCTTTGGTACAAAATAAGAATTCTTTTAAGAAAACAAAAAGTGGCTTAATTGCCACTTTTTTTAATCTATAAATTTTGCTTTAAAATCTTTAGGAGTAAAGCCTGTTACTCTTTTAAAGCTTTCTGTAAAAGTACTTAAATTATCATAACCTACCATTATAGAAATATCTTTAAATTTAAGTGTTTTATTTCCTATCATCAAGCTCTTAGCTTCACTTATTCTAAGCTTATTTAGATGCACTATAGGGCTATCAGCCATATAAGCTTTAAAGGCTTTTGTAAAGTATGTAACACTATAGCCACTAAGAAGAGCTAGCTTTTCAATTGTTAAGCTAGGATCCTTATAATTTTCATACATATAAATGATGATATTTTTTATATTTTTCGCATATTTCTTTTCAGGACGCCTTCTATCTGTTTTATCACTTAATCCTCTTTGAATAAGCATTTCACAAATTAAGTTAATAATATTTTTTTCATTTTGACTAGTTGAATTAGTTATAAAGTTTTTACATAGATCAACGAATGAATAATTGATATTAAATCTAGTATAAAAATATTCCTTATCAAAGCCTAAATCCCTTTTTATTTCATCAAAATAATTCATATCAACTACTATATCTAAAATCTCTGATTCATCTAAAGAAAATTCTATTCCATGAACGACATTTGGATTAACTGGATAAACATAACCAACCTCACCAATATAGTTAGCTTTATCATAAATAAGTAGAGGTACAGTTTTAATTGGAATAATGAATTCATAAGCTAAATGAGAATGACTAAAAGGATATATACTTTTTTTCTTTTCTACATGGTGATAATAAGCAATAGAGAAGTTATCAAATGATTTATACGATGTATAATCATTAATGGTATTTAATTCACCACAATGGCATTCTTTTATGTTCATAAAAACCACCTCCAATTAAATTATAGCAAAAATTTGAAATTTATTATACAAAAATTCAATTTTTTGCCATAAAGTATATTATTTTATACATAAATATATTATTTTGTATAAACAAATAGTAAAATTAAAGTAGATTTTTCAATATTTTGGAGGTGCAATTTAATATGAAGTTTATTAAAAGATTACTTTTATTATCTTCAGTTTTACTATTGTTTGCCTGTAATAGAAAAGAAACTACTAAAACGCCAGATAGTAGTACAAAAAAGCCTACTACAGTTATAACTAGTAAAAAAACTACATCAGAAAAATCTACAACAAAGGCCAAAAAAATGGTCTCTTTAACTTTGTCTAAAAATATAAATGAAGGTGGAGTTGTAGAAGGTGCTGGTAGTTATGAAGAAAAGACTAATGTCAAAATTAAAGCAACAGCAAATGCTAATTATGAATTTAAGGGTTGGTATAAAGGAGAAGAATTAATATCAAGCTTAAACGAATATGAATTTAATATTAGCGAAAACACAGAAATTGTTGCTAAATTTGAACTACAAAAATTTAGAATAACAGTATTTCAAATTCTGGATGAAGGTGGAACTCCTTTAATCGATGATGATTATGAATATGGATCAACCATTACCTTAACAGCAGCTGAAGTAGCTGGTCATACATTTATGGGCTGGTATGAAAATGGTACAGATCCATTAACAAATGATGTAAATATAGAAATCACAGTAGAAGATGAATTATATTTATGTGCTATGTATAAAACAAATAGTTATACTGTAAGCCTAGAAAAGAATATAGATTCATGCACAGTAACTGGTGCTGATACTTATTTATATAATAGTGAAATAACTATCACAGCTACACCATCTGAAGGATATAAGTTCGTTTCATGGAATAATGGTGAAGAAATAGTATCTACAGATAGCGAATATACGTTTAATGTATTAGATAATATCACTTTAACTGCGATATTTGAACCGCTTAAATATAATGTAACATTCACATCTAATATGCAAGATGTTGGTATTTTTACTGGTGGTGGCGAATATGAATATGGTTCAAGCGTTACAGTAAAAGTAACACCTAAAAACAGTGGATACGTATTTGATGGTTGGTTTAAGAATCATTTGCCAGTTTCAACAGATAGTGAATATACATTTACTATGCCTAATCAAGATGTTGAATTATTGGCTAGATTTTATTACAACAAATTTAATGTAAGTGCAACACAAAACATAGAAGAGGCTGGAACTATTACAGGAACTGGAACTTATTATTACAGAACAACTATAACTGTTACAACAACATTAGCTGATGGATATAACTTCATAGGTTGGTTTGATAGTAATGATAAAGAATTATCTAAGAATTTAAGTTATGTTTTCCAATTACAAAACAATGATGTAGAATTAGTTGCTAAATATGAACTTGCAACATACACAATCACTGTAAATAAGAATATAGAAGAAGCCGGAACTATAAGTGGTCAAACATCTTATCATCATAATGATAATGTATATTTAGAAGAAGAAACTAATGATGGATATACATTCATAGGTTGGTATAATGGTGAAAACTTAATAAGCGATGATTATGAATGCTTATTTACAATGCCAGCTAATGATTTAGTATTAGAAGCAAGATATGATTATGAAACTAACATGGTTAGAATACATACAAATATGGAAGATGCAGGAACTATTCCATCTTCAAAAGAATATAAATATCTAGATACAGTAACTTTAACTGCAACAGTTAATACTGGTTATGTATTTAACGGTTGGTATATTGGTGAAACTAAAGTATGTGATGAATTAACATATACATTTACAATGGGTAAAGATTTAGTTGAATTAACTGTTAAATATTCTTATTTATACCTAACAGTAACAATTAATCAAAATTATGATAATGCAGGTAAAATTACAGGATCAAATCCAAGATATATACGATATAACACAACAACAGATTTAATCATTACTCCAAATACTGGTTATACTTTTATAGGCTGGTATATAGGCAGTACACAAATATCAGATGAATTAACTTACACTTATACAGTATTAGAAGATGTCACTATTACAGCAACATTTGAAATAGAAGAATATACACTAGCTATTCAAAAGAATATGGATGGTGGAACTGTAACAGGTGCAGGAACTTATGAATATAATAGCGAAGTTACAGTCACAGTTACCCTAAACCCTGGATATAACTTCTTAAAGATGAAAAATGAAGTAACAGGTGATGTTATTACTGAATTAACTTATACATTCACATTTACTGGTGAAACAGTAATTACAGTTACTTTTGAAAAGATAGTATATTTTGCTGAAGCATATGTAAAATCTACATCAGAAGGTCGTGGAACAGTAAGCGGAACTATCGATGAAGCATATTATAACGATGAAGCAACATTTATTGCTACACCAACAAATGAAGGATATACATTCATTGGTTGGTATGATAATGAAGATAGTTTAGTATCTGAATTAGCAACTTATACATTCAATGTTACAGAAAATGTTAGATTATATGCTAAATTCTCTATAAATACATACACTTTAACTCTAACAATGAATATTGAAGGTGCCGCTACACTATCTGGTGCTGGAACTTATGAATATTCACCAACATTAGTTAATGCAAGTGCTATAGCACAAACTAAACACGGTTATGTATTTATAGGTTGGTTTGAAAATAATGAACTTGTATCAGAAGATGATGCATATTACTTCAAAATGCCTTATAGAAATGTAAATTTAGAGGCTAGATTTGAAAAAGATACATATACAGTTGCAATTAACACTTATATTACTGCTGGTGGTACAGTAACTGGTGCTGGAAATTATGAATACAACAGTGAAGTTACAGTTCATGCAGATGTTGAAACATATTATCAATTTGAAGGTTGGTATAGAGGCCTTTCAGCTTTTGAAGAATTAATCACAACAGATCCTGATTATACATTCACAATCACTGAAAATACTTATATTTCCGCAAAATGGACATTAATTAGATATCACTTAACTACTATTAATAGTGATGAAGATTGTGGATATATCTATGAATTAACTAATTATGATTGTGCTGCAAATCATGAAGTAGAAGTACTAGATGCTTCTCCAAAAACTGGTTATGAATTTGTTGGTTGGTATGAAGGAGATGAATTATTATCTACTATACCTAATTATAAATTCTATCCAACAAAAGATCTTACTTTAACTGCAATATGGAAACTTAAAGACTATAATGTAGTTGCTACAGCAAGTGCTTATAGTGAATATGCAACTATTACAGGTAGTGGAATAGTTCATTTAGGAGATACATTTACTTTAACAATTACATTAAGTGATGAAACATATTCATTTGGCGGATGGTTTATCAATAATTTAATAGCCATAGGCTATACAGCAACATTAGAATATGAATTTGATTCATATTGTGTAAATAAAGTTGATGAAAATGATAATCTAAACATTACGGCAAAAGTAACTAGTTTATATAACACATTAACTTTAGTTAATTCTAACGAAGATGGCGGAACAATTAGTGGTGGTGGTTTATATAAAGTTGGAACTAAACACACTATTACAGCTACACCTAGTTGGTATTATGAATTTGATGGTTGGTATTTAGATGGTGAAAGAGTATCAACATCTGCATCATATGAAGTAACAATGCCAGATCATGATGTTACATATACAGCAAAATGGCTAAAAATATCAGAATTAAACGTTAATACAAATAAAGATTATTATGGCGAATACTCAATGCATTTAAACGAAAACACTGTAGAAGGAGAAGAAATAACACTTACAGCAACTCCAAACTCACATTGCCTTTTCGTTGGTTGGTATGATGGTGAAACATTATTAAGTGAAGAAACAACTTACACATTCAAAATGCCTGACCATGATATAACTTATACAGCTGTATTTGACTGTGAAGATTGCTTAAAACCATTTATATTCGAACAAACACTTAATGGAATAGTATTAATTGATGTAGAAGAAGGATATGAAGATATCACAGAAGTTATTATTCCATCATTTGTTACTGGTATAGATCCTGATGGATTTACTTGTGCTCCATTACTTTATTTCTTCTATTTTGAGGGAACAAAACAAGAATGGACTCAACATAGTATGGAAGTTCCTTTGCAAAAAATGATAGAAGGTGCTCAAGCATACTATTATTCAGAAACTAGACCATCTACTCACTATGAATATTGGCATTATGTTAATGAAAAACCAGTTATTTGGGGAGTAACAATAGTTTACTACCTATATGGTGGAGTTAATGATTTCTTAAACCCAATTGAAGGAAATAGATATTTTGATGAAGATTTTGAGCTATATCCAGCAACAAAGAAATATTGTGAGTTTGTTGGATGGCATAGATCATCTGATTTTAGTAGTGAAATAGTTACAAAAATATCTAAAGATGACTATGGAAGAATAGAATTACATGCTGAATTTACAACTATAGAATCTTTAAAATACTTTGAATTCACAACTAGTGGTGATGAAGTAATAATTAATTCTGTTAAATCTGAATATGCTAAATCTACAGAACTAGTTGTTCCAGATATTGTTACAAAAATATCTAAAAATGCATTTAGAAATTGTTCAAATTTAGTTAAGCTAACTATTCCTTTCATAGGTGAAAAGAGAGTTAATCCAACAGATAACTTCCAATATACATTAGGCTATATATTTGGCGAAGTACTATTTGAAGGTACTGTTGCAACAACACAATACTACGTTGAAACATATATGTCAGAAAGTGTTGCTAAAACATACTATATTCCTAGTTCACTAAAAGAAGTATATGTTACTGATTCAACATATTTACCAGAAGGATCATTTGCTGCATGTACTAACATAGAAAAAGTTGTTTTAGCAAATACATTCCAAACAATCGGTGGAGCAGCATTCTATGGAGATACTAGTCTAACTGACTTAATTTTAGGCGATAATATAACATACTTCGCATGGAGTCCATTATATAATTGTACAGGATTAGTTAATATATCATTTGGCCCATCCACACTTGCGGCTTTAGCAGATAATAGTGAAAATATACAATATTGCACTAATCTAGAAAATATATACTTTACTGGAACAATTGCTGATTGGGTTAATAATGCTAATTTTACCGCTCCATCTACAAGCTTTATGAGTAAAGCATCTAATTTATATTTCTTAGATGAAAATGGTGAAATAGAATATAATGAATCAAATTATAGCACTATAAATGGTGAATTAATTATTCCAGAAGGTGTAGAAACAATTGGAATTGCTACTTTATACAATATTGGCAATAACATAACAAGCATAATTGTACCTAACAGTGTGACTTTTATTCAACCAGGTGCATTCGCTCACTTCCCATTATCAGAATCTATTACACTTCCATTTGTTGGTGCAACTAGATATTCTCAAACAAGTGATAATCAATATCCATTAGGTTATATATTTGGGACAACATCAAATAGCACATCACTTTCTATCAATCAAAAATATATAAAAACATATAATTCTACAAATCCAACTTATGAAACAACAACTTATTATATTCCTGCAACATTAAAGAATGTAACTATTACTGATACAACATATATCCAATATGGAGCATTCTACTATTGTTATTCCTTAACAAGCATCAATCTTAATTGTGCTATAGAAGGCATTGCAGAAAAAGCATTCTATTCATGTGAAAAAATAGAAGAAATGATTATTTCTGATGGATTATTATCAGTAAATAAATACGCATTCCAATACTGTGAAAATCTAAAAGAAGTAGTTATACCTAATAGTGTTTTAGAAATAGGTGAAAGTATATTTGTTGGTTGTTGGGATTTAGAAAAATTATCTATTCCATTTGTCGGTGAAAAGAGATATCAAACAACAGATAATAATCAATATCCATTTGCATACCTATTTAAAGATGGAACAAGTGGATCAGTATTACTTAAGCAAACATATATAGAAAATTATAGTACTAATACTACTAAAACAATTACTACAACTATTCCAACTAATCTAAAAGAATTAATAATTACTGATTCACCTTATATTCAAATGGGTGCATTAACAAACTTAAGCAATTTAGAAAAAATAGAAATAACTAGTAGCACAACAAAAATTAGTAGTGGAGTATTAAATGGATGTTCATCATTAATAGAATTATCTATTCCATTTGTCGGTGAAAAGAGATATACAGCAAATGAGAATACCCAAAAACCTTTAGGACATATTTTTGGTGAAACACAATATACAAATGCTACTCTTACAGAACAAAAATATAGAAATAATGGTACTAATACAACTATTAATTATTACATTCCAAATGATTTAATAAGTGTTACAATTACAGATCATTATTATCTACCATATAGTGCATTTAGAGAATTAAGTAATTTAGAAAGTATAATACTTCCAGATGATCTTGAAATTGTCGGACAAGATGCCTTTTATAGATGTAGTTCAATAAATACAATAATATTACCAGATGGTGTTACACAAATTGGTTCATATGCATTTGCTTCTTGTACAAGTCTAGTTAATATTGTACTAAGTGAAAGCCTTTATAGAATTAATGAGAGTGCATTCTTAAATTGCACTTCACTAACTAATGTTTATTACAATAATAATTTAAATAATTGGTTAAATATCGAATTTATTGATCCACTAGAAGATACATGGTATGCAAACCCAATGACAAAAGCAAGTAATTTCTATGTAATAGATGAAGATGGTGATGAAATCTTTAATGATAAAAACTATTCTAAGCCTAAAAACATCGAAATAGATTTGAGTATTACAGAATTTAATAGCTATCGATTCAAAAATATTAGTTCACTTGAAAATGTATATTATGGTGGTTCGTTAGAAGATTGGATTAATATCAATTTCCATAATTTTGATGTAAATAATCCTATGGCTTATGCAAAAAATCTATATACACTTGATGAAAACGGTGAATTTGAATATAATGGCAACCATTATACGCTTCCTAGAGAATTTGTTATTCCAGAAAGCATTGTATCCCTAACTAATCAGCTTAAAAATCTTTCAAGTATTAAAAAGCTAACAATTCCAAGTACTGTAACATCTATTAAGCAAGGTGCTTTACATGGATTGTCATCGTTAGAGACATTAATAATTCCATATTTAGGTAATAATCGAGAAAGCACATTACCATTAGGGCATATATTTGGAGGAAGTAGTTATGATAATTCAACACTAATTGAAACACGTGCAACTGATAATGGTGTAACAAGTCTTAGAAATTACTATATTCCAAATAACCTTAAAGAAATAACAATTACACTAGGTAATATCTACCAAAATAAAGTAAGCATTAATCATAATGCCTTCTATAAAATTACATCAATAGAAAAAATTACAATTATAGATAGTGCGACTCTTTCAGTTGGAACAATAATTCAAAGTCAGGCGTTCTATGGTTGTACAGGATTAAAGAGTTTCATAGTACCAGCTGGAGTACAAGGAATTGATACAGATGCCTTTTATAGATGCTACAATTTAAAAGAAATATATAACCTAAGCAGATTAAACATTCAAGTTGGTTCAACAAATTATGGATATATTGCATATTATGCAGTAGTAGTTCATAATTCAATAAGCGATGAATCAATCTATCAAAATATTTATGATGACTTTGGCATTTACAATGGTATACTATTTGCTTATACAGGTAATCAAAACAGCATAACAATCCCAGATAATGTTACAAAAATTGCTAAATACACATTTAATGAATGTATAGAATTAAAAGAAATTATCATGCAAGAAGGAGTTGCTGTAATTGAAGAATACGCATTTAATAATTGTACTAATCTAACTAACATTTCTATTCCAAATAGTATTACTACAATTAATGACTATGCATTCTATAATTGTACTTCCCTAGAAAAAAATATTTATGATAATGCATATTATCTAGGAAATAGTGAAAATCCTTATTTGGTTTTATATACAACTAATAGCGATATTGAAAGTTTAGAAATAAATGAAAATTGTAAGATTATCTACACTAATGCGTTAGTTAAAGCTAATATGACAAGTGTTGTTATACCAAATAGCGTTATTTACATGGGATCAAGCATTTTAAATACTAAAGTTAGATACCTAGAAACTCCATTTTTAGGAACAAATAGAGATGATAGAACAAATGCAAATATATCATTTATGTATAATTCAACTACAATAAGTTTAAGAGAAGTTACAATTACTAATGCTTTATATATAGGAAAATCGGCATTATCTAGTGCAACTCTATATAAAGTCACATTGCCTGATACATTAATTTCAATAGGCGAAAATGCCTTTTCTCAATGTAGCAGACTATATAGTATCGTTATTCCAAGCAACGTTCAGTCAATTGGTGATAATGCTTTTGCAGGATGTCAAAGATTAAGCATAGTAGTCAATTTATCAGACCTACCTATTACAAAAGGTCAAAACACATATGGTAGAGTTGCATATAGTGCACTTGAAGTATTTACTTCATTAGATGATGTAAAAATAATTGAAAATGATGATCATGTATTTGCATATTTTGATTCAAAACTATACTATCTTGCATATACAGGATTTAACAATTCAACATTAGTATTACCAGATAATCTTGAAATTGATGTAACAATAATCAATACTTATGAAATATATTCTTATGCCTTCTATTCTGGAAGTTTTGAAAGTATTATAATTCCTACATCAGTAACAAAGATTTATTCACAAGCTATAGTATCATGTTCTAACCTTACAAAAATATATTACAAAGGCTTAGAGTCTGATTGGGAGTTAATTCAAATTGATAATACTACACAATTAAACAATAAAACAATATATTATTATTCAGAAACAACTCCAACTACATCAGGCAATTACTGGCACTATGACAGTAATAACAATCCTGTAATTTGGTCATAATTAATAAAACTGGGACTAAAATTTAGTCCCTTTTTTATTTGAAATTGACAAAATATAGTTATTACTATATAATATCTTTGAAATATTCGGGTAATCGAGCAGAAATGTTAGGAAAGTCCATGCTAGCACAGTCTGAGATGACTGTAGTGTTTGTGCTAGATGAATAAATAAAT
>JAEEGL016907712.1_pt1 | contig 10665 bp, 16 predicted proteins | sample 9134231 | NCBI WGS metagenome assembly JAEEGL01 (sample SAMN16246548, study PRJNA631951) | gut metagenome | biome: gut microbiome; feature: rumen; material: fiber-attached | host: Bos | place: Iran: Karaj | collected 2018-10 | reverse complement strand
AAGCTTTAAGAGATTATCCAGTTATAATGAATAAATGGGTAAACGTATTAGTTAATAAAATTGGTTTAACTGTAATTAAAAATAAAATGTGGAATAACAAGCTTGCTGAATTCCAAAGAGGTGATTTACCTGTTGGATCTACAGTTGAAGAAATCTTTGTTGATTTAGTAAAAGCTAAAACTTACGCAGAAGAGCCTGAAAGTGGTAATTTAGGTGATGTATTTGCTGTAAATAAGCCTGATGTAAAAGTTAGATACCATATTGTTAATTCACAATTAGTATATCCAATTAGTATATCTAAAGTTAATATTTTACAAGCATTTACTAATTTACCAGCATTTGAAGATTTTATCTCTAAAGTATTTGAAAGCGTTTACGCTAGTGCAAACTTAGATGAATATCTACAAACTAAACAATTAATTCAATTCTATATGACAAATGATTCTATTAACAGATTCTATGATGTTGAAGTTAGTGCTGTAACTAATGAAGCAACAGCTAAAGCTTTAGCAACACAAATTCGTTCTTATTCTAATAAAATCGAATTTATGAGTGCTAAATATAATTATGCTGGTGTAACTACTCATACACCTAAAGAGGATCAAGTATTATTATTAAATAGTGATACTGAAGCATTTATGGACGTAAATGTACTTGCATATGCATTTAACATGGAAAAAGCTGATCCATCTGCAATCGTATCAAAAGTTGTTACTTTAGATGATTTTGGTGATGGTGATTCAACAACAGTTGCACTTTTAGTTGATAGAGATTGGTTTATGATTTACTCTCAATTATATCAAATGGAAGAACAAAACAATGCACTTCATTTATACTTCAATAGATTCTTACATATTTGGAAGATTTATTCAACAAGTGAGTTTGCTAATGCTATAAGATTTACTACAAGTGAAATTGAACGTCCATTAACTATTACACCTAGTACAGCAACTATTAATGCAGGTGAAACATTACAATTAGAAACTAATTTACCAGCTACTTTTGCAATAACTACTCAAGGTGTTGATGAGGGTACAACTGTTTCATCTAGTGGTTTATTAACTATTGCTGAGGGTGAAGATGTTACTTCTATTTCAGTAACAGCTACATCTACAGGTGATAATACAAATACAGCTACTGGAACTTATACAATAGTACCTGTATCATCTGGTGAATAATGAACTATACACCACAAACTGAGGTACATTTATTATCAAATGTACCTTTTAATTTTAGTTATAATAATGTAATGGATTTTGATTCAATAAATGAGCAAACTACTTATTTTATAAATAAGAGTAAATTAACTTTTGAAGATTTAACACATCAAAGAGTAAATAATAATACAATCAATTTAGAAGTTGCTTATGAAGATTTATATGATATAAATTACATGATGTTTCAAAATGATAAAATACCAGGTAAATGGTTTTATGCATTTATAACAAGTTATGATTTTATATCACCAAAGGTAACACGTATCACTTATCAAATAGATGTTTATCAAACATGGTTATTTGATATGACATGGCAATCAACTTATGTTGAACGTGAACATACACAAAGATTTAATCAAGATGGTACACCTGTTATTAATACACTTGATGAGGGTTTAGCTTATGGTACTGACTATAGAACTGTTTATAAACAAAAATGTAATGATGACAACATAATCTGGTTAGTTGCAATTACTAAATCATCAATACAAAAATTAATTGGTCAAACAAGTGTAACTAGTGGTCGAATTGCTAATATAAGACAGCCACTACACTATACACTTACACCAATTGATTTAGATGGTACTTATGTAACAATTAATGGTGCAACACCGGGTGATCAATTCTTAACAAGTTTAGGTGATGATGAATCTACAGTTGGTCAACTTGTATCACTTTTCTATACTGCTTATGTACCTTTTACATATACAGTTGATGGAAATAATAATATTACAACTAATGATTCAAATATTCATTTTATTAATGGTGGTGGCGTTGGTGGATTCTATGATTATTATGGTACTGGTGATTGGATACCACAAAATTATTTAGTGTCAAATGATATGTATAGCTTAATGCCTACATATACAGAATCTAAACTTTATATGTATCCTTATACATTAATAGAGTTAACCGATATGCAAGGTAATACAGCAACATTAAAGCCACAAAACTTTGGTAGCAAAAGTTTAAGTTTTGATGTAATGAGTTGTATATCTGCACAGCCTAAAACAGCAATATATCCACATAATTATTTAGGAAATACTACAGGAAGTGTTATTGATTTTACAGGTGGTATTATAAATAATAATATTTGTGATGTACCAATAGTAGATGATTATACAGCTAGTTATATGCAAGCTAATCGTAATAGTATAGCGACAACTAATAAATACGCACTTGATAACGCTGCACGTGGTGTATATCAAAATAATGAAAATAACAGATTAAATAATGCTATACTAGATAAACAACAAGCTTATACACAAAGTGACATGGCAATTGGTGCTTTAAGTAATGCTATGAATCTTAACTTTGGAGGATCATTACAAAGTATTTATCAAGGTACAAAAGCTTACGATTTAGCAGAGGGTAAACGTGCTCAAATGAATTTAAATAATGAGTTTGCTAATCGTAACTTAAGAATCAATGCTGAACAAAGTATAGGATTAACACAAGCTAAAATACAGGATATAAATAACATACCACCTACTGTATCAAATTTAGGTAACAACACTATGTTTGATACAGGTTGGAAAAACATGCATTTTTATGTAATGATTAAAACAATACGTCCTGAATTTAGAACACAATTAACAAACTACTTTAAAATGTTTGGATATAAAGTAAATAAATTAGAAATACCTAATTTAAAATCAAGAGAAAGTTATAATTATATTAAAACTGTTGACGCCAATATTATTGGTAATATACCATCAAATGATTTAAGTGCTATCAAAGGTATATTTGATAAGGGTGTAACAATATGGCACACAGATCAAGTTGGCGATTATAGTTTAAGTAATAATGAAGTTTAAAAGAAAGTGAGGTGTTTGTTATATGATGGATAATTACATTTTAAATGAAGACAAACTTGGCGATATTTACAAGAAGACTTTAAAAGGTAAAATGGATACTACTGATTTTTTAAATGCATATACACAAGTTGATTATTTATATAGATTAAAAGAATATGCAATTAACTGTTTTGAGTGGTTGAATTTACCAGATACTGTTGACGCACGATTCATTGAAAATGAGTTGTTTGATAAAGGTAGAATAAACTTTTTCAAAGACAAAAATTTAGGGTATTTATGTTTACCTGTAAATGAATCTGGTCCAATTAACATATATAATGAACCTACGAAAAAATATATTTATGCTAGTGATGGATTTAGAAGAGTTAGAAACATTACTAATAGTGTCACAATATACAATAACTTTTTAAAGACACCAACATTTACAACTGTTAATTTGTATGCTATAAGATTAAGTGAAGTACAAAGAACAATTGACATAAACATGCTAGCACAAAAGACACCTGTAACAATAATATGTCCTGAAAATGAGCGACTTGCATTTAAGAACATATATAAACAAGTAACAGGTAATAAACCTGTAATATGGGGTACTAGTGAACTTAACATGGATAATTATAAAGTGTTAGATACTAAAGCACCATACGTTATAGATAAATTAACATTATACAAGCATGATTTATGGAATGAGGCAATGACATTTTTAGGTGTTAACAATGCTAATCAAGATAAAAAAGAACGTCTAGTAGAAAGTGAAGTTGGTGCTAATGATGAACAAATTGAACAAGCACGATTCAATATGTTAGACGCAAGGAAACTTGCCTGTAAAAAGATAAATGATATGTTTGGACTTGAAATAGATGTCAAGTTTAGAAATGATGATGTACAAAAAGCATATCAACTTGATAGGATTTACACTATGTTTCCAGAACTTGCTGATACAAATGAAATTGAAGATGAGGTTGGTGATATAGATGAGTAAATATACAATTATGGTTAAAGACTTGGTACGTGATTATAGTGTTAGTGTTGATACAGGATTAACTGATATTGACACAAAGTTAGATAAAGCAAGAGAATACATCTTTGATTTTAACTATCCAGTAATTGATGAAGCTACAAAAAAGCGTATTGAAATAGCTATTTTAAAGCATTATTACATGCGTGAAATTGCTTTTGAATCTGTTGGTATATGGAAAATAAAATTAAATGATAGATTAAATCTAATAATGCCTAGATATAACGCACTATATAACAAACAAGATTTAAATCTATCACCTTATGTTAATGGATATGTTAGTGAATCTGGAAACACTACAGGTAATAGTAGTACAGATGTTAACAATGAAGATTGGCAAACTACAAGTGATACACCACAAGGAATATTAACTGATTTAAAAGAGGGTAAATATTCATCTATGGCTGTATATACTGAAAACAATGACAGTAGTAATAATATAAATAGTAGTAATTATGAACGTATGCAAGAATCATTAAATGGTATAACGTATGCAGAAGCGTTTAGAAATTACTTTGATAATATAATTAGTATTGATGAAGAGTTAGTTAATGAATTTAGTGACTTGTTTATAGTAATATGGTAAAGGAGGTATATTATGAACTATAGAGAAGTATTAATAAGATTAATGTCAATGACTTCACCCTTTGTATATGACAGCGAAGAAACATTTTTAGAAATGTTACGTAAATTTTATAAATATTTACATGATTTAACTACAGCTACAAAAGAGTTAAGTGATGAAGTTGATGAAGTTAAAAGTGATATGACGTCACTTGAAGAAGAAATCAATCAAAAGATTGAACAAATCAATGTGTTATTAGAACAATATGACATGAAAATTGATAGAATAGCAAATGAATTATATGCATATGTTGATGATAAGATTGTTAATGTAAGAAATTATGTTGATACACAATATTCAATTTTAGATAATCGTATAACACAAATTGAAATTGGTGATATTGATATATATGATCCTACAACTGGATTATTGTCACCACTTCAAACTGTAATTGATAACTTATATGATATGAATCGTGGTAATGCAATTACAGCCACAGAATATGACGCACTAGAATTGAGTGCTACAGCATATGACGCATATGACTTAACAGCTAGAGAGTATGACATTAACGCAAAAAGTTTACTAGTTTAAATTTTAATGTTAAAATAAATTTAAGAAATAATAGGAGGTAATTTTAATATGATGAAATTAAATATTCAAATGTTTGCAAGTACAAATAAAACAGCAAACTACGAACTACCACAATTTGTTGGTACTGATAAACCTACATGGTTAGGTGATTTTAATGGTGCTATGTCTGCAATTGACGCAGGTATGGCTACAAACGCAAGTGATATTGATTCACTAGAATCAAGCGTTGCAACAGCTAGTGCAACAGCTAGTCAAGCTAGTCAAGATGTTGCTAGTTTAACAAGTACAGTTAATACATTGTCAAGTAATGTATCAACAGCAACAACTACAGCAAACAATGCACAACAAACTGCAACAAGTGCATTAAATACAGCTAATACTGCTAATGGTAAAGCTGATACTAATACAAGTGATATTAGTAGTTTATCAACTAGAGTATCAACATGTGAAAGCAATATTAGTTTATTCAATTTAAATACTTTTACAACAGCTACACTTACTAAAGTTAGTGGAAACTTCACAATTGCTAGTGGCTCACAAATAAGTGTTGCAACTAATAGTGATGGTAGCTTGGCTAAAGTTTATGGTGTAATTACATGTAATAACGTACAAACTAATGGTATTGTTAGAATAAGTACACCTTTAAGACCTGAAACTGCAATTACTATTAATGGTGGTTTAATAAGACACACTAGTGATGCTAATGCTGCACACCCTGGTCGTTTAATTGGCTCACCATCATTTACAATTAATACAGATGGTACAATTGATATAACTGCTGCATATACTAATTATGCCGGTGAAACATGTAGATTCGTATTTATAAATAGTTTATTATTCATTAAAGATTTTGGTGATACACCTCAACCTGATGGTGAATAATAAATGCGTGCTGGACAAAGACTAGTTGCTAGTGATGGGTATGAAGTTGCACTATTTCCATGTGAAGCTTTATACCTTACACCAGCACGTGAGCCAGATGAACATGATGTTTTGGCACTTGACTTTTTACCACGTGATACTAATGGTAATGCTATTACTGGTATGAAGTGCTACGCACCATTTACTGGCACAATTGTTTATACTGGTAATGATCACAATTGTATTTTACAAAGTGATAGATTAGTACACGCACCAGATGGCACTTTAAAGTACATGCGTGTACTAGTCGCACATAGTTATACTGCACCAGTTTTAAATACACAATATTCACAAGGCGACGAATTTTACACAACAGGTAATTATGGTATGTCAAGTGGCGAACACTTACACATGGAAGTTGCTACAGTTGATTCTAAAACTGCACAATATTGGAATACTGGGGGTATTGGTATTTATGGTGCTAAACACATGTGGGATATGTTATACGTTAATGATACTGTGCTTTTACGTCCTGAAAATTATGATTGGGTTGATTATAAGGTTGTACATACTAAAGGTGACTTTTTAATCACGTTTAACACAATATCACAAACAAAAAGAAAAGAGGTAAATTTATGGAGGAATTAATTAAATTATTAGTTGATAATGGTATTAGTGTGGTTTGCGTTGCATATCTTATATACTTTCAATCAACAACTATGAAAAATATGCTTGCAACACTTTCATTAATAAATGAAAGACTTGCGAAAATAGAAACTAAACTAGAAATTGAGGAGAAATAATCTATGGAAGACGTTAAAATAGAAGAAGAAGTTAAAGAAACTGAAGTTGGTGAAGTATTAGAAATAACTGCTGATGAAGACAATCCAGTAAGTGATGGACTTGAATTTAGGGAGGTGTAATTATGGCTACACCACATGAATATTATTTACAAGTTATTTATAAAAGATTCGATGAAGATGGTGTTTATGGTTGTCAATGTGTCGATGGTTTTAAGCATTTTTGTAGAACGCAACTAGGTTTTAACATATCACATAAATCAATTTGTAATCCTACAGGATACGCAACTTCAATTTGGGATAATTTTTATACACTTGGTTTAGATAAATATTTTGATAAGGTTGCACCAAATAAAATGGTTGATGGCGATTGGGCTGTCTGGAATATGAATTCAAAATCATGTAAATTTAGTCATATCGCTATGTTTAGAAAAGACAATGGCAATGGTACTGGTATATTTCTTGGTCAAAATCAACTTAATCACCCTGAATTTACACAAGTTAATATTTATTATGATGGTTTACATGGTGGCTTACGTCCTAAAATATACCATCAACAAGGCGAGAAAGTTGACCAGATTCTACACGCAGGTAGTAAAGTACAAATACCTGGTACATTTGACGTTATAAGCGTACGTAAGAGTGATAATACTGCTGTTGTTAGAATCAATGGTGTTGACTATAGATTAAGCTCTACACCTCTAAAAGAAGTATAAATGTATTATTCACGTAATGATTTACTCTCTTACAATGCACTTTTCAATTTTGTTGTTGGTGAACGTGGAACAGGTAAAACATATCAATTTAAAGATTGGGCGATTAGTGACTTTATTAAAAATAAAAATCAATTCGTATATGTTAGAAGATATAAAACTGAATTTAAAGACATTGGAAATTTCTTTGATGATATGATAAAGAAATATCCAGATCATGAGTTTAGTGTTGCACATGGTAAATTTTATATTGATAAAGAAATAGCTGGTTTTTATATACCACTATCAACTTCAATTACCAAAAAGAGTGTTGCTTATCCTAATGTTAATAAAATTGGTTTTGATGAGTTTATACTTGAAAAATCTACCTTACATTATTTACCTAATGAAGTTAATGCATTTTTAGGATTATACGAAACTATAGCACGTGATAGAAATAACGTGCGTGTTATGTTTATGGCTAATAGTGTCACTTTAATTAATCCATACTTTTTATTTTTCGACCTACAAGTTAGTAAAACTAAAAGATTCTGGACTTTTAAAAATAATGATTTAGTAGTTGAACTTACTGATTTATTAGAATTCAAAGAACATAAAAAACAAACTAGATTCGCAAAAATTATTGATGGTACAGAATTCTCTAAATATTCTATTGATGGTGAATTTACAGGCGATAATTATGAATTTATACAAAGTAAAACACCTAATAGCTACTACTGTTTTACGCTTGTCTATAAAGGTGAATCACTTGGTGTATGGTGTGACTCTAAACTTGGATTGATGTTTGTGTCATCTAAAGTTGATATGACTTATCCTTTAAAATATGCAATAACAACTAATGATCATAAACCTAATATGATTGTTTTATCAAATAAATATTCACGTGAAAAAATAAAAGTATTAACAAAAATATATGAATATGGTTGTTTGCGTTATGAATCACTAAAAATAAAATCAATGATGTTTGAAATATTTAAGCTTCTAAACATTGCTAAAATGTAAATATATGATATAATGATATTGTGATTTATAATCACATTAACCTTTCTTTCTATGGTCACATAGATTGTACATACGAAAAAGACTAGTAAATTCTAGTCTTTTTTCGTGAGTATATAAATGGTTGTCAACGCGTCCAGTATAATATAGTTGATGTTTCTGGATTAGCAGGGCGTACCTACAATGTTTTAACGCCTTATAGACACCATAGAATAGATATAATCTAATAAAAGTTTTTTGCTAGTGCACTTTCTAACAGAAGAAAATATCTACTCTATGCTATCCATAAAGAATAGCATTTCGTACCTATTATAAATAACAATACGAATAAAACTTAACAATGTTTTAGGAACACTTTGGCACTTTATAAGCACCATAGAATAGACATGAAGCAAAGTAAAACATATCTATTCTATGCTACCTATAAAGGTAGCGTTTATTATATGGAGTAAATTATGAATAGGATAAAACAAATGATTAATCCTAATATACACATTGTTATTATAAAAGCACTACTGTTATCAATCATTTAAATAATCCTCCAAACATTAACATTAATACAAAGCTTATTATGGCTGTTATAATTGCTGGATAAACTAGTAGTGTGCCTTTACTAATTGCTACTATTAATAATAGCATAAAATTAATGTCACAAATAGAATCCATTACTTCTTTCTTAAAAACTAATCTCTTTTTCATAAATATAACCTCTCTTTCATAATTTAATAATACTATATGTATTTAAATTATGCAAGTAAATTATATTAATTTAATTTTAGTTTACGTCAATTACTTTTCATCATATATTTCATACCAAAGTATATTGTATAATGGATAAAACTTATTTATATATTCTGTATGTTTTCCACGTGAGTGAAATATTGTTTTTTCAATAAATAAGATATTATTTTCGACACCATACCTTGTGATGTCTTGTTCTTTTATAATTTTATCTTTAAAAATAACTTGGATTGTCAACATATCGCACCTCTTTTATCTTTTTGGAATATTTTAATTTTTGTCTAAACTTGTCACGTTCGTACTCTGTTTTAAATTCTTTTTCAAATGTTTCCAGAGTTTTTAAGTTAATTAGCTTTATCTTTACTTTCATAACAATCACATGTCACATGAATATGATCATCTATTTTAACAAGTAAAAGTGCGATACAAAGAACTGCTATAATTATAAATAAATAATTTAATATGTTTTGTTTCATTTTAATCACCTCTTTCAATCATTAATTTAATGACATTTTCTAGTCTTTCAACTTCATATTCTAATGTCGCGATTCTCGCTAATAATAAATTTATAACCTTGTCTTTTTTCTCTTTATCTTTCATTTTACACCTTTTAACCTTTCATTTAAGCGATATTTAAATTCGGCTTGTTTATTTTTAAATACATAGTTATGACACCATGAACATAATTGTTTATCTTGATTATATCTAATAATTACACGTCTGCCACATTTACATGGATACTTAACCTGTTCTAATTCACGTGTTAATCTATTGAACTGGTTTATTGTCAACACTTTCTCCATTGTATGATTTTGCTAATGAATCTATTAATTCTAAATAGCGTATCGCCTTTCTTATTGATTCTAATTCATCATCAAATAAAATGAATTCTTTTCCAGATTGTAAGCATGTACCATAACGTCTAATCATTGATTTTAAATTCTTTATAACCTTATTCATCGAATAACCTCGCCTCCATCATAGCTAAAGCTAATATTATATAGATGTTTTTCTCTTGACTATAATAAAAGTATAAACGTACTCTAGTTTGGTATTCGCGTCTGTCAAATGAATATCTAAAGCGACTAATCTTTAATCTATTTAATATCTTATCAAAATAGATTGTCTTAAATTCTTCTTTATCTAGTTTTGCCTTTAAAGATTTTTCCTTTCTAAATACATCATCAATTACATCTAGTAATTGTCTTTTTGTGTAAGTTAATCTCACACCTTCACACCTCTCTTTCCATGATCACCAGAAGCGTACGCCCCTCGTGTACTTTAAATATATAATAGATAATTTTTATTTGCAAGTGTTTTTATTAAAATTTTTCTTTGTT
>JAEEGL016112362.1_pt1 | contig 10665 bp, 10 predicted proteins | sample 9134231 | NCBI WGS metagenome assembly JAEEGL01 (sample SAMN16246548, study PRJNA631951) | gut metagenome | biome: gut microbiome; feature: rumen; material: fiber-attached | host: Bos | place: Iran: Karaj | collected 2018-10 | reverse complement strand
TACTCTTGCCACGGGGGCTGAAATCAGAACCACCCTTGCCACCGCCCATAGGCAGCGTAGTAAGAGAATTCTTGAATGTCTGCTCAAAGGCGAGGAACTTCAGGATACCGAGGTTCACGCTCTTGTGGAAACGGATACCACCTTTGTACGGGCCAATAGCATTGTTGTGCTGAACACGGTAGCCCATGTTCGTCTGAACATTGCCCTTGTCGTCTGTCCACGTGACGCGGAACTGATACACGCGATCGGGAATGCAGAGGCGCTCGATAAGGTTCACCTTATCAAACTCGGGATGTTTGTTGTACTCTTCTTCAATGGTTCCGAGCACTTCTTCCACAGCCTGATGGTACTCAGGCTCTCCAGGGAAGCGGCGCTTCAGGTCTTCTAAGACTTTTTTTGCGTCCATAATTTTGTTTGTTGGTTGTTAAATAAGTGAGTAATCTCTGAATTATGGCGCAAAGATAATCATTTTATCACAAACTTACATATATTCTTTACAAAAAGTTTATCGAATCAACAAAAATAGTTGCGATTTGTCAATTTGATACAGTTTTTTGTAATTATTATTGTTCTCTTTAGCTTTTTAGCTTATCTTTGCACACCAAAAGCAATGAAAATGACATCTACACCTTATTATATTATACGCACGCGCGCGAGGAAGCTACTACTATTCTTGTATTTTCTCCTTCTTATGCCTATAAGCGCATGGTCTCAGCCCCCCCGTAGCGAGGCTCCCAAACGCGAGCTACGCGCAGTGTGGCTGACAACGCTAAATGGTCTCGACTGGCCAACCACCAAAGCGACGTCCGTCACCTCCATGGAGCAGCAGAAGCAGGAGCTCTGCGCAATTTTAGACAAACTGAAAGCTCTGAATATCAACACTGTGTTATTGCAGACGCGTGTTCGTGGAAGTGTCATTTACCCCTCCTCTATCGAACCTTGGGACGGTGCTCTGACCGGCACCATCGGTCGCGACCCAGGGTACGACCCGCTACGTTTCGCCATTGAGGAAACACATCGCCGAGGAATGGAATTGCATGCTTGGGTCGTCACCATACCTTGTTTTAAGCAAGCTGTGGCTAAACAGATGGGACCAAAGAGCGTGCTGAAGACCCACCCCGAGCTCTGCCGCCGCCATGCCGACATGTATTATCTCGACCCTGGTATCCCCGGAACAGCCGACTATCTACAGCGTATTTGTCACGAAATCGTCAGTCGCTACGACATTGACGGCCTCCATTTCGACTATATCCGCTACCCCGAAGGAGCAAGTTCCTTCGCCGATGGCAGTACCTTCAAGCGCTATGCTCCAAAAGGAATGTCCAAAGCCAGCTGGCGCCGCGACAATATCACGCGGATTGTCCGTCGCATCTATGAAGACACGCATGCACTGAAACCATGGGTACGTGTTAGTAGCTCTCCTGTAGGTAAATACGCTGACCTCAGCCGTTATCCATCCCGTGGTTGGAACGCCCGCGATGCGGTTCATCAGGATGCTGAGAGTTGGCTGCGTGCCGGCATCCACGACATTCTCTTTCCCATGATGTATTTCGACGGGAACCACTTCTATCCCTTTGCTGCCGACTGGCAGGAACAGAGCAGCGGCCGTCTTGTGGCACCGGGGTTAGGCATCTACTTCCTGCATCCTCGCGAGAAAGACTGGCCACTAAGCACGATCACACGCCAGCTGCACTACCTGCGCGATCAAGGTCTGGCCGGACAATGCTACTTCCGCAGCCGTTTCCTCACCGACAATGTCAAGGGACTTTACGATTTTCTCCACGACCAATACTACGCATTTCCTGCTCTGCCACCAGCCGCGCCGTGGCTCAGTGATCATCAACCCGACCCTCCCACGGATCTGCAGACAGCAGTCATCGACGATCAAACAGAAGAGCTGTCATGGAATCGTTGCACAACAGTCCCTATTGGCGGGCTACGTTACAACGTCTATGCATCCGAGCAATGGCCCGTTGATGTGCAACAAGCCGAGAACCTCATTGCTTCTTTGCTCCCCGAAACACATTTTCGCTACAACCGTTTTATGACAACGCTGTCGCATGTATATCTGGCGGTCACAGCCATTGATCGCTATGGAAATGAGAGCGTTGCCGTTCAACTATCATCAGCGCCGAATCCACAGAAGACCGGTAGATTCCAGATGAACAGCCAAGACATCATCCGCCGTCCCCTGCCAACACCCGTTCGCAAGAAACTGGAGAAAAACAAAAAGAAAAAACGTTGAGTTCTCCCATTCAGGATTCAATCATCTTGAGAATATCTTCTGGTCTTTGCGCAAAGCAAGTCGCTCCATGAGCTAGAAGAAAATCCTTGTCGCGGAAGCCCCAAAGCACAGAGATACAGGGCAACCCACCATTGCGTGCTGTTGCCATATCCACATCGGAGTCGCCGATATAAATAGCCTCATCCGCTGTCACACCTAAACGCTTTAAGGCCTCCAACACCATATCGGGTGCCGGCTTGCGTTGCCACTGCGGCTGCTCACCCACCGCCACTTCCACTGTATCGCGGAAATAACGCTCATAGAGCTCATCCACGCCCGCCTGCAACTTATTGCTGACTATAGCCAACTTATAGCCTCTTGTCTTCAGCGCACGCAGCAATTCGGCGATGCCGTCATATAGGCGCGTACATTCCTGGCAATGAGCTACATAATAGCGCTTGAAATCATCAAAAGTACGATTGAAAAGCGCTTCATCCGTACCTTCAGGCACTGCACGCTCTATGAGACGGCGCACCCCGTTGCCGACAAACTGACGAATCTCCGATAACGTACGCTGCTGCATATTATTTTTTCGCAACGCCCAGTTGGTGGCATTGGCTAAATCCTCCAGCGTGTCAAGGAGAGTTCCGTCCAGATCGAAGACGATGGCACGAACCTTATCCAATTTTATAGCCATTCTTCGTAGTTGTGGTCTTTCCCTTGGTGGTTGTACTCGACTTGCTCTTTGTCGTCTTCGTGGTTGTGGTCGTTTGCGGACGAGGACCGTAGGTCTGCTTCACCTTGGGGATATCCTTTTGAAGTTGCTCTATGCGCGTCGAGCTGCTGGGGTGCGTACTCATGAACTCAGCAGTATTGGAGGAACTAGCCGCAGCCATTTTCTGCCAGAGAGTCACAGCCGCATTGGCATCATAACCAGCCAACGTAGCCAACACAATACCGATATAATCAGCCTCCAGTTCCTGCTTCCGCGAGAACGGCAGCAGCGCGCCATACTGTGCTCCCAGTCCGTAAGCTACAGCCACTGCATTCTGGGTCGCTTGACTTTTGTTTGCTACAACAGCACCTAACACAGAACTGCCTACATTGGCTAACATCTGCTGACTGGCACGCTCATTGCCGTGTTTAGCGATAGCGTGTCCCACTTCGTGACCGATCACAGCTGCCAGCTCATCATCGCGGTCGGCACCATTGCCTATCAATTTCAGCATACCCGAATACACCACAATTTTTCCGCCAGGCATACAAAATGCATTGAGCTCCTGATCCTGAGTGAGGTTGAATTCCCACGCATAATTCTGTAAATCAGCCTGCTGTCCCGATGCCCGCAGGTATGCCTCAGCAGCTCCCGCAATGCGGCTGGCCACATTCTTGACGATGGCTGTAGCCTGCGCATCCGTTGAGAGTTTTGCCGTCTTCATATAACTCTGATATTCTGTCAGACTGGCAGTAAGAATCTCCGATTCCGAGATCAGGTTCAACTGCTTACGCCCCGTCATACTTACTGTGCTGCACGCCACAAGCGCCAACGCCATCAGCGGCACAATCCAAAATGACTTCTTCATAATCTTTTCGTTTTTATCGGTATTGCGCAGCAAATTTACATCAACTTCTTTAATAAGCCAAATAAAGATGCCGGAAAATCCCCTTTTTCACATAAAAAAGAAGGACGTGCTGTCGGCACATCCTTCTTCAACCTGCGGAGAGGGAGGGATTCGAACCCCCGGTACCTTGCGGTACGGCGGTTTTCAAGACCGCTGTAATCGACCACTCTACCACCTCTCCAATCGCTATTGCGGGTGCAAAGGTACAAAAAAGTTTAAAGTTTAAAGTTTAAAGCTTAAAGTTTTTTGCGTTTTGCATGCATTTTTTCTTTCTCTGCCCTTTTTGCCTCGTATTTTTATCTTCGCTGACATTCAATCCTCAATGTTCAATTCCTCTCCAAGGTCCTTCTTCGGGGACGGGTGCTTCCACATAGATGGGCACATGACTCACAGGATGCTCGAAGCTGATGCTACGCGCATGAAGACTGATACTTCCATCGGGGTTGCTGCGCGGAGCGCCATATTTCAGGTCGCCGCGAATGGGACATCCCATGGCTGCCAACTGACTGCGGATCTGATGATGGCGCCCCGTATGGAGGTGCACCTCAAGAAGACAGTAGCGGTCGGAATGACCGATAATCCGATAGTCAAGAACGGCCTTTTTGGCGTTAGGACGCTCATGCTCATAGGCATAGCTCTTGTTCTGCTGCTCATTGCGCACCAGATAATGAGTGAGCGTACCCTCGGGATTCTTTGGGGGATTCTGCACCAGTGCCCAATAGGTTTTCCGCACGTCGTGCGTGCGGAAAAGTTCATTCAAGCGCGTCAACGCCTTACTGGTACGCGCAAAAACAACCACCCCACTGACGGGGCGGTCTAATCTATGCACAACCCCCAGGAAGACAGCTCCTGGCTTGGCATATTTCTCCTTGATATACGCCTTCACCGTCTCGGAGAGCGGGGTGTCGCCGGTTTTGTCACCTTGAACGATTTCACCTGCGCTCTTCGAGACGATGATGACGTGATTATCCTCGTAGAGAACTTTCAATTCTCAATGTCAGAATTACATGTTCATTCCACCGTCAATCTGGATGACCTGACCGCTCACATAGGAGCTGAGGTCGGAAGCCAGGAAGAGGGCCACATCTGCCACATCTTCGGGCTTACCACCACGACGGAGAGGAATCTTCTTCATCAAGTCTTCACGCACAGCTTCAGGCAGTTGAGCCGTCATGGCCGTCTCAATGAAACCGGGAGCAATGGCGTTCGCACGGATTCCCTTGGGACCCATTTCCTGAGCAATACTCTTCGCAAGAGCTATCATACCGGCCTTGGAAGCTGCATAGTTAGCCTGACCAGCATTACCATGAACACCCACGACACTGGCCATGTTGATGATGCTACCGCCACGCTGACGCATCATGATGGGTACGCAGGCATGGATGAAATTGAACGCCGACTTGAGGTTGACACCAATAACGGCATCCCACTGCTGTTCTGTCATGCGCAACATGAGGCCATCCTTGGTGATGCCGGCATTGTTTACCAGCACATCAATGCTTCCGAAGTCCTCTTTCACACGAGCGACAAGAGCGTCTGTTTCAGCGAAATCAGCAGCATTACTGGCATAACTCTTGGCTTTCACACCGAGGGCGGCAATCTCAGCTTCCGTCTCCTCATTAACAGCTAAATCCGTGAACGCAATATTGGCTCCTTCTGCAGCAAATCTCAGGGCAATGGCCTTACCAATGCCACGTGCGGCACCCGTGATGAGAGCCGTTTTTCCTTCCAGTAGTTTCATGTCTGTAAAAATCTTTATAATGTTTTTATTGTTGGTTAAATCCTACGTGAGCCGAGGGTACGACACCGAGTGCACGACTGAGAATCTTGGTCACAATCGGGCGCGTGGCTTCTATGTTCATGCCTATACCCAAACGGCCGTAGATATAGGGTATCTCCAGCCCTTTGGCACAAGCCTGAATGATATCGGTATAAAGCATCAGGTTATCAATATCGAAGAGCCCCATGGCACGACCTTCCTCGAGTGTCTTGGCAAAGATGTCATGTTCCTTCTTGTCGTATTTTTTACGCACACTGGCCACCTGCCAGATATTGCGGAAGAACTCGGCACGCAAATGCCCGTTGCGCTCCACCGTTTCCTTCATCAGACTCAAGTGAGCAAAGATGAGTTCCACCAGTTTATCAAGCGGTTTCATCTGTTTTCGGGCCACGGCCAGAAACGTCGTTGAGATACGCATCAGTTCTCCGTTGATGACAGCAGAATAGACCTCTTCCTTATTTTTGAAATAGGTATAAAGCGTGCGGCGTCCCTTCCCCGACGCTTCAGCGATATCGTTCATCGTCGTGTTTTCAAAGCCCTGCTTGGCAAAAAGCTGTCGAGCCACATCTACCAGCAGTTGGCGTGTCTTCAGTTGAGGCATAGTCTTCAATTCTGAAATTCTGCGCAAAATTATGTTTTTTGTCAGATAAAAGCAAGAAAATACCGCACACTTTTTGCGCACGTGTGCAAAAAAGAACCTTTCAGACACTTTTTTTGACAAATATTTGGCCAATCCAAAGAAAAGCCGTACCTTTGCACCCGCAAAAGACAGGAATACCTCTGTCAACATGATCGCGGAGTGGAGCAGTTGGTAGCTCGCCAGGCTCATAACCTGGAGGTCGCCCGTTCGAGTCGGACCTCCGCAACACACAGAAAAAAGGAAAGGGACGCTGAGCGTCCCTTTCGCGTTTTCATATACCCTTTTAATGAAAAAACAGGGTAGGAAAGAAAATAATTCGGTTTACGCGCGGAGGGTTGGTAGAAATTGACTATATTTGCCCGCGAAAACGCCAAAAAGACCGTTAATGACCCATCTTACATTCCCCGACACGACCGTCCGTCGCCTTAGTTTTTATCTGGCAGCGGAGGAATATTGTGCGCGTAAGATGCGACCTACGGACGATGTCTTCTTCCTATGGCAAGTGGAGCCGACAGTCATTTTCGGGCGTAATCAGGTGGTGGAGAACGAGGTAGATATTGACTACTGTCGCAGCCATGGTATCGAATTCTACCGCCGCAAGAGCGGAGGCGGTTGCGTGTATGCCGACCGCTCCAACGTGATGATGAGCTACATCACGCGTTCCGACGAGGTGGTGGAAACATTCAGTCGTTATATGTCGATGGTAGCCGACATGCTGATTGATTTAGGACTGGACGCCACCACGACGACAAACAACGATGTGCTCATCGGCGGTCGCAAGGTATCCGGCAACGCCTTCTATCACATCCCAGGCTATAGCATCGTACACGGCACCATGCTCTTCGACACGGACATGGAGCACATGCTCCACGCCATCACCCCACCCCAGGCAAAACTCGACAAGCACGGTGTGCAAAGCGTCCGACAGCGAATTACCACGCTCAAGGAGCACACCGACTTGACCATCGATGACTTCAAGAAATATGCTATCGGCCACCTCTGCGACAAGGAGCTGAAGCTCACCAGCGAGGAGGTAAAAGCCATCGAAGCCCTCGAAGAAGAATACCTTACCCCCGACTTCATCTTTCATCACTAATCCCTAATCCCAAACTATTATATGGAAAAGAAAACATGCCTCTATGACCGCCACGTGGCACTCGGCGCATTGATGTCACCTTTCGGCGGATTCATCATGCCCATTCAGTACACGAACATCACCGACGAGCACAACGCGGTGCGCCAGCATTGTGGTGTCTTTGATGTCAGCCACATGGGCGAAGTGCGTATCACAGGACCCGATGCCGAGCGCTACGTTCAACACATCTTCACCAACGACGTGGCTGATGCACCCATGGGACAGATCTATTATGGCATGATGTGCTATCCCAACGGCGGCACCGTCGATGACCTCCTCGTCTATAAGATGGCCGACAACGACTTCTTCCTCGTCATCAACGCCGCCAATATCGACAAGGACGTGGCGTGGATGCAGGAGCAGATGCCCGGTTTCAACATCAACTTCGAGCACCAGAGCGACTACTACGGTCAGCTCGCCGTACAAGGCCCCGAGGCCGAGGCTGTCGTAGAAGAAGTGCTGGGACTGCCCTGTCAGGAATTGAAGTTCTATACAGCCAAGACGCTTGATGTGGCCGATGGCGACGAAGGCGAGACCATCATCATCTCCCGCACGGGCTACACCGGAGAGGACGGCTTCGAAATCTATGGCTCCCACGAATTCACCCAGAAAGCATGGGACAAGCTCATCGAGAGCGGGCGCTGCAAGCCCTGCGGCCTCGGCTGTCGCGACACCCTGCGCTTCGAGGTGGGGCTGCCGCTCTACGGCGACGAACTTTCAGCCGACATCAGCCCCGTTATGGCAGGTCTATCCATCTTCGTCAAGCTCGACAAGTCCGAATTCATAGGCAAGGAAGCCCTCGCCGACCAGAAAGCGAATGGCGTAGCACAGAAACTCGTAGGCATTGAACTCGCTGACAAGGCCATCCCTCGTCATGGTTATCCCGTCCTCACGCCCAAAGGCGAACCCATTGGCGAAGTCACCACCGGCTACCACTGCCTCAGCGTCGATAAAAGCGTCTGCATGGCTCTCGTCAAGAGCGAGTACGCGAAACTCGGTACCCCTCTCGCCGTCCAGATCCGCAAGAAGGTATTCCCAGGCACCGTAGTTAAGAAAAAATTCTACGATAAGCATTACAAGAAATAGAAGACCCACCCCTCACCCTCCCTGTGAGGGAGGGAGTGGTTACCATTCAAGAACGAAACAATATTCAATAACAATTAAAAGAATGACCCTATAGCCTCTTCCGCTCAAAAACATTCTACTCTCCCCATATAGGGGGAGCGGGGAGGGGGTCCGTTTATTATGGCAAACTTTGAAGCAGGACTCTACTATTCTGAGTCACACGAGTATGTTCGCGTAGAAGGCGAATTTGGTTACATTGGTATTTCCGACTATGCTCAGCACGCACTGGGCAACGTGGTGTATGTCGATATGCCAGAGGTCGATGACGAAGTCACTGCAGGCGAAGAGTTTGGCGCCGTGGAGAGCGTCAAGGCCGCCAGCGACCTCATCGCACCCGTCAGCGGAACCGTCGTTGAAGTCAACGAGGCTCTGGAGGACGAGCCCGAACTCCTTAACAAGGACGCTTTCGCCAACTGGATCATCAAAGTTCAGCTCTCCGACCCCTCCGAGCTTGACAACCTGATGGACGTCGAAGCTTACAAGGCTCATTGCGCAGAGTAATTTTATTCAACACAACGAATTTCACGAATTAAACGAATTATTTCGCTTTCATCTTTTAGAAGCACTCTTTTCTCTGCTAATTATCTTAGAGAATATGAATAATTCGTTTAATTCGTATAATTCGCTGTAAAAAAGAAGAAGTATGTTTAAGTATTTCCCTCATACCGAGGAGGATTTGCAGGAGATGCTGAAGGTGACGGGAGTGAAGAGTGTTCACGACCTCTTCGCTGACGTGCCGGAGGCTGCCCGTTTCCAGCGCGACTACGACCTGCCGCAGGCATTGTCCGAGACCGACCTGCGCCTCTTCTTCGAACAACTGACGCATCCGCTGAATGCGCAGCAACTCATCTGCTTCGCCGGTGCCGGGTGCTACGATCACTACGCCCCCAGCGTGGTGCAGAACATCATTGAGCGCTCGGAGTTCCTGACCTCCTACACACCGTATCAAGCTGAGATCTCGCAGGGCACGCTGCACTATATCTTTGAGTATCAGTCCATTATTGCGGAACTCACGGGTATGGACATCTCGAACGCTTCGATGTACGACGGTGCCACCGCCACAGCCGAGGCTGCCATGATGGCGTGGGGCAATGCCAAGAAGGCTACTCGCGTGCTGATTGCTGAGACCGTTGATCCGAAGGTGCGCCGCGTGGTCGATACCTATGCCCACTTCCACGGCTTCCCCATCCAGCTCATTCCTGCCAAGAATGGTGCTCTCGACCGAGAGGCGCTTGACAAAGAGCTGGCTGAAGGCGGCGTTGCCGGTGTCATCGTGCAGCAACCCAACTATTTCGGTATCGTTGAGGACTATACAGGCATCGCCGATGCCGTGCACGAGCAGAAAGGCATCTTTGTCATCAACGCCAACCCCAACGACCTCGCCATCCTGAAGACGCCCGCCGAATGGGGCGCTGATGTCGCCGTGGGCGAAGGTCAGAGCCTCGGCATTCCTATGACCTTCGGCGGTCCCGGCGTAGGTTTCATGGCTTGCACCGAGAAACTGATGCGTAAACTGCCTGGACGAATCGTGGGTCAGACCCTCGACAACCGCGGCCAACGTGCTTTCGTACTGACGCTCCAAGCGCGTGAACAGCACATCCGTCGTCAGAAAGCCACGTCCAACATCTGTTCCAACCAAAGCCTCATGGCCCTCTACGTGACCATCTACCTCTCGCTCATGGGCAAGGAGGGTCTGCGTGAAGTGGCTGAGATGAGCTACGCCGGAGCCCACAGCCTCTGCGACAAACTCCTCGCTACAGGCAAGTTCCACCTCACCTTCCCCGATCAACCTTTCTTCAACGAGTTCTGTGTTGACTACGACGGTGACCTCGATGCCCTGCTGGCTGTAGCCACGGAATGCGGCTACCTCGCCGGCGTAAAGGTAGGCGAGAAGACGCTCATGCTCGCCGTCACAGAGCAGCGCACACCCGAGGAAATCGAGGAACTATGTGAGATCTTAGACAAAGCTAATCACTAAAACATGGATGCTTTCATTTCTTTTGCAAAGAACAACTTCGATCTGATCACGCTCCTTGTCGGCATCATCGGCGTTGTGATTAGCATCATTTCTGTGATTTACGAGCTAAAGAAGCGAAAGAGCAAAAGCGAGAAACAATGAACAGAACATTATACGGAAAC
>JAEEGL015905218.1_pt1 | contig 10665 bp, 8 predicted proteins | sample 9134231 | NCBI WGS metagenome assembly JAEEGL01 (sample SAMN16246548, study PRJNA631951) | gut metagenome | biome: gut microbiome; feature: rumen; material: fiber-attached | host: Bos | place: Iran: Karaj | collected 2018-10 | reverse complement strand
TTCTAAATCAGTTATATCATTAATAGATTCAGTAATAATTTTTATAATATTATCTTCATGTCCTATATCATCTTCATAATATAATAATTCTTTTTGTGTCATAATTCCTCCCTAATACTAGTATGGATATTATACTATTAATTATACAAAAAAAAGAATATTACATCTTGAATATTCTTTATAATTAGTTACTTATTCTTATTATAATAATCATATAGTTTCTTAGCAAAAACAAAAATTCCTACCAAACTACCAACAAAATTCATCACATCTTTAGAAGTAATTTTAATATTAGTAACCTCTTCCATAACTTCTTCTTTTACTTTCTTCTTCATATTATCTCCTTACTACAATATAATTATATAATATAAAATTCTTTTTTGATATAAATTTAGTATATAATTAAATAACTTTACAAAAAAAGAGCAATTAAATTGCTCTAATTTTTACTTTTAGAATATTTAATACTACTAACAAAACCAATTAAACTAACCATAAGTATTGCTAAATATATATAGATACTATCACCAGTTTTAGGATTACTTGAAGCTATATTCAAGTTAGTAGTAGCAACTCCATCCAAAAAATTAACTACAATAGTATGTTCTCCTTTAGATAAAGATTTAACATAATCTTTCTTTAAAGTAATAACTGTACTACCAGACTTAGTAGTATAGTTTTTAGAATCTACTAATTTACCATCAATATACATATCAATAAATTTATCCAAATCAGCATCTATTTTTAATACTAAATCTTCATTATCTTTTACATAATATGTTTGATTACCAGTATTATCTAAGAAATCATAGTAAACATTCTCATCATCATAAAGAATAAACATACCAATATTATCTAATTTAGCAACAATTCCACCCGCTTTTTCATCATAACTTAATTTAATAGGATCACCAAATTTCATTTCTTTTTCATCCAATACTCTTACCATACATGAACTAGTAAATCCTTCTAAATCTTCTTTATCAGCTGGAATAAATAACTCATAACCATCTTTTACATCTTTCAATTTAATTGGTTCTTCACCATTAAGAACATATACAAACAATGCTCCAACAGTCTTTTTATTTCTACCTAAAGCTTTTTCAATTGCTTCTAATTCTGCTTTTTCTTCGTCATCAGGTTCTTCTGGAACCATTTCCTTTCTAACTAATAATTCAGACCCATCATCAAACTTATATAATTTATCTAAAACAGTTAATGAATTACCATCTGGATCAACTAACTTATTAGCAGCTTCTTCTCCTGCAGCATCACCTTGTCTAGGTTCAGATTTTTTAACATTAAGTTTGCTAATCTTATAATTAGTAGAATTAATATCACCAACTTTAATAGTTATTTCTTTATCTTTATCAAATTCAATATTAAATGTAGCATGATATTTATTATTGCTTGCACTTACAGTTTTAAATGATAATAGGCTATCGCCATCAAACAATGATACCATTACCTCACCATAAGTAGAATTACCTTCTACTTCAAAAACATATGTCTTTTCATCATAACTTTTATCTTCAATAGTTAAAGTAGCAGCATATACAAGATTAGGAACTAATAACATCATAATTAAAGTAATTATTATATTTTTAATTGTCTTCATTATTCATCCCCTCCTAATCTATCAAATGTTCTGTTATCAACTTCAAATATCTTACCTTCTCCTACACCATATTTAAGTTCAGGGAAATTCTTTTCATCTGCCTTTAATTCTCCATTTGTTAAGAATAAAGCAATTCTATTAATATTATTATCTTCAATTTCTTTCTTACTAGCTAATATTAAAGTATAATTTAAATTGCCATTTTCATAACTACTACTACTGAAGTATTTAATCTTATTAACCGATATCTCATATCCAAGCCCATAACCAAATACATTATAGTTACTACTATCATAATTAGTAATTAATTCGCCATTATCTTTAGCAATATTATTAACTTCACTATTAGGAATTGCTTCAAGACTATATCCTTCAATCTTAGTTAATTCTCCTAAATCAAATGACTTAGTAGTAACAACTTCATCATCATGATAGAATATAGCCACAGCCCAAGGATTAAAATCTTCATTACGAACATATACTGTTCTATTTCTTTCTGTTCTTACTTCAACTCCAGTAACTGGTTGTTTACTTATTTCAAATGTCTTAAGATTAGGATCATTATCTTCACCAATATTTACTGTTTCTCCATTACTATAGAATGTATCATATAGTCCTCTATACTCCGTAGATATATAAGCATTATTTTCATTACAATTAGCATTATATCTACGATCTCTACAATTAACACCATCTTTATTTACTATTAATACTTCGCCAAAAGCAAATCTAGATATATTTAAAGTTACTTTCTTAACTAAAGTACTATCGTTCATTAAATTTAATGACAAAGTATAATCAGGATTATAAAAACTATTAATAGTTAATTCAAAATTCTGATTAATTGGATACTTTTCTTGATCAGCAGAAACTATCTTATTATATACTTGTTTAAGCGTTCCCATTCCAGCGGCACTTCCACCATCTGCTAACGCAGGAGTCCTAAATCCATCAACTGCAAATTTAACTATTGGAGTACCATAGAATAATACAGCTTCTTGTTCATAATTATTAAATTCATTAAATGTTAAGAAACCATACATATTTCCTTCATCAAAATATTTTCTATCTACTTTATAGTTAAGTCCCAAATAATCTTCAGATAATATTCTATTTCTATTATCTCCTACTGTAAAATTACTCCTATTCTTTTCATAAAAGAATTTATTTACAATTAAATAGAAAGTTATAACATTATTCTCTTCTTCAATAACTAAATTATTATCATTATCAGTCATAGCTTCAAGAGTATCAGCAGCCATATTATAATCATTTAAATGATTAAACATCTGAGATAAATCTACAAATTCATTTCTCTCATGAGTATTATCACTATTATATTCATCTAATCTAGCTTTTATCGTATTATAGTCACTCTTATTCATAGATACTTTTAATAAGCATCCATTATCAGTACAACCATGTGGTAATACAATATCACCACCTTTATATCCAGTAACTATATCAGTAAATTCACTATCATAGTTTTCTCTTACTTTAGCGCCATCACCATATACATCTCTATATTCTCTTTCATCAGTTGTACTTCTCAAAAGTTTAGCATATGAAATATTCATAGGCTCAAAATCAGCAAATGTTGCTACTAATTTTAAATTATTATCTGGAACATTAAACCAGAAAGAATAATCATTATTACCAACAGCAATAGCAAAAGCACTTATGTCTTTATTATCATTGTCTTTGGTAATATTTACCCAATTGCCTTCATCATCACAATCATTTTCTGTTAAACAATATTTAAAGCCTGTAATTCTTTTACCAGGGCTAATATTATTAACATTAACCTGTAGTTCTCTCTCATCCTCACGTACACCATTATCAACGATATCTAATGTACAATCATTATTTTGACTAACATCTACCACTGGATTATCTGCATGCACTCTAATTATCATTGAAAGAGCAAACACACACATACCAAGTGATAAATATTTAAGTCCATTAACTATTTTTTTCACTTTCACACCTTCCTACTATAAACATAATATCATAATATCAAAAAAAATAAAATATTTTTTTATTACTTTACAAAAAAAGAATGATTAATTAATCATTCTTATTTATATTTACCACCATATTTTATTTTTTTATGCTTTCTAACAGATATTTTTCTATCCTTAGGATTTTCTAATTCTATAAAAATATCATTTAATGCACTTTCATATAACTTACCTATTCTAGCCAAATCAGGATGTTTCTTTAATTTAGATAAATTAGCTATATATCTAGCTTGAAAAGCTAACTCATTAACATATAATCTTAAAGAATATATTATATCTTTAACAAGAATATCTTTACTTAGTATCTCAATTAAATATGGAAATAATTCACTATCTTCATCAATAGTATCATTATAAACATCTATATCAACAAATTGATGACTCTCATACTTTTCATTTCTTTTGGCATTACATTCTACTTTATGTTCTTTTAAAACAAGAAAATCATTCTTATCAGTAATTTTTCTTAGCCTATTTAAATCAATAATATTACGATTATAATTAGCTACTTCCTTAGTACTAGCCCCGAAACATTCAATACTATTCCCATCATTATCAACCATATATGTTCTAATACTAATAAGATCAGTATAATGTTTATTATATATTTTAGATAATACTCTTAAATAGTCTTTAGGTTCTACGATAATATCAAATATAACTTTTAATTTATCATATAGTTCTATATCACTATATAATTCTATCTTATTATCTAATAAAGCATTAGCTACACTCAATCTCTGAGTTATATAATTAGTATATTTATCAATATCTACTCTAGGAGGATTACTATTAATATCTTCCATTGTCGTTCTTTTTAAATCAATATCTTTTAAATTTAATCTCATAACTTCCTCTAATAACTTAATATTATAAATTATTTTTATCAAAGTGTAAACAAAAAGAGTGATTATTTATCACTCAAAAACTATATTTTTTTACTATATTGGAAATTCTTTTCCTTATCTTGATATGGATTTTCCAATAATCGAATTAAATCCACATATCTGCATGTTACTTGGCCTGTTTTTTTATTATTTGAATCATAATCATTTAATAATACCATTGTATAATCTTTTTTATCACGACCAATAGATACTCTACCAACATGTGAAAAAGCATTTCTTATAATTGTTAAAACATCATTCATATTATTACAAAAATTATATGTATATTCACCATTAATTTCTATTTGTTCATCAAGTAATTTACTTAATACTTTCTTAACTTTTCTCTTATCAGGAGCACTTCTAGCAGCATTAAAATGATCAAAATATCTATCCACAACAGCATTTATATGACTAGCCTTATCACGACTATATTTAAAATCAACAGGATTTATATATCTCTCATAGCCTAAAGAACGTCCTAAACCATCTAAAACATTTTTATATTCATTAATTTGTATTTCTAATTCATTGATAATAATTCCTATTTTATTTTTAACAACAGAATCTTTACAATTATTAAATTGTTCCCTTTTAGAAAATAAATTTATTTCTAAATCCAATATTTTCATAATAATATTTTTTCTTTGTCTTTCATATTCATAATAAAGATCTTTAGAAATGGCTCTAATACCAAATACTGATGGATGACAGCCAAGAAAATAATTACTATATAATGACTCATGATTAATAACAAGTGTTGATAATCCATACACATTTAAACAAACAGATCTTAAATTCTTTATGTTCTGTTCAAATGAAATAGATAAATTATAGTTATTATTATAATCAACAGATTTTTTATTAAAAATCATATCAAATAATTTAAGATTATCGAACATGTCATCAGAAACACTAGTATTCATATTTTCAATAATATTTGAAATATGTTCTAACAAATTTATTCCCTTAGAGTGTACTAACACATTAAATGTGTCAAATAATAAATCATAATCATTGAAACTTCTATGTATTTTTTTTATAGATTTATTAATAAATCTACCTTTTCTATTATTAATATATATATAAACATTAACACCAGGGAATTCTTTCTCTATATCATTTTTAACTTTCTCACTTGCCAAATAAAATGATAATAAATATTCACTATTATATCGCCTTTTTTGTCTATTAATTGCTATTTCATATTTTTCAAACGAATCATTATTAACTTCATCCAAAGAATATTTATCAAATAATTCCCTAATTCTGTTCTCTATATCTTTAACATTAAACTCATTACCAGAAATTCTTACATTATATAAAATATTATTCATTAATTCTTTTCTAGTATCAAAATAGTTTTTACCTTTTTTTAGTTTATTATAATAAAATCCCTTTACTATGTATTTGTCCATTATTCTTTTACTTAAAATATCATTTTTAGCATATGCAATAAACCAAGAAAAAGGTATTTCTGCTACTAATTCTCTATCATATTGATTATTATTTATCAAGAAACAATTTCTCTCTTCATCAATATCAAAAACACCATGCATAATAGAATCCCTAATATTATCTAATATCCATAAATTATTATTCACACGAGCATATTTAATAATAGGCATCTCCGAAGCAAAACCTTCTTTAAAAAGTTTATCAATTTCTTGCATATCTACTTTCTTAGTTAATCTAGCCATCCTATCAGTATTTTTCATATCTTTACTTATTATCTTTTCTTTAGATAAAGTCATATATGCAAAACATAAAGCAATTTCAAAATAATCATCTTTCTTAAAAAAACTATTAGCATCCATATTTTCAAGAACACTCATTTTATTTAACATAGAATTATTAATTTTTTGGCTAAAAGATTCTTTAGACATAAAATCACCTGCATATATATTATAACATAATAATTATTTATACACAAAAAATGAGAGAGATATTAATTCATCTCTCTCTTCAGGGGGTTTTGGTTGAACACTCCTACAAAAATGTAGGGAGTGCAAAAAGGTTGATCACAAGATATTTCTATCTTATGACAATATTATAATAATATATTTTTTTAAATTATGCAATAGTTTTTTTACATAATTAAATTTAGTTTTTCTAATTCACTATTTATTTCTGAATATTCTTCTTTGTTTATAAAGTATTTATCCATAAATTCATCTATATCTTCTTTTACTCTAAGTAACATAGTATAATCTTTATTTATATTAGCAAGTATTAATCCTACTTCTCCATGTTGTCTTATACCAAATAGATCTCCTTCTCCTCTTGTTTTAAAATCATACTCACTAATCTTAAATCCATCATTACATTCAGATAAGAATTTAAGTCTTTCTTCATATTCTTTAGCTATTAAAATACAATAACTTTGAATATCACTTCTTCCTACTCTACCTCTTAATTGATGTAACGTAGATAATCCAAAATAATTAGCATCAAATATTACTATCATACTAGCATTAGGTATATTAACTCCCACTTCGATAACAGTAGTACTTACTAAAATATTAATCTTACCAGATTCATAATATGACATTACTTTATTCTTTTCTTTAGTATCTAGTTTACCATGAATAGCCCCAATTTTATATAATTTACCAAAAGCTAAATTCATTTTATCTACTAGAGCTGTAACATTCTCTACTTCACTATCTTCTTCCATATCAATTGAAGGAGCCACAACATATATTTGATGACCTTTATCTAATTCACTCTTCATAAGTTCTAATACTGAAATTATTTCTTTTTCTTTCTTAAAGTAAGTAATAACATCTAACCTATTTCTAGGTTTAGTAGTTATCATAGATATATCCATATCACCATATATAGTTAGGGCATATGTTCTAGGTATAGGAGTAGCACTCATAGATAATATATCTGCATATACTCCTTTATTCTTAAATATACTTCTTTGATTAACACCAAATCTATGCTGTTCATCTGTAATAACTAAACCTAAATTATTAAATATAACATTATCTTGTATTAAACTATGTGTACCTATAATTAAATCTATTTTACCCGTTTCTAATTCTTTTAATATAGTATCTTTTTCTTTTTTAGTAACAGAAGATGTTAATAATTTAATATTCATCTTATATTTCTTAAATAATTCTATTGCATCTTCATAATGTTGTTTGGCAAGTATTTCAGTAGGAACCATTAAAGCACTTTGATAATGAGATAAATAATTAGCATAAATAGCTATAAACGCTACGATAGTCTTACCACTACCAACATCACCTTCCAATAGTCTATTCATTCTTTTTTCTAATGACATATCATTAAGTATTTCTTTAATACAAGTATTTTGATCTATCGTTAATTCAAAACCCAAATTATTTTCAAATTCTTCTATTTTATTATAATCTATATCTCTTCTAATATATTGATTATCTAAAGATAATTTTTTCTTTAAATAATTAATTTTAAATAAATACATAAATAATTCTTCATATTTAAGTCTTTGTCTAGCTTTCTTTAACATAATAATAGAACTAGGATTATGTATTTCTTGTATAGCTTCTTTTTTAGACATAAAATTATATTTATCTTTAATATAATCCGGTAAATAATCTAATACATCTATATCTTCTTCTAATAAAGTAGTAATAAACCTAGCAATACTCTTTCTGGATAAACCTGATGTAGTATAGTAAATACTTTCTATTTGAGGACTTTCAGGAAGTTTTCCTAATCTTACTTCAGAAGCTACAATAGTATTTCTAATCTTATCATATTTACCTATAATAGTAACATCAATAGTTTTCTTTAAATCACTAATTAAATATGGTCTATTATATATAACAATATTTAAAATATTCTTACCAGAGTTTATTCTAAAAACAATCTTTTTCATACCTCTAGTTAAATAAACTAATACAGGTTGTCCTTCTATAGTACCATCTATTATTACTTTAGAATTATTAGATAAATTACTAACATCGCTTCTTTGTAACACTTGATATCTATAAGGATAATGACATAACAAATCACTTTTATTATATATTTTTAATTTATTTAATAGTTCTACTGTTTTAGGACCAATGCCTTCAATACTATTTAATTCATTATTCATATACTACACCTAGATTAATTATACTAAAAAAAATATTAAAAATCTATAACATATCTATTTATTATTGTAAAGAAAAAGTAAACTACTTTTTCTTCTTATTATTTAATAGTTTACTTATTTCTTTGTAATGCCCTTCATAAATATTTAATCTACTATGTAAATGTGGCATTTTTTTATTATTATTTTCTTCTATTTCTAAAATCTTTTCATAAACAAATTCAGGAGTTAATTTATTATACATATCCATAAATACTTCCGTATATTCCTTACCAGTCCCATTAAGAAAATATTCTAATTCTTCTAAATATAATTCACTAGAGCATGTATTACTTTCATCTCCATACATAGCATAAAATCCACCTTTATGAGAATAATAATCATCTTCAGGATGTGCTGTTAATTGAGGAGGATAAAAATCATCAAAACTAAATTCATTATCTAAAATATATAATTCTGCATTTCCTTTCTCTGAAACAATTCCCCAATTATCTGATTCACGATCTCCATTTAAAAATAATAAATCAAATAAATACATTCTAATAAAATTTAACATAAGATCATAAGTATTATTATATTTTTTCTTTTCTAATTCATTCCATATATTATATAGACTATGTGCTTCAATTCCTAATTTTTCACCAGTATCAAAAAAAGGAGATATTTCTTTGCTAAAAGTATAATAAGAACCATCTATATTTGCTAATTCATAATGAGCGGAGTTTATTCCAACACTCTTAGCTAATTCTTCCATTAATTCTTCTACTCCATAAATGGGAATACTTTTTCCTTTTAAACGAAAATTATCACAATATTTATAATAGTATCTATCACCATTAACTACTAATATACCATGAGAAGAAGATAAATTCTTCTTTTGTTCATCTGTTAATAATTTTTCAAAATCACTCATTATATCACCTAACTTAAACTAATTAAATAATCAACCATCTTACTAATAAGAATAGAACATTTAAAATCTTTATCATCAAGAATAAATTTATCTTCACTAAAATAGTATTTACCTAAATTAAATATCTTAATTATTTTATTAAATAAATATTCATTAGATAAAGCAATATTATTACCTTTAAAACTAACTTTAGCTAAATTCTCTTTTAATTCATTATTCTTATTTTTAAGTAAATCATTAATAGAAATATTGTCTATCTTAAATCCACTACTATCAACAGATTCATTAATATTATTACTAGTATTCAATAAAAGAGGAATAATAACTTTACTTATTTTATTTATATCTAATTCTAGAGTATTTATATTATCAATAATATCTTTAACTATATTTAATTGTAAATTCTTTATCTTACTACTCTTATAATCAAATTCATAATTATCTATATTAAGTAAATAGTTAAATAAATTCTTAAATTCATCTATACTAACTTCTTCATCATTAAATATAATCTTATCCAAAATAACATTATATTCTTTATTATTAAGTAGTTTAGTATATTCTTTTATTTTCTTATTTTTACTTTCATATACTTTATCTTTATCTTTCTTCTTACAAGATAAATCTATTATTAAATTATCTATTTCTTTAATATCAGTTACTAATAACATATCTTCTACTCTAACATTATCATCTAAATAATTTAATAATATATTTTCATTTCTATAAAAAGAATCTAATACTTTAGAAGCACTTTCTTCTAAATGATCATGTCTTCTATTAAGTTCTATTTGTACTTTAAAATTATTAAGTAACCTAATAAATTCTAACAATTCTTTTTCTTCCTCTTTATCCATTTCATACTTAAATTCTTTTTTATTTATATTAATTAATAATGTATATAAATTAATATCTAAAATATTCTTTAACTCATTAGTTAAATTAATATCTTTTTTATCACAATTTATAATACTATTAACAATACTTCTTAATAAGTTGTTATATTCATCCATACGAACACTTCCTACTATAACAATTATATAAAATATTTTTGTTTATAGCAATATAAAAAAAGACTTTTTCAGTCTTAATTTATTTTATTATCATTAATATATTCTGGATTAATATTCATATTA
>JAEEGL014662907.1_pt1 | contig 10665 bp, 13 predicted proteins | sample 9134231 | NCBI WGS metagenome assembly JAEEGL01 (sample SAMN16246548, study PRJNA631951) | gut metagenome | biome: gut microbiome; feature: rumen; material: fiber-attached | host: Bos | place: Iran: Karaj | collected 2018-10 | reverse complement strand
ACTGAACTCTTAGTATTAACTTCTATATCTATTCTAGGAGGTTTATTTGATACTTGAGAAGCATAATATATTTTTAATTTTTTACCTTTAACTACCGCTGGTGGATTTTCTATATAAGCATCTCTTATTATTTCATTAATAATATCAGGTTCAATCATTTTTGTGGTATTAGAATAAGCACTTAATACTTCTGGCATTAAAGTGTGAATTCTTTTTTTAGTAAGAGCACTCAAAAATACAATTTTAGCATATGGAATAAACTGAAATTCATGCTCTAACATTTTTTTCCACTCTTTCATTTCAGAATCTTTATTCTCAATTGTATCCCATTTATTAACAACAATTACTATAGCTTTACCAGCATCAAGAATATAAGATGCAATATGTTTATCATGCTCAAGTATTCCGGTAGATGCATCAAGAACTAACATACATACATCTGATCTATCTATTGCTTTTAAAGTTCTAAGTAAACTATATTTTTCAACTAATTCAAATATTTTACCTTTTTTCCTAAGACCTGCAGTATCTATTAAAGTATATTTCTGTTTTTCATAAGTAAACTCTGTATCAATTGCATCTCTTGTTGTACCAGATATATCAGATACTATTACTCTTTCTTCATTTAATAAAGCATTTACTAAACTACTTTTACCTACATTTGGTCTTCCAACTAAACAAAATTTAAGTGTCTCATCTTCTTCAATCATTCCTTCTTCTTTTAAATTAGAAGTAACTATTTCTAAAAGTTCACTTGTACCATACCCATGCTCTGCACTTACATTTACATAATCATCAAATCCAAGTGAATAAAATTCGTATATGTTATCCTCTGATTTTTTAGAATCAGTTTTATTAATAGCGACAATTACTTTTTTACCACTTCTTTTTAACATATCTCTAATTAATAAATCATTTGAAGTAAGACCTTCTTTTCCATCAACAACAAATATAATAACATTAGCTTCTTCAATTGCAATTTCAACTTGCAGTTTTATTTCAGAATTAAATCCTTCATTATCATAATCAATACCACCTGTATCAATTAAATAAAAGTTTTTATTATTATAACTTGCATTTGAACAAATTCTATCTCTTGTAACACCTGGAGTATCTTCAATAATAGATATTTTTTTACCAACTATTCTATTAAATAGACTACTCTTGCCTACATTTGGTCTTCCTAATATTGCAACTGTTTGTTTCATAGTATCACCTACCTGCTTAATTATATCAAAAAAAGGTTATTTCTAAAAGATTTATTTTACTTCTTTACTATATTTGCATTTCAAATTATTTTTACTAGATAAAATAGTTTTGCCTAGTTTTTTTTCTAAATTTACTCTTGTATCTTTAGCCACACTACCACCTATTTTTGCATATTTTTTATTTTCTTTAAAGCCATAAGGTTTCTTTTCTTTAATTAATTCTCTTGTAGCAACCTCGCCCAAATCCGTTAATACCACTTCTATATCTGACATATTGTCTCTTAACGATTCTTTTCTTATGTTTTTAAATTCTTTATATTCTTTTGAAGTCATTCTACTCCATTCCTTATATATTTCATTTGTTAATATTCCATATTCATAATTTTCTGTTACTCCCATTTCTTTCCAAGTATCAGTAAGTTTATTTCTATTTATTATACCTTTTAGTCTTTTTTCTATCCATTCTTTATCATAGCCTTTTTTCTTGTAATAATTAATTGCCCTATTAATAGCAATTTCCGGATCAAATACTTCATCTATTCTTTGACTGCCCAAATGAGCTAGCCATACTTTAAAAGGCTCTGCTTTAGGACTAGGTATTGATTCTATTAATCTTAGTATACCTTTAGTATTCAATACATCCGTTAAATAGTATTTATTATCAGAAGACATCATTTTTAGTTGTCCGATTTTTTCGGACAACTGACTACCTTCTTGTTTTAACTTACTTTTTAAGTCACTCCAATATTTTCTAGGCCTGATACTTTCGGTAAGTACGCTTATAACATCAGCCACACTAAAATAGTATTCTTGTGTCTCAATATTCCATACACTTCTTATATTCTTTCCATCAAATAAATTTGTTATTGTTTTTAATTCATTTTTCATCTTTGCCTCCTTTCAAAAAAAAGATACTTACGTATCCCTCTATATATATTATCGTCAGTTTTTTTCTAAAACACTTTTATTTTTACAAAAAAAATGAAGAAATTTATTCTTCAAATTTTTCTACACTTTCATAACTATCTATTATTTCATATATTCTAGGTCTACCAACTTTTGATAAACTAGAAAAATTAATTATTTCATCACCTAAAGATAAATTAAAACTATCTCTTATTAATTTGTCTTGTTTATCTCTTAAGGATTTATTAACTTTATCATATTTAGTACAAACTATTGTAACTGGAACATTATAATATTTTAAAAAATTATACATTAAAATATCATCCTCAGTTGGTTTGTGTCTATAATCAACTAATAAAAATACATGTTTAAGATTTGGTCTACCTTTTAAATACTCTTCAATCATCATACCAAATTTTTGTTGCATTTCTTTAGATACTGCTGCATATCCATATCCAGGAGCATCTATTATATAAAATGAATTATTACATAAATAAAAGTTTAATGTTTGAGTTTTACCAGGTTTAGAACTAGTTCTAGCGAAGTTCTTTCTATTAACTATAGAATTAATAAAACTACTTTTACCTACATTACTTCTTCCAACTAATAAAAACTCATTTTTCTTATCATCAGGATATTGACTTACCCTAACAGCGATTATAGGTTCACTTACTTTAGTTACTTCCATTTTTTCACTTCCTTGTTAGTATTATATACAATAAAATAAAAAAAGGCAAATTTTTGCCTTATTCATTATCTTTTAAATATTTTTTACATAATTCATCAAGATCACATTCTATTGCTTCTATATCTTCTCTATTTTTAGTTCTAACACCTGAAGCATATCTATGGCCTCCACCATTATACTTAGATGCTATTTCATTTATATATGGGCCTCTACTTCTAATATTTATTCTGAACATATCATTTTTTTCATCACGCGAAATGAACATCCATACAAGTATTTCATCTATATTATTGAATTCATTTATCATATTAGATGCACTTGATACATCTGCTTTTAGAGAAGTTATTATATCTTCTTCTAATTCTATAAATGCAAATTTATTTTTTGTTACTTTTAAATTAGAAGCGATATAACCCATTAATCTTACTTCTGATAAAGGTCTTTTATATAGTTTTGAATATAAATCTTGTATATCTAATTTATATTTATAAATAAGTTCTGATACTAAATAGAATTGTTTATAACCAGCTGGTGAAAACATTAATCTATTTGAATCTGACATTATACCTATAAATAGGTTTTCCGCAACTAACTTATTCATTTTAAGTCTTGTATCATTTATAACTTTTAATACTGCTTCTGCTGCACTTGTAAGACCTGTATCAATATATTCAATTTCACCAAACTTATCAACTATTGGATGATGATCTATCTTTATAATATTCTTAAATCTTTCAACATATGGAATATCTACTCTTTTAAAATCAGGTACATCTACACATATTAAAAGTGAATTCTCATAATCATATTTATCTATTTTATCCAATTTTCCAAAATATTTAAATCTTGCAACTGAAGAACCAACTGCATAGACTTTTTTAGATGGGAAAGTTATGGAAATAGATTCTTTTAATCCCATTTGACTACCCATTGCATCAGGATCTGGCCCTATATGTCTTGCAATGTAGATAGTATTATATTTTTTTATTTCATTATATATTTTTTTACTTATGGTTATCATTAATTAACCCTTTCTACTTCTTTTACAAACTATATTAAATTAAATGTATCTCTTGCTATCATTAATTCTTCATCAGTTGGTATTACATATACTGGAATTGATGAATCATCTGTTGATATTTTTTGAACCTTGCCTCTACAGTTATTTGCTTCTTCATCAAGTTTTACACCTAAAACAGATAAACCATTTACAACTTCTTTTCTAGTGTGAATTGAATTTTCTCCAACACCTGCAGTGAATATGATTGCATCACATCCTTCAAGTTCTACATAATACTTTGCTATATAATCTATTATTCTTCTTACATACATTTTTTGAGCTAAAATACATCTTTCATTACCAGCATAAATTCCTTCTTCAATATCTCTTGAATCAGAACTTACTCCACTTATTCCAAGCAAACCACTCTTTTTATTTAAAATAGCGTCTATTTCATCTGGAGATAAATTCATTTGTTTCATCATATAAGGAACTATTGATGCATCAATATCTCCTGAACGTGTTCCCATAATAAGGCCTGCATTTGGTGTAAGTCCCATTGATGTATTTATACATTTACCATCTTTAACTGCTGAGATACTTGCTCCATTACCAATATGACAAGTAATTAATTTAGTATCCATTCTTCCTAATAATTTATTTGCATAACCAGCTACATATTTATGAGATGTACCATGCATACCATATCTTCTTATTTTATAATCTTTACACCATTCATAAGGAACAGCATATAAATAATTTTCCTCATCCATTGTTTGATGAAATGCTGTATCAAATACAACTGTGTTAACTGCATTTGGTATAACAGATTGAGCGGCTCTTATGCCAGTTACAGAGGCACCATTGTGAAGTGGGGCTAAAGCTATTAATTCTTCAATTTTAGAAATAACATCTTCATCAACTAAAACTGTTTTATCAAAATAAGATCCTCCATGAGCAACTCTATGCCCTATTCCTTTTATTTCATCTAAACTTTCTACTATGTTATTTTTTATAAGTTCATTAATAAGTATTTCAAAAGCTTGTTTATGATCTTTAAGCGGAGTTTCAATAACCTGTTTTTCTCCATTAATCTTAATAGAATACATACTTTTATCCATACCTATTCTTTCAAATACACCTGAAACTAACACTTTTTCTTCTGGCATTTCAAATAAAGTGTATTTTAAAGATGAACTTCCTGCATTAATACTTAAAATTTTCATAATATAACCTCTTTCCTAGTAAATTATAACATACAAATTATCTTTGTTCTATATTTTCTTTTTCTAATTCATTTATTACTGGTTTAAAACTTCTTCTATGACTATCAAGAACTCCATATTTATTTATTGCATCAATATGTTCTTTTGTACCGTAGCCTTTATTTTTTTTAAATCCATACATAGGATACTTTTTATCAAGTTCAATTAGCATTCTATCTCTTGTAACCTTTGCGATTATAGAAGCGGCAGCGATTGACTCACTTTTAGCATCCCCTTTAATAATTGCTTCATAAGGAATATCAGTATTTAATTTCATAGCATCAATTAATAAATACTCTGGTTTTATTCTCATATTATTAATTGCCATTAGCATTGCTTCTTTAGTAGCTTCATATATATTTATTTCATCTATTCTTTTTGAATCTATTATGCCTATTCCAACATCAATAGCATTTTCCATAATTATACTATATAGTTCTTCTCTTTTCTTCTCAGATAATTTCTTAGAATCTTTAATATTTTCATGATAAAAGTTTTTAGGAAGTATTACACAAGCCGCGACAACCGGACCAATTAAAGGCCCCCTTCCTACTTCATCTATACCACCTATTAGTGTATATCCCTTTTTATATAATTTTTTTTCAAACTCTAACATTTCCATAAAAATATTATACAACAAAAAATAAGTGTTTTCACACTTATTTAGTTTTTGTTAATGATTTTCCGTTCATATTTCTTTCATATAAAGTACGATATACATAAATAGTTCTTTGAGCTAATGGATGTAATTCAATAAGTTTTGACATTCTATCATCGCTTTTAATTTGGCTATTTAGTTTTAATATGTTTTCTAATGTTAATTCAATTTTATTTTCTTTTAATTCTTCAATTAAAGCATACATTTCTTTTTCATTAATATTAGAATATTTTTTATTATTAACTAATAATTCTTCATCTAAACCACATTGATTTGTTATTGCTAAAACATGCATTAAATTAAGTGGTTTTTGCTTTATTAATGAAAAATTAGAATTAATAATGTTTATAGCTTCCTTTTTTGTATAACCATATTTTGATAAAGCATTAACAACAAAACTTATTCTTAATGGTAATTCTGCTACTGCATCTTTATCTTCATAAATTAATGCTATAATTTTTTGACATACATCTTGTGATAACTCATATTGTGATGTGATGTCATTAGCACATTCAACGATTGCATTTTTTATTTCTTTATAATGTGCAGAATTAGCAGCATCCTTTCCTACCATACGTGATCTTTTTTCAATATTTCTTTTTTGAGTACAATTATTATTATAATTATTCATTTTTATTTCCCCCCCCTTTAAAAACTGGTATAATTATACTACAAATGTAAATAAATGTCAAGTCAAACATAAAAAAGCACATTATTTATTAATGTGCACATCCATTTGAGGATAAGGTATTTCAATCTTATTTTTGTCTAAATTCTTTTTAACACTTTCCATAAATTCATAATAAGTTGGCCAATAATCAGGTGTGTTTACCCAAGCTCTCACAACAAAATCAAGAGAGGATGAATTATGAGTTTTAAGCCTTACTAATATTGGCTCTTCCTTCAAAACTGTATCTATGCTATTTAATGTATTTGTTATTACTTTTTTAGTTTTATCAATATTTGATTTATATGAAACCGATATTATAACATCAATCAATCTTTTTTGATTCATTGTATAATTAGTGATTGCAGTATTAGAAAGTCCACCATTAGGAAGTTGTACTACTTTATTATCAATAGTAACAATTGATGTATAAAAAAGGGATATGGATTTTACTATTCCTTCTTTACCGCTTGCTTCTATATAATCTCCCACTTTAAATGGTTTAAATATGAGAATCATTAGTCCACCTGCTAAATTGGAAAGTCCTCCTTGTAGTGCAAGTCCAATTGCAACAGCAGCAGAACCTAATATAGTTATTAACGAAGTCATTGGTATTCCTAGAATGCTTAATATGGTTATAAATAGTAATATTTTTAATGAGATGTTAATAAAGCTAACTAAAAAATCTTTTACACTTGGATCTATTTTAGAAAACTTATGTTCTTTTCTTAAAAATTTATCTAATACTTTTATTAATCTACTTCCTATTAATAAAAACAGTAACGCTATTAATAATTTTGTTCCATATTCTATTCCAATACTTGCAAGTTTATCTAATATTTTTTCCATATTGTTCTCCTTTTAATCAAAAGTTATATTTTTAATAGTTTCATTTTTTATAAGATTTAGTATTAATGTACTTATTCTATCATAATCAGCTTCTCCATCCTTAAATGGAATATTTTTATATTTAGATATCATTTCATACATACTAACTATATCATCGATATCAAATTCTTTTATACCTAACTCTTTATAAAGTATATCTTTATATGATTCATCTAATTTCTTTAATATATGAACTGCTACTTTATCAACAGGAAGTATCTCTTCTTTAATAATTCCCATACTAGCAAGATTTAAAGCAAGTTCATCATTATCCAATTTAGGCCATAATATTCCAGGACTATCTACAAGATCAATCTTATCATTTATTCTAAGAGTATTTAAATATTTAGTAACTCCTGGTTTATTACCAACATTAGCTACTTTTTTACCAACTATTTTGTTTATTAAAGTACTTTTCCCAACATTTGGAACACCTATTATTAAACATTTAGCTTTCTTGGATAATAATCCTTTTTCTTTTCTTTTAATATTTATATCTTTCATTGCCTCTTCACAAACAGAAATAATTTTTTTATAATCATTGCTATTCTTAGAATCACAAGTTACTACTTTAAAATATTTATCTTCATAATACTTAATAAATTTATTTGTTTTATCTTTATCACACAAATCATATTTATTGAATATTATAATTACTTTTTTATTTTTAATTAATTCATTTAAATCTTTAATATAAGAACTAATAGGAATTCTTGCGTCAACTAAAGATATTACTATGTCAATAGTATCAATTAATTCTTTAATTTCTCTTTTAGTTTTAGCCATATGTCCTGGATACCAATTTATGTTTGCTTTATTTTCATTCATTATATCACTCTTTCTTATAATTAATTATTAATTGTTTTGCTTGTGTTTTATATGATAAAGTATCAAGATTTATATTATTATTTAAATTTCCATCCTCATCATATATTGTATCTGCATTTTGACTTAACCAACTTCCTAAATCATATCCTTGCAAATACATATCTAGGGAATAAATTAATTCTTCTTCTTTGATTTTACCATATAATTGTAAAATTATCATTTTTTCTTCACTAGGTAAGTCAGCATATCCATCAGCATATCCTAAATCCGCAAAATTATAGTTATTATTAAATATATTTAGATAATTTCTATATTCCATTATTCTTCCTTTTTATATGTTTTTTCTAAAAATATTCTTTTTTCAAATCCTCCGCGTTTAAGTCTTTTTTGATTTGAAATTTCTATTATATTTTCTAATTCTTTACCTTCTAACTTAGCGATTGATCTTACAACCTCTAATACATCAGCAAGTTCTTCAAGTGTATCAATAGAAGTTTTAGAGTTAATTACTTCATTACATTCTTCTAATAATTTTTTATACAATTCTTTTCTATATTCTTTGTCATCCAGTATTCTTGTAACTGATTCTTCACCATTACTTTTAATAATATTTGGAATGTTATCTCTAACTAATTTATTAAATACTTGTTCCATAGTTTCACCTAAATATCCAAAAATGAGCTTATATGTGCGGTTGAATAATTAGTTTTATTTTGTATTTCTGTAAGAATATCAGGAGTGTCATCAATCATAATTAATTGATAATCTTCTATTTCTGCATGTTTCTTTCTTATTTCATTTAATTTACTTACTTTATCATTATTTCTATCAACATAATAAACGTTTTTAGGATATATTCCATAGTATTTTTCAACATATTTCTTTTTATAACTTCCTTCTTTGTTAACTCCGATTGCTGTTATAACATATACTCTATTCTTATCTTTATCTTTTAAAAAATCTTGCATTTTTTTACTTACTTTATCTTCAGTATATAAATTATTATCATTATTAACAAATTCATCCCAATCTTCATCTGATGCATAATAATGATTATATTCACCAAATTCTAAAAGTGCAAGTACTCCATCTATGTCAAATACTAAAACGCTTTCTTTATCTTTTAACAATTCTTTTATTTTGCTCATAATATCACCATCTTAATTATAACATAAATTAGCATTTATTTTAAAAATTATGTATAATATTTAAAGGAACATATTATGAATAAAAGTATTGGAATATTTGACTCAGGTATTGGGGGACTTACAACTTTAAAAGAAATAAAAAAAATTCTTCCCAATGAAGATTATATTTATTATGCAGATTCCAAAAATAACCCTTTTGGAGAAAAAAGCAAAAAAGAATTAAATATAATAGTTCATAACATAATTAATGAATTATTAAAATATAATGTAAAATTAATAGTTATTGCCTGTAATACAGTAACTACAAGATTTATAAATGCATTAAGAAAAGAATATTCTAATATTCTATTTGTTGGAGTTGAACCTGCTATTAAAGTTGCTTGTGACAATAATTATAAAAATACTCTTTTAATGGCAACCCCTAATACAATATCATCAAAAAGAACAAATGAATTAATTAGTAAAAATAAAAAAGATGATCAAAATATCTATTTGGTATCTTGTGAAGGTTTAGCAAATAGTATTGAAAATAACAATTACAATAAAATTGATAAAATATTGAATTACAATTTAAATAAATACAAGGATTATAATATTGATTCTATAGTATTAGGGTGCACTCATTATCCTATTATTAAAAATAGAATTAAGAAATATTTTCCGAATAGTAAACTTATAGATGGAAATAAAGGTACAGCTAAAAGAGTCAAATATTTATTAGAAAAAAATAATTTATTAAATAAATCAAATAAAAAAGGAAGTGTAAGATTTATTCAAACAAAAAGGTAAAGTTATCTAACTTTACCTATTCTTTTGAATGGAAATAATATAATCTTCACTTTACCTTTTATTGCTTTTAATTTGATGCTCCCAAAATATCTACTATCTTTTGAATTATCTCTATTATCTCCTAATACAAAATATTCACTCTCTGGCACTTCATATTTAAAATCTTTTGTGTATTCAAATTCAAAAGGAACATCTAATTTTTTAGAATTTATATACAACTCATTATCTTTATATTCAACTGTTTCACCAGGTAACCCTATTACTCTTTTGATAAGCAAATCTTTATTATATTTAAATACAACTATATCAAATCTATTAAGTCCTTCAGTTTTTAAATCAATTTTATTAAGCAAAACAATTTCACCATTGTATAGAGTGTTTTCCATGCTTTCTCCATCAACCCTAGCTGGAGTGACTAAAAATGTTCTTATTAATATTACTACCACTACTATTATTATATATGGAATTATTTCTTTTAACTTTTTATTCATATTATCTCCTAAATAAAAATTAGGTGTTAAACCTAATTTCTTTCTTTAATTTTAAATGCACCTTTAATTCCTTTTAAGAAATTTAGTTTAGCTCTTCTAACTTTACCCTTCTTAACTACGGTGATTTTT
>JAEEGL014394960.1_pt1 | contig 10665 bp, 9 predicted proteins | sample 9134231 | NCBI WGS metagenome assembly JAEEGL01 (sample SAMN16246548, study PRJNA631951) | gut metagenome | biome: gut microbiome; feature: rumen; material: fiber-attached | host: Bos | place: Iran: Karaj | collected 2018-10 | reverse complement strand
TGTCGAGTACACCGCGAAAGACGCTGCCGACGCTGAAGCTTGCGATGGCCGCGGTCCAGAAGAACAAAAACACGCGGTCAAACGCTTTTCCCCGGATCAGCTGCATCACTGCCGGGAGAACGCCCATCAGCAGGGGAAAGGCAAAGGCATAGATCATAAAATATGAATACACCCCGTGGCCGAAAGCCTCGTACACCGCGCCGAAGAAGGCGAAAAACAGCGTTGCGGCAAGCTGCTGCAGCAAAAACTTTTTCATGCGGATCTCAGATGTAGACAATGTCGCTCACTCCTCTCTCTTTGATCGCGCCGCCGGTCGTCGGATTGTTGACGACCCGACCGTTGAACACCATGGTGGATGACCCGCCGCCGTCAAGGTTGTAGGCCGTTTTCACGCCGAGGCTCTTCATAAAGCTTGCCAGCTCATAGAGGCTCAGACCTTCGCTCTCGGAGCTTCGTCCGTCGGAGACGACGAAGACAAAGTGGTTGGCGTCGATCATCCCGATCGCGGTGCGCGGATTGCTCGTCATCGCCCTGCCGACCTCGCTGTTTTCTCCGACCGTGACCGACCCGTCCTCCAGCAGAGCGGGGCCGAAGGAAAACGCCTGCCAGACGCCGTTCTGCACCAGCTCCTCTGCCGTATACGCACGGTCGCTCACGACCTCCATCGTGCCGTCGGCGTAGATACACAGAATGTCCGCGCCCTTTGCGGTACCGCGGTAGACGACGCCGTTGCGGATCACGTAGCCTTTCTCCTGCACGCCGTAGTAATCGCCGTTGATGGCGAGGACAGCGTTGTTCTCCTGCGCGATCTGCGAAGTATTGGCCGTCACGTTCTTCCCATAGGTGTTGTTGGCAAAGGCGGTTTTCAGAAAAGCGGCGGAGCGCAGCGTCACGTCGGCGACGTAGATCTTCGTTCCGTATTCTTCCGTCTCGGTCAGCGTGATTGAGACATTTTCATCCCGATAGCTCGTGTCAGAGGCGGCAGCGGCGGCAGAGAGGGAAGAACTGTTTTTCGTCGCGCCGCTCTCGGCGTCCGTGCCGGCGGCGCTTTCGTCAGAAGAGAGGCCGGATCCGTGCTTCTTTCTGCTGCCCGGGGCGAGCCTGCTTCCTGACAGCATCCTTTGCTTTGTCACGGAGGCTGCCGTGGCGCTTTCCGCAGCGCTCTCTTCTGCGGCCTCAGATTCTGTGCTCAGCACGGAGAACATCGCGGTATTCACTTCCCCTGCTTCGCGGTAGCTTGCGCTGAACACAAAGGTGTCGAGAGCAAGAAAAACAGTAAAGGCAAGAAGCGCCGCACGGAAGGCGATCGCCGGCATGTGCCTTGTCCTTGGTACTATCCTTTCCCGGCGCACTGTCTCGCGGGGACGGGGGAACAGGGCGCCCTGTCTGTCGGGCGGACTTGCGCCGCCTGTGCCTGTATTGTGCGGCAGGAAGCTTATATTAACCTTAAAGAATCGGCCTTCTGATCGCATTCGGTTTTTCCGGCGCTTCTCTTGCGAATTTCAAACGCTCCGTGTATACTGACAATAATAGAATGTCTCCGGATACGCGGGGCAAGGGGAGGAGAACGACATGGCCTATCCCGCGCTCGAACAGATGCGCCGAGACAATGAGAAACGATTCGGAAAGGATCTCGGTCCGAAGCAGCCACCGCTCTATACCAACCGCAGATGCCGCAACGATCTCAAATCCGCCGCGCTGCGTTTTCTTCACAACCGCTGCGAGGGACTGCGCTTCGATGAGGAGAAGGCGCAGGAAGAGCGGGAACGGCACGTCCTCCTCGGCAGGAGCCTGCGGCCCGGCCAGAGCCCTTACAATATGCAGATGGACGTCAACCGTCTCTGCCTGGAAAAAGCGCCGGAGACCTTATCGACTCCGGTGTAGCCGAGGACGCCTACGCCGTCTGTTACTGCTATCTGGAGAGCTTCTTCGGACAATACGGGAAATCCAAGGAAATGGTGGAGCTTCTGAGCGAGTACGAAGCAACCGGGAATTCCCTGCTGATGAAGCACAGGGACCACTATTCCCACTCGGTGTATGTGTTCGCGCTCGGCCTTGCGATCTATGAGTGCAGTGAAAGCTACCGGGACAAGTTCCGGGATTTCTACGGACTGGGCGGCAGCCCGGAAAATGAGCGCGCCAACCGGTTTCTGGAGTTCTGGGGTCTCACGTCCCTGTTCCACAATATCGGGTATCCCTTCGAGCTGCCCTTTGAGCAGGTGCAGAGCTATTTTGAAGTGAACAACCAGGAGCGCGGAAAGGGCTACCTGAACGCGATCCCATGCTTTTATACCGACAAGCCGGTGGATTTCCCGCTCGTGACCCGCTTTGACCCCGGGGACGCCGCGATCTTTGCGCCGCTTGAGCACGAACGCTGGATGCGCGAGCAGCTTGCGATGGGCTGGCAGCATGGGGAGGAGTATGAGAAATTGCCGCTGGACGTGCCGGAGGACGAGAAGAAAAACACCCGCCGCGCTTTGCGCGAGCAGCTGCGCATGCACAAGCTCGTCATGCCCGGCAGGCCCACAAGCAGGCAGATCGCCGCGCATTACCGTGAGCTGGACGAGTCCGACCGGAACAAGGACTGGAAGCCCTTTAACAATCTGCTCAAGCAGTTCGACGGCCTGCGGATCTATAGACTGTAAACGAACCGCGCCGTGAATATCCGGTGAAAACGCTTTGCGGCGTTTCGCCGTCAGATTCCCATTCTTATTATCTCGGGAGAGGCAGGCATGATCGCAAACTATCATACCCATACCTGGCGCTGCGGTCACGCGGAGGGCACGGAGCGCGAATACGCGCAGGCCGCCGCGGAGGCCGGGCTGCAGGTCCTCGGCTTTTCGGACCACACGCCCTACGACTTTTATGACTCCGAGCCGCGCAACCGCCCCATGCGCATGAAGCCGGAGGAGCTTCCGGAATATGCGGAGTCGGTCCGTACCCTTGCGGCAGAGTACCGGGGCAGGCTGGAGATTTTTGCGGGGCTTGAGGCGGAATACTACCCGAAATACTTTCCGCGCCTGCTGAAGCTGCTGCGGGAAAACGGCATCCGCTATCTGATCCTCGGCCAGCACTTTCTGGACAACGAGATCGACGGGCCTTACAGCGGGCTGATGACGGACCGGGAAGTCGTTCTGGACCGTTACGTCTCCCAGACCGTTGAGGCGCTGGAAACCGGATTGTTCACGTATTTCGCCCACCCGGATCTGATCCACTTTACCGGAAGCACAGAGGTATACGACCGGCATATGCGCAGACTCTGCCGGGCGGCGGGAAGAACGCAGACGCCGCTGGAGATCAATCTCCTCGGACTCCGTACGGGACGGCATTACCCCACCGCGAGATTCTGGCAGCTCGCAGCAGAAGAGGGAAACCCCGTCGTTCTCGGCTGCGATGCGCACAAGCCGGAACAGCTCTTTGCCAAGGAGGAGGAAAAACGGGCGCTCGCACTTGCGGAGAGCTTCGGCCTGCGCGTGCTTGGCACGGTCCCACTCCGCCCGATCGGCTGACCCTCGCCCTCCTGTCGATCGACAAACAATGGGGACTGCGACGCGCCTGCTGGGCATCTGTTGGACAGAATATGGTACGCTGTTCTGTGAATTCGGTAATTCGGTTCTGCGGTTTTGCAGACTGCGGGGAAGCCCCGGAACGCAATCGCTTCCAGCGTGCCGGAATCATTACGCTGATAGTCAGGGAAAAGGAGAGAGGACCCGAATGAGAAAGCTCATCAGAACGCTTCGCTCGAGCATGGCGGCCAACGTGATCGGCGCGATCATCCTGCTGCTTGTGATCTGCGGACTGCTTGTCAGCTCGATCGGTATGGCGAGCTTCGCGACCGCCTTCAAAAACGAATACGCGACCTCGACCTATCATATGGCCGATACGGCGACGGCGTTGATCAACGGCGATCATCTTGAGGATTATCTTGATGGGCTTGAGAGCGAGGAATACGAGAAGACCAGATCCAATCTCGATATCTACTGCAAAAAGATGAGCGTTTCCCTTATTTACGTCATCCTTGTCGACAGGAGCGATTACGGACGCTTTGTCTCCGTCTTCAACTCGGTGGATAACTCGGTGGACAATTCCTCCTATGTGCCGTGGGAGCTTGGGCACAAACGGGATACCACGAACGACGAATACCGGGAGAGATACCGCGCACTCTACGAGAAAGAAAGCTGCTTTGAGACCATTTATCGCACCCACCCCACGGACGGGCAGCACCCGCATATCACGACCCTTGTTCCGGTCACGAAATCCTCCGGCGAGGTCGCCGCGATCCTGTGTATGCAGAGGCCGATGAGCGAACTGGAGGAGGCGAGCCGCCCCTTCGTCCAGAAGATCGCGTTTTCGACCATCCTTCTGTCTATCATCGCCGTGGCTTTTGCCGCCGTTTTTTTCAAGAGGCAGGTCGTTGAACCGGTCAAGATTGCCTCCGATGAGGCGAGCCGTTTTGCGAGGGAGAATACCAAGGGAAAGCCTATCGGCAAAATCAGCAAATACGAGGAGATCGCCAGGCTTGCCACCTCCATCGACACCATGGAAACGGACATGGTGAACTATATGGAGCATCTGACGACACTGACGGCGGATAAACAGAGGATCAGCACGGAGCTTTCCCTCGCCACCCAGATCCAAGCGACGATGATGCCGCATATTTACCCCGCTTTTCCGGACCGGACGGAATTTGATATCTATGCGCTGATGCACCCGGCGAAAGAAGTCGGCGGCGATTTTTACGACTTCTTCCTGATCGACGAGGATCACCTATGCATGGTGATGGCCGACGTGTCCGGCAAGGGGATCCCAGCGGCGCTGTTTATGATGGCTTCCAAGATCATCCTGCAGAGCTGCGCCATGCTGGGGCAGTGCGCCGCCGAGATCCTCACGAAAACCAACGAAGCCATCTGCTCCAACAACCAGGCGGGGATGTTTATCACGGTTTGGCTGGGCATCCTCGAGATTTCAAGCGGAAAGCTCACGGCGGCTAACGCAGGGCATGAGTATCCCGTGATCAAGCGGGCCGACGGCGCGTTTGAAGTCATGAAAGACAAGCACGGACTGGTGATCGGCGCGTTGGAGGGCGTCCGGTACCGGGAGTACGAGCTGCAGTTTGAGCCGGGTATGAAGCTCTTCCTGTATACGGACGGCGTTCCGGAGGCAAGCGACGCGGAGAACCGGATGTTCGGGCTGCCGCGGATGCTCAGCGCGCTGAACGCCGATAAGGACGCCGGTCCCGAGAAGCTGCTGAACCATGTTCTGGATGCCATGGGCGATTTCGTGAAGGATGCAGAACAGTTCGACGATACGACCATGCTGTGCCTGGAGTACCGGGGAAAAGAAACGTGAACGGACAGGAAAAGCTGTCGTGAAAGAATGCTGCAATCTTCCGACCGAAAGGGAACACGCCGTTCCTGTTTGCGTCTTAAGATAAGAAAACGTAGCAAGCGCCGTATTTGACAAGGAAAGGGGAGAGAGCCCATGCCGCCAAGCAGACACAGCTCCAGTTCGCATTCATCCTCATCGAGGTCGTCCTCTTCGTCCCGGTCCCATTCGTCCGGGCCTTCTTCCCGCTCGTCAAGCTCTCATTCTGCGAGCAGCCGATCCTCAAGCTGGGGAAGCAGCCGATCCTTCGGCGCAAGCGGCCCAAGCCGTCACTCCACGACCAGCAGGAGCAGCACCCACGTGCAAAATACGGCTAAATACGATTCGAGTCCGAATACAAGGCAGCCGCACGAGCCGAGGCCGCGCATCAATCAGCCGATGGGCTTTTCTGTCTCAAAGCTGATGCATCCGGATTACTATTACGGCCGCAGGCACGACTATGTGTACTACCCCGAGTCCTGGGTCGACAGCAACACCGGAAGAAGCTATGAAAAGGGTTACTATGACGAGAACGGCAAGTATTATGACAGCGTTTCGTTTCAAAAAAACGGCAAATACGAAAACGTCCTCTGCCGCTGTGACTATTGCGGTACGGATACCGTTCTGACGCTGGATAACAGCAGCGGCACCAGTCTCCAGTGTCCGAGCTGCGGCGCGCCCATGCGGATCGTGTCGGAGCTGGACGAAGAACGCAGCAGGTCTTCCGGAAACACACACGTTTACTCATCAGAGGAATCGCTCAAAAAACAAAAACGGAAAATGCATACCGTACGGAACGTTCTGATCGCAGTTCTCCTGTTGATCGCTATCGAAACAAGCTATACCCGGCAACAGGTGAAAAAATGGCAAAGGGAATACATCGAAACCCCGTACCAGCAGCTTACGCTTGCGCAGAACAACGACCCGGTTTATCTGGTACGAAGCGGCGACAACAGCTATGGGGTTTCCGCTCAGGGCGCTTCCTGGGACAAATGCCTGCTCTGGGATTCGGGCGAGGACAGCTATTACGACGCGGAGAGCCAATGCTGGCTCTGGTACAACACCGACGTAGAGCCTGCGCTCTGGCAGTGCTGGTATGAGGGGATCTCCTCGAACTACGGCGACTACGGCTGGATGGAGCACAACTCCGAGGGCTGGTGGATCGAAGAGTCCGAGGGCAACTGGATCAAGCTGCCGGAAGAATACGACACCGGCGCACTCTGGTATATCGAATAAGAGCGCGCGGACAAAGCGTGTTTTGCGGGCGGAACGCCTGTGATTCAAGAGGGAACATGAAATGAGAGCTGCTTATTCATTCGGATGGTCTGAGATCTTTTATCTGCTGACGATCCTGCTTTTCCTTGTCAGTCTGATCTGTTCCGGCGTTGTAAAGAGCCGGTTCAGGAGGTTTGCGAAAGTCCGCCCGGCCAACGGTCTGACCGGCGCAATGGCGGCAGAGCGCATATTGCGCGCAAACGGGATCTTTGACGTGGGAATTGCCCAGACCTACGGGACCCTGACGGACAACTACGACCCCAATCAAAAAAGGCTGAACCTCTCGGAAGCGGTATACAGCGGCACATCCGTGTCCGCGATTGCGGTCGCCGCACACGAATGCGGCCACGCGATCCAGCACGCGCAGGCCTTTCCGCTCCTGATGCTGAGAAAGGCGCTGGTGCCCGTGTGCAACATCGGTTCCATGGGCTCCTATATCGCGATCCTTCTGGGAATCCTGTTTTCTTACAGCGGTCTGATCGTATTGGGCGCCGTGCTCTTTTCCGGGATCGTACTTTTTAATCTCGTCACGCTGCCCGTGGAGGTGGACGCCTCGCGCCGCGCGCTGGCAGAAGTCGAGCGGCTGAACCTGCTGACCGGCGAGGAGATGCTCGGCGGGCGCAAGGTGCTTGTCGCAGCGGGTATGACGTATTTTATCTCGCTTGTTGCCTCCGTTGTGCAGCTTCTTCGTCTGCTGAGCCTTGCCAGCCGAAGGCGCTGATTGCCCGGTCGAGTCGGGTAATGCTGGGAAAACAAAGCGGAACGGAAAGAGAGGCCTGTACGGTGGATCGTGAGCGGGAGCTTGAGCATGGACCGACAGAAATTGATTTGCCGACTTTTTCTCATTCGGATGAGGAGGAGCGCCGTGAGGCTCGGCAAGAGGCCAGTCGGGAGCCCGACGCGTTCGATACGGAAAACAAGTTGACAAGTTCGGCTTTTCGACCCGAGCCACCGGCATCTCAAGAGATCCAGCGTGAGCCGCACTCCGGGACTTACCGGTATTGCCGGGTATTTTTCCCGCCGGCTAATCGCAGATATGCGTACCGCTGCGACGAAATGGATCTCAGGCCAGGGGACTGGGTAATCGTTCCTTCCTGGGCGAGCAACAGGAAAGCCCTTTGACGTGTCGCGGACGTCGGTCCCTATCAGGCAGACGCGCTGCCCTATCCTTTTTTGACCGGACACAGACGCTGCGCAAAGAAGCAGAGCAGGCGCGGCTCCTGGCGGCAGTAAAAGAGCTCGCCCGCAAGGCGGAGCGGGATTGCTCGACCTTGAACATTGAAAACCTTGATGATTCGGAAGAAGAGCGGGCGGCAGCTCCGGAACCCCAGCCATTGACGGAGAAAGGATGGGGAAAGCCAAGGGATGGAGGCGCCCCGGCCGAGCAGGAGAGAGCGCTGATAACCGATTCCGGACAAAAGGACAACGACGATTCCGCCCGAGAGGAGTTCCCGGTATCGGATTGGGATTCCTCCGACATCGGGATCCAGATCAGAGAAATGAGAAACCGGGACAGGCGTTTGAAAACCGCGCTTGCGATTTGCGCCCCGATCTGCGTGCTCCTCCTGATCGGGGCAGTCTGTTCCTTATCTTTGCTCGCTGACCGTACGGAAGCGGCCGCGTCTGTCACGACCGCGGAGCCGGCTGCCACAGCGTCTCCGACCCAAAAGATAAGCGAAAGTCCCAAGCCCGTTTCGACACCGAAACCGCGCAAAGAGACGGCCGCGCCGCGGCCGGTCACAACGCCGCGGCCAACGGTGAAACCGGGACAAGCAGCGCAGTCGGATCCCTTTCATGCCGCTGACTATTATCATCCTGACGACTTCTATTATGAATACTATGACGACTTCTCAGACTATGAAGAAGCGGAGGATTATTGGGAAGCTCATCATTGAGTGGGGGCGTCCCTGGAACAGGCGCCTCTGTCGGCAGCAACAGAACCGCCCGGTACGACGTTCCATCGTACCGGGCGGCGTCTTGTTTTTTTGAGAGAAGGAAGAACGCTTTCTATTTCGGGAATTGACAGACACTTGATTCCGGGGCGGCTTCATGTTACAGTTTGATTAGGAGAATGTTCGGCCCGGCGGGAGCGTTCTGAAGCCGCCGGACGCCTGAAAAAACCAGAAACGGGGGATCGCGTCATGGAAAAAACTTATCTCGGCTGGGCGGAGAGGAAAGTGCACAGCAGACAGAACGAGTATACGGAGGGAACGCCCCTTCTGTCCGGGGAAGGTCACCTTCTGGCCAGGGGCTGGGCAAGACGGAACGTCTTTGACTATGACCGTGACCGGGTAAAGCATCCCCTGCGCCGGAAGGAATGGGATTTCTATCAGATTTCGGACGGGAAGCTCATGCTGCAGCTCAGCTTTGCCAACATTTCGCTCGGCGGCTATGCGTCGCTGGTTCTGGTCGATCTGCACAGCGGGGAGACCTTGGTTTCGAGCATGGCTCCCTTCCTCGACGGGAGAAAACGCTATCTCCTTCCCAAGCGGGGAGACGTACCGAACGACGTGCATTTCCGCATCGGAAAAGCGAGCTTTGACGCGCATACGGGGGATTTGCTGCGCACCCTGCGCTTTGAAAACGGAAACGTCTCCTGCCGCGCTGAGATGGACATCCTGCCGGAGCAGGAAAACATTACCACGGTGCTGCCGTTTGAGGGCCGCCCAGACTGCTATTTTATGACGACGAAGCAGAACTGCATGCCTTGTGAAGCGGAAATCCGCTGCGGGGAGAATACCTGGACGCTTCGCCGCGCCCAGAGCTTCTGCGTACTTGACTGGGGGCGGGTATGTACGCCTTATTCTCTGGTCTGGTACTGGGGAAACGGCTCCGGACGAGTAACAGACGCGAAGGGAAAGGAGCACCTCTTCGGCTTCGAGATCACGTGGGGGATCGGTTCGGAGGACGATGCGACCGAGACCTGTCTGTTTTGGGACGGAAAAGCGCATAAGATCGCCGGGGTCGACGTGGAAAGCTTTCCCAAGCCGGACCGTTACATGGAGCCGTGGCGCTTCACCTCCGAGGACGAACGTTTTTGCCTCACGATGGAGCCGTTTTACGACCATCATACCGACCTGAATATCGGCGTGATGCGGATGCACAGCCATCAGGTCCACGGCCTTTGGAGCGGAACGGTGACGCTCGACGACGGCGAAACGGTCGAGATCCGTGACTTCTACGCTTTCTGTGAATACGTTGAAAACCGCTGGTGATGCGTACGGCGGCAGCTTTGGCACTGGCTCCGCGGAATTGAAGAAGCTCTGAAACGGCGTTCCCGCAAGAAAGCTCCCGCTCGGTATCGGCCGAAACCGGTACGGAGCGGGAGCTGTCATTATGGCCGGCACTGCATGCCCGTGTTGTCAATGTAGGTATCGCCGTCCAGCAGGATCTGCGAGACGGGAACGATCGTGTAGCCGTTGGCGATCAGCGCCTCCAGAATGTCTGGCAGCGCCTCCGGCGTGTGTTCGGCGGCGTTATGGAACAGGACGATGCTGCCGGGTTTGATCCTTTGCAGCACCCGCTGCGTGATCTCGGCGGCGGAAATCCCTTTCCAGTCCAGACTGTCCACGTCCCACTGGATCGGTTCCATCCCCAGTTCCCGGATCGCCTGGATCACGTGGTCGTCATATTCGCCGTAGGGACAGCGGAAAAGCGTCGGTCTGACGCCGGTGACCGCTTCGATCTTGTCGTTGCAGGCGTTCACGTCCGCTTTGATCTGCTCGCTTGTAAGCTGCGAGAAGTGCGCGTGACTGGAGGAATGATTCATGACTTCGTTGCCCGCGTCGGCCAGCGCCTTGACGGATTCCGGGTATTTCTCCGCCCAGTCCCCGACAACGAAGAAGGTCGCATGGGACTTGTATTTGTCCAGAATGTCGATCAGCATCTGCGTATCCTCGTTTCCCCATGCGGCGTCAAAACTGATCGCGATTTTCTTGTCATCACGCTGCACACAATAGATCGGAAGCTGTCTCTCTGTGGCCGAAGCGCCGACGATCGCGGGATTGTTCACCGTCCAGAGGATCA
>JAEEGL013547367.1_pt1 | contig 10665 bp, 10 predicted proteins | sample 9134231 | NCBI WGS metagenome assembly JAEEGL01 (sample SAMN16246548, study PRJNA631951) | gut metagenome | biome: gut microbiome; feature: rumen; material: fiber-attached | host: Bos | place: Iran: Karaj | collected 2018-10 | reverse complement strand
GGGTTCCTGCACACCCTCGCGCCCCAGCCGTGCCGGTGCCATCCGTAGTCGGCGGGCCAGAGCCCGTCCACGCACTGCCGCTCGTTCTCGGGCGTCGTCCAGTTCGACTTGTCGAGGTTCGCCAGGAACCGCGCCATCGCGTCCCAGTTCGCGTTCACGCACGCGACGTCGCCGTACTGCCGCCACAGCGTGTATGGCACGATGACGCCCGCGTCCGCCCAGCCGATGAGCCGGCCGCCGAACATCCCCGGCGCCACCTTTGCGAACATCCCCGGACACTTCGACTTCTCGTCCGCCTGCGAATCGCGCATGTCCGTCATCCACTTGGTGAGAAACCCGTACACGTCCGCCGCGTACACCGCCGCGCCCACGAACACCTGCGTGTCGCCCGTCCAGCCCCAGCGCTCGTTGCGCTGCGGACAGTCCGTCGGCACGCTAAGGTAGTTGGAGCGCATTCCCCACAGACAGTTGGAGATGAGCCGGTTCAGCGAAGCGTCGCCCGTCACGATCATCCCCGTCTCGTCCTCGGGCGCGATGGACATCACGGGCAGCAGACTGAGCCGCTTGAACTCCACGCGCCCGTTCGCCGTGAACGACCAGTACCGTCCGCCGAAGAACGTGCAGGACGGGTGCCACGTCTCGCCGTCCCCGCCCGCGAATATGTACCGCATGAGAGACGTCGCGCTGCGGTAGTTGGCGAAGTAGGCGCTTCCCGCCGGGCCGTCGTTGCCGCGCGATCTCTCGCCGTTCGCGTCGTTCAGCATTTCGGCGGGATGGCCCGTGAGATCCGTCCCCGCCGCCGCGCGCGCCGTGAACTCGGGGACGCCCGCGCAGTTCTGTCCGAAATCGACGACCAGCGTCTCGCCCGGCTCCAGCACGAGCGTCTCGCCGCCGGCGTACCGGCGCAGAATCCGCACGCGTCCGTGTCGGTCCTTCGCCGCGCCGTCCGCGCCCTTCCACACCCACGCGGTGTACGGCGCGAACGCGAGATCGCGGCGCACCCGCACGGAACGTCCTTCGAGCGGCGTCACCGCGCCCTTGAACTCAGTGTTGACGCGCGCCCGCTTCCAATCGACGTCGCCCGTCGTGCGCCACGGCGTCGGAACGCGCGCGTCGTACCGCTCGCCGCCCCAGATCGTCGCGTGGCGAAGCGGCCCCGCGTACGCGGCGCGCCAGGAGGTATCGGAGGCGATCTCCTCCGCCGAGCCGTCGGCATACGCGAGCTTTAGCACGCCCTGGAACGCGGATATCTTCCCTGCGCGGCCGATGATCGCGTCGCGCCACCAGCCGGTCGAGACCTCGGCGCACAGCACGTTGCGCGCGCCGGGGTCGCGGCGGAAGGCGTCCGTGACGTCGTAGGAGAACGACGAACGGCGCTTGTGCGGATGCGTGTAGCCCGGCTTGAGGAAATCCTCCGCGCCGACTTCCACGCCGTTGAGGAACACGCGGAACACGCCAAGGCCCGTCACCGTCCACTTCGCGGACACGACGGCGGCGCGGTTGGTCAAGGGGCGCACGAACACGGCCGTGCTGCACCCGCCCCGGTTGACTTCGGGCACCGGCCCTTCCACGGAGATGAAATCCACCGCGGGCGAAGCCATGCTCGCGCAGGCGAGCGCCGCCGTGAAGGCAATCAACTTTGCATCCATGCTTTTCCTGTCTCCTGGGCAATCATCGCGCAGATGTAGGCGATGAACGAGATAATCCAGACGGCGCCGGCGCGGCGGCCTATGCGCCCGCCTTCGCCGCGCGGGCTGCGCCAGCCAAATCCGAACAGGAACAGGAGAACCGTCATGGCCGCCATCATGGGGAGATCGCGCGTTATGATGTAGCGGCTGTATCCGCTGAACGGGGCGATCGTCCCCGCGAGCCCGACCACGGCCAGCATGTTGAAGAGATTGGACCCGACGATGTTTCCGATCACGAACTCATGCTCGCCGCGGCGCGCGGAGGCCACGGCGCTGGCGAGCTCCGGCAGAGAGGTGCCCGCCGCGACTACCGTGAGGCCGATCAGCAGCTCGTCCACGTGCAGCACGTCGCGGGCGAAGTCAACGCACCCCCACACGAGGACATGCGACGAGGCCGCGAGCAGGGCGAGCCCCACGACAAGCCACGCGAAGTCAGCCGCCCTCGCGCGCGGCGGCGGCGCCTCCTCCTCCGGGGGCGGCGCCTTGGCGTCCACTCCCTGCGTCTTCTGGTCGTAGATGCAGTAGGCCGGCATCACGAGCGCAAAAGCCGCGAGAAGCGCGATGCCGTTGAGGCGGCCGAAGTTCATGTCGCGCACGAGCAGATACGACAGCCCCGTCACCGCCAGCAGCAGCGGCACTCCGACCCTGCAGATCGACGGCTTGACCTTAAGGGGCCAGATGAACGCCGACACGCCCAGTATGAACGCCATGTTGAAGATGCACGAGCCGTATGCGTTTCCGAGCGAGAGGTTGGAGTGCCTTGACATTCCCGACAGCACGGACACCGCGAGCTCCGGCGCGCTGGTGCCGAAGCCGATCACCACCATTCCGACGATCAGCGGCGACACGCCCAGCGCCCGCGCGATCCTTGCGGCGGCGGCGATGAACCGGTCGGCGCTCCATCCGAGAGCCGCCAGCCCGCCTGCCATGAACACGAGCGAGAGCCAGAGCGAAATGTCTTTGTTGAGATCAAGCACTTTTAGACCTTTCTAGTCTGTATGGCGAGGTTGAGCACGTTGTCGAGCGCCGGAAGCGCCGAATGCTGCACCATCTTGAAGGGAACCTGGAGCCCGAGCGGGCGAAGGAAGCGGGCCACTCGGCGGGACCGGACGTGCAGCTCTCCCGGCACCCTTCCCGCCGCGTTCATGGCGGTCAGCAGGCGCTGGGCATGGCCCTCCCATATCCTGAGAAGCCCGTTCTCGCGCCCGTCCACCGAAAGGCGCTCCCACACCATTCTCTCCCCGCTCTCGGCGTTCACGGCCACAAGCAGATAGAGGAAGCGCGGACGCGGCGGCGGCGTGTGGAAGGCAGGCACCATCACGAAGTCGACCTCCCATATCTCCTTCGGATAGAGGGGCAGGGCCTTGACCCGTTCACAGTCGTCGCGCCGGAGCGAAATGCTCTCCTTGCTCTGCACGACGCTCTCCTTCGGCAGCGGCAGCGGACCGTCTATCCATCTGGACGGCGCCACCTCCTTGCGCGCGAACATGGACTTCTTGTCGATGTAGCGAAGCGGGAGGTCGGGTTCCTCCTCCATGCGCATCAGAAGCCCGTAGCACTCGTAGATGAGGGGCGCGAAGAACGTCCTCCGCTCGGAGTCCGGCGGCTGGGGCACGAACCCCGGCTCGTAGCAGAACAGCTCTACCCCGCCGTCCCGCAGGCCCACGGCCTCGAAGTGAGGCAGGTCCATCGCGCTCATGCACACGCCGTAGTCGCCGATCTGGCGCGAGAGCACGTAGTCGCGGAAGACGTCCAGCCCCGGGAAGAGCATGAGCCGCCCCCGCACCGGGCCTTCGCCCTTCTCCGGCGCAATGGTCGCGATGTACGGGCAGTCGCTCATCTGCGGGACGAGCGCCCAGTTGTGCCTAGACGCCTTCTCCCACGAATCGAGGTCCGCCAGGGCCCGCGCCACTGCGTAAATGTCTCCGGAGTCCATCTTTGCACCCTCCTATTCCGCGCCGGCGAGATACCTCTCCGCCTCAAGCGCCGCCGCCGCCCCGGCGCCGGCCGCCACCACCGCCTGCCTGTACAGCGGATCGGCGCAGTCTCCGGCCGCGAACACCCCCTTCGCGCTCGTGCGGCGGCGTCCGTCCGTGACCACGTAGCCGCCAGGGTCCAGGGCCAGGCTCCCGTCAAGGAACTTCGTCGCCGGCGTGTGCCCGATCGCGACGAACGCCCCAGAGACGGGCAGTTCCCGCGTCGCGCCCGTTTTGACGTCGCGCAGGCGCAGCCCGGAGAGCGCGGCGCCGTCGCCGACGAACTCCTCCACCACAGAGTTCCACGCCATGGAAACGTTGGGCGAGGCCAGCACGCGTTCTGCCATCGTCCTGGAGGCGCGGAGACTGTCCCGCCTGTGTACCACCGCGACGGAGCGGCATAGGCGCGCGAGGTAGAGGGCGTCGCCGGCGGCGGTGTCGCCGCCGCCTATCACGGCGACGTCCCTTCCGGCGAAGAACGACCCGTCGCACGTCGCGCACGCGCTTACGCCGCGCCCGCGGTAACGGGCCTCGCCGGGAGCGTCCGTCCAGCGCGGCGACGCGCCGGTGCAGACGATCACGGCGCGCGCCTCGAGCGCTCCGCCGATCATCGTGTCGAGCCGCTTGACGTCGCCCGAGAAGTCAACGCCCTGCACCTCGTCCATCACGAACTCGACGCCGCTTCTCTCGGCCTGGGCGCGCATGGCGTCCATGAGGCCGCGTCCCGAGAGGGGCTGCGCGAATCCGGGGAAGTTCTCTATCTCGGGCGTCTGCACGAGCTGGCCGCCGCTCTGCATCCCCTCCACCACGAGCGGACGCAGGTTCGCGCGCGCCGCGTATATGGCGGCCGTGAGCCCTGCGGGGCCGCTGCCTATCACCACCACGTCGCGCACGGCTAGATCACGCCCTTCGAGGATGGAACGCCCTTTTCGCGCGGGTCGGCCGCGGCCGCCTGGCGCAGCGCCCTGGCGAAGCTCTTGAAGATTCCCTCGCACACGTGGTGCGTCTCGTCGCCGTAGATCTCGCGCGCGTGCACGTTCAGGCGGCCCTCCACGCTCACGGAGCGGAAGAACTCCTCCAGCAGCTTCACCTCGAAGTCGCGCACCATGAGGTGCTTCTTCGGCGTGGCGAACACGACGTACGGGCGCCCTCCGAGGTCGATGGACGTCTCGCACAGGGCCTCGTCCATCGGCACGGACGCGAACCCGTACCGCGTGATGCCACGCCTGTCGCCGAGCGCCTCGTCGAGCGCCTGCCCGAACACAAGCCCCACGTCCTCCACCGTGTGGTGGTAGTCAACGTCGAGGTCCCCCTCGCAGGCCACGTCGAGGTCGAGCAGCGCGTGCTTCTTGAGGAGCTCCAGCATGTGGTCGAAGAACCCGATCCCGGTCTTCACCTCGCCCCTTCCCTCGCCGTCGAGGTTCAGCCGCAGGCGGATCCTCGTCTCCTTCGTGTTGCGCTCTATTTCGGCAGTTCTCATCCAGCTCCTCCTCAGTAGATCTTGTTCTCGCAGCCCTTCGCAAGGCGCGCGATGTTGCTCCTGTGCTTCCATACGACGAACGCGCCCAGCGCCGTCATCACGACCTTGAGCGGAAGCGACGGCGCGGCGAGAGGCGTCGGAACCCATATCATCACCGCCAGGAACACCGCGGCAAGGCAGCTCCCGAGCGAGATGTAGTGGCTCGCCCACACCGTTACGACGAACAGCGCGAACGCCGCCGTGACGAGCCACGGCACAAGGGCCATGAGCATTCCGAAGGCCGTCGCGACGCCCTTGCCGCCCCTGAACTTCATGTAGGGCGTGAGCGTGTGGCCGACGACGCACGCGAGGCCGGTCCACACCCCGAGGTCGGCGCACTCCTCGCCGACGTCGCCGTTCGCGGCGAACCACGAGGCCGCCAGCGTGGGCAGCAGACCCTTCAGGAAGTCGCAGAAGAAGGCCAGGAACCCCCAGGCGTGGCCGACCGTGCGATAGACGTTCGTGGCGCCGATGTTCTTGGACCCGACGGTGCGCACGTCAACGCCGCGCATCTTCCCGATCAGGAACCCGAACGGGATTCCGCCGACGAGGTAGCCCGCGGCCACGAACGCCAGGGTCACCTTCAGGAAGGCAGGCATCAATGAACTTTCAGACATGTCCGGCGATCTCCTTGCTTGTCGTTTGCGTCAGCGGGCGCAGGGCGGCAGGGCCGAGAGCGCCAGCGACGCCGCGTACTGCGAGAGAGGCGTCACGACTATGGCCACGCCCTCGCGCTCCGCGGCGGCGCGCATGTCGTCCGGCACGGGCCGGCCGTGGCATATCACTATCACCTCTATGCCGACGAGAGTGCACACGGCTATCGTGTTCAGATGGTTCTGGATCGTGATCAGCGCGCTCCCCTCGCCGGCGTGGCCCATCACGTCGGACAGCAGGTCGCTCGCGTAGGCGCACGACGCGGACGCGTCCGGCGCGTCCACCTCGGTCGCGCCGCCCACCTTCTCCCATATCTCTTCAACGTTCAACTGGCACCGCCTTTCAATCCGCCGCGTCCGCGTCACAGCGCCCCTGTGGCGAGCGAGCCGAACGTGGTGATCGGCGTGGTGTCGCGGTAGTTGTCCACTATCTGCCGCACGTCCTTTATGAGGGCCGAGACCTCGTCGTACATCTCGCTCTCGGAGACGAGCTTCCCAAGCGACCCCTCGCCCTTCTCCAGGCGGGAGGCGACGCTCTTCAGGTTGGCGACGAGCGCCGACGCGTCGTCCGCGAGCTGCTTGTCGTTGAAGGCGCGCCCGAGCAGGCCCTCGCCCTTCTTGAGCTTCTCGGTGGCTTCGCGGACGTTCGCCACGGACTTCTTGAGGTCCGCCCACACCGCGTCGTCCTTCGACAGCAGCTTGCCCATCGTGCCCTCGCCCTTCTCGAGGCGATCCGAAATCTGCGCCGCGTTCGCCATGGTCTTCTTCAGGTCGGCGAAGAGCGTCTCGTCCGACGAGAGCAGCTTTCCGAGCGTGCCCTCGCCCTTCGCGAGGCGCTCGCTTATCTCGGCCGTCCTGTCGAACGTGCTCTGCGCGTTCGCAAGCGCCTTCCTGGCGTCCGCCACGGCAGACTTCACGTCCTGATAGACCGTGTCGTCGCTGGAGAGGAACTTGCCCGCGGTGCCCTCGCCGCGCTCGACGCGCGCGACTATCTTGTTGACGTTCTCCGCGGTCTCCTCGATGTTCGAGACGATGCTCTTGACCGACCCGTCGGCGGCCACCTCCTTCAGCCTGCGGGCGATTTCGCCGAGGTCGCGCATCCAGTCGGCCGGCGGCACGCCGTGGAACGTCGTCGTCCCAAGCGGCATCGCGGCCCCCGCTCCCTCCTCCATCAGCAGATAGTTGCCGCCCAGCAGCGAGAGGGCCGCCACGCTTATGTAGGCGCTCTCGCGCAGCACCACGTCGCGGTCGATCTTGACGGTGACGACGATGTTGGACGGGGCGAGGGCGATCTTCTCGACGGTGCCCACCTTCATGCCGCGGTACACGACGTTGTCGCGCTCCTTCAGCCCGCCCACGTCGTCGAACGTGATCGTGACGCTGGTCTTCTCGCGCCCCGTCAGGATGTCGACTCCCGATATGACGATGGTGAAGTACACCAGCAGCGCGAGCACGGCCACCATGAACACGCCCACGATGAATTCCGAGAATACGTCCTTGTTCTTTCTGCTCATAGCTTCTTCTCCAGTAGTTCGGGTGTGATGAACTGCGCGTCGAGGAACTCGCGCACCTCCGGCTTCTCCGACCGCACGAACACCTCCGGGGTGGACAGCTCCACCACGTGGCCGCCCTTAAGCATGAGGATGCGGTCCGCGAAGAGCAGCGCACCCTGGAGGTCGTGCGTGACGACCACCGACGTCATGCCGCGCTCGCGGTTGAGGCGGCGGATGAGGCGGTTTATCGTGACGGACGTGACGGGGTCGAGGCCCGACGTCGGCTCGTCGTAGAGGATTATGTCCGACTGCCTGACGATCGCCCTCGCAAGGCCGGCGCGCTTCTGCATTCCGCCGGATATCTCCGCCGGATAGCGGTCGGCCGCGTCGAGCAGCTCCACCGCGCCAAGGGCCTCCGCCACGCGGCTCTCCACCTCGCCGTCCGCGAGGCGCGTGCGCTCCCTGAGCGGCAGGGCCACGTTCTCCGCGACCGTGAGCCATCCGAGCAGCGCGCCTCCCTGGAATAGATAGCCGAACCGCCCGCGGATCTCCTCCAGCCTGCGCCCCGTGGCGGCCGAGATCTCCACGTCCTCGAGCCACACCTTGCCGCTTGTCGGGGTCAGCAGGCGCACAAGATGCTTCAGCGTCACGCTCTTCCCCGTGCCGGACGGCCCCACGATCGCAAGGATCTCGCCCTTTGCGACCTCGAACGACACGCCGTCCAGAACGGTGCGGCCGTCGAACCTCTTTACCACGTTCTCGAACCTTATCATACGACGAACTCGAAGTAGAACGCGCGGGTGACCATGTACCCGAGCATGAGGATGAGGAGGAACGACGTTATGACGCTGCGCTGCGTCGCCCGGCCCACGCCGACGGCGCCAAGCCTCGTCGTGAAGCCCTCGTGGCAGCTCACGGCGCCTATCACCACGCCGAACACCGCCGACTTCAGAAGCCCCACGAAGAGGTCCTTTACGCCCGCTATCGACATCGCGCTCGTGATGTACTGCTGGAACGACACGTTGAGCTGCGTGTAGCCCACTAGCCCCCCGCCCACTACGCCGAGCACGCAGGCGTAGAACGCGAGCAGCGGCGACATCGCGAGCAGCGCGCCCATCCTCGGCGCGGCAAGGTAGCGCACGGGCGATATCGACATTATCTCCAGCGCCGCCACCTCGTCGTTCACGGTCATCGTGCCCAGCTCCGCCGCCATGGCCGAGCCCACGCACGCCGAGAGGCAGATCCCCGTCACGAACGGGCCCATCTCGCGGATGAGCGACAGCATCACGGCCGCGCCCAGATACATCTCCTGGTTGAACTTCCTCAGCGCAAGCCCCACCTGCAGGCCGAGGATCATGCCGGTGAAGAGGCCCACCACGGAGATCACCGGCAGCGTGCGGATCCCCGTGACGTAAAGCTGCCGCACGAACGAGGCCCGCGAGTCGCCCCGCGCCAGCACAGCGGGAAGGCAGGCGAGCGACTCCACGGCCAGCCGCCCGGCGCATCCGACGCCGGCGAAGAAGGTGACGACGTGGCGGCGCATGGCCTCCAGCCGCCCGCGCGGCGCGTCCTCGTAGCTTGGCTCTCTGGTGATTCTCATTGCGTCTCCCGGCGGCATGCGCCGCCAAACGGGGTCATTCGAGCGGGGCGCAGTTCACGCCCTGCGCGAGCAGGCGCCGCCTGTGCGCCTTCATGCGCCCCTTGAAGTCGGCGAACCCAGGCCGCCTCTCGCCCGTCCACAGCGCCTCCGCGAGGGCGCAGGCGCGCGGCCACATCTTCCAGGCCAGGTCGTACTCGTTCCAGGTGTACTCCGACCAGTTGTTGCCCTGCCCGCCGAGGATGTGCCCGCGCAGCTCGGCCGGCACGCCCTCGCACGGGTCGAAGGAGTAGCACTTCTCAAGCGTGACCTTGCCGCCGATGTACTGGAACGGGTCGTCCGCGAGCCCCTGCCCGTAGTCGAGGTAGCAGAACGTGCGGGGCGTCATCACGAGGTCGTGCCCGCGCATCACGCACTCGCGCGGCGTGAGGAACCTGTGCCCCGCGCCGCCGCCGCCCGCGCGCCAGCTCATCCCCACGGCGCTCTTCGGCACGTCGCCCAGCAGATACTCGTCCCAGCCGAGCGCGCGCCTGCCGCGCGCCTCGAGGAACTTCACGAAGTGGCGCGTGATCCACGGCTGCAGGCCGCCGACGTCGGCGATGCCCTCCTTCTTCATGCGCGCCTGGCACTTCGGGCACGCCTTCCAGCGGTCCTGCGGACACTCGTCGCCGCCGATGTGCACGACGTCCCCCGGGAAGAGCCTGCACACGTAGTCGAGAACGTCCTCCATGAACTTCACCGCCCTGTCGTTTCCGAGGCACAGCACGTCCTGCTCTATGCCCCAGGCGCAGAGAGGCCCCTTCCCCTTCAGGCGCTCCGGAAAGCACGCGAGCTCGGGATACGCCGACAGCGCCGCATACACGTGGCCCGGCAGCTCTATCTCCGGCACGATCGTGATGTGCCTCTCGGCGGCGTATGCCACCATCTCCCTTATGTCGGCCTCGGTGTAGTAGAACGGGCCGTACTTCTCGCCGTTGAGGAGGCGCGAGTAGTCCTTCATGCGCACGTGCGGCCGCGTCCCGTGCAGCGCGCTCGCCGCCCGCTCCGCGCCGCGCCGCACCAGCTCCGGATATCCGGGTACGTCGAGGCGCCAGCCCTGGTCGTCGGTGAGGTGCCAGTGCAGCCGGTTGAGCTTGTGCTGCGCCATGAGGTCCATGACCTTCTTCACCTTCTCCTTGCCGAAGAAGTGGCGGCAGTCGTCGATCAGGAGGCCGCGCCACCCGTAGCGCGGAGCGTCCTCTATCTCGACGACCGGATACGACTTGCCGTCCATGAGCTGGGCCAGGGTCTGCCCCGCATAGAACCTCCCGGCCTCGCCCGAGCTCGTGACGACGATGCCGCCCCTGCCGACGCTGAGGCGATAGCCCTCCGCCGGAATGCCGGCGTCGGCGGCGTACGTCACCTTGACGCCCGCTGCCGGCACGGTTCCCTCGCCGAACTTCACTGAAGCCGGCTGCGGCACAAGGGCCGCCGCCAAGAAAATGCCTGCAAACATGTCTTCTCCTATGTTGGTCCCCTGGGCGAAGCCGCTCCGGGACGCAAAAACCCTTCAATTATATCAGAATCGGAGCGTCAGCACAAGCCCCCCCCCCAGAATCCCAGATATTCCAAAAATCCCGGCCTGCGGCTTCACTGCGTTTAGCCGCGCGCCGGGATTTTGAAATATTGAGTGGTCTTTTGCGCGTGCGGGGCTGTTTTCGGCAATGCGCTGCCATCCCCCCGCGCTGCTGCGGGTGGCC
>JAEEGL012137529.1_pt1 | contig 10665 bp, 8 predicted proteins | sample 9134231 | NCBI WGS metagenome assembly JAEEGL01 (sample SAMN16246548, study PRJNA631951) | gut metagenome | biome: gut microbiome; feature: rumen; material: fiber-attached | host: Bos | place: Iran: Karaj | collected 2018-10 | reverse complement strand
AGAGCACCATCCCTGTGGGCTATTGCCGTTCTCTCTACGTGCGTTATGCCGCCAAAGGTGTCAAGGAGTTTAACCTCCTTTTCTCACCAGAATTCCTCCGTGAGAGTAAAGCCCTTTACGATAATCTTTACCCCTCCCGAATTATCGTGGGATATCCAAAACGGATTTCACAGTTCCCTGAGGAAAATGACGCTATCGGCAAAGTCACCGATGTGGCCCAGCTCGAGCAGAAAGCCCGCCAGTTTGCAGGCCTCCTCGTCGAAGGTGCCATCGGCAATGCCAATGGTCAATCGTCAATGGCCAGCCAATTGGATAATTCCAAGGGCATTCCCGTTCTTTTCATGGGCATGAAAGAGGCTGAGGCCGTGAAGCTTTTCGCCAACACCTATCTTGCCTTGCGTGTCAGTTACTTTAATGAGTTGGATACCTATGCGGAAGTAAAAGGCCTTGATTCTCAAGCTATTATACAAGGCATTGGTCTCGATCCGCGCATCGGTACCCATTACAATAACCCGTCGTTCGGCTATGGTGGCTACTGTCTGCCTAAGGACACCAAACAGTTGCTTGCCAATTATGAGCATGTGCCTCAGCAGATGATGACTGCCATCGTCGAGAGCAACCGTACACGTAAGGATTTCATTGCCGATCAGGTGCTGAGGAAAGCTGGCTATTACGACTATACTACCAATAACCAGTTCGACAGTTATTTCTCCCCGACGAAGTCTCATCTTACACCCCCTACTATCGGTGTATTCCGCCTCACCATGAAGGCCAACTCCGACAATTTCCGTCAGAGTAGCATCCAGGGCGTGATGAAACGTATCAAGGCCAAGGGTGCCGTCGTCATTATTTACGAGCCCACACTCCCCGACGGAACGATGTTCTTTGGCAGCCGTGTTGTTAATGATCTCGCGCAGTTCAAACAGCAGAGCGATGCCATCATCGCCAACCGCTACGACCCTGTCCTCGATGATGTCGAAAACAAGGTCTACACCCGCGACCTTTTCCGTCGAGACTAGAAACTTTTGCCCACAGATTTTCACAGATTTCCATAGATTCTGTTAAGCAATTCTATAAACCTGTTGTTGGGAAATATTTATTGCATAGACGAATTGAATATTTTGTTAAATTTGGAAATCTGTGGGCAACAAAACCGGCGGCTTGCCGCCATATCTGCGAAATCAGCCAGATCTGCTGGAGAAAAATTTGTGGGAAATTCGTGGTAATTCGTGTTATTTATATATATAAATCCGTGTGAATCCGTGCAAATCTGTGGGCAACTACTCTCCCCCAAAGGGGGAGTCGGAGGGAGCTTCCTGCGACCTTAAACCTTAAACTAGCAACTCCGTTGCCTTTCACCCGCAGCTTGCTGCGCCTTGAACCTTGAACTTTGAACTTTGAACCAGCAGCTCTGCTGCCTTTTTTGTTCTTTCCTTACAAAATCTTTGACGGAAATAGCTGATTTTCTAACAAAAATGTGTATCTTTGCACCGTTAAAAAGCCCATTGGTTCTTTATCTGCGGGTCATCAAAAGCCCTAAAGCGGTGCAAATCAGACGGGTACGACATTTTCCCTGCCTTTTTCACATAGTGAAATGGACAGAGAGAAAACGTGTACCTATCCCATCATGCACCACCCAAACCATTCCATTAAGGAAATCATCTTGAATGGACTTCACTTTTCACCAGCAGCTCAGCTGCGCTTTGAATTTTTGGAGCAGTGAGTGCCAAAGATGCTTGCATCAATTTGGCCGAGTCGCGACAAAAATCATGGCCTGAAAGGACATAACTAGCAACTTTGTTGCCTTCTGTGGGCAACCCTTTCAACCAGCAGCTCCGCTGCGCTTTCCACTTTAATTGTATCATATGACAGAACTATCAAAAGAAGAACATGCCGCACAGATGGCAAGCATGAAAGCATTTGATGAGCAGATGCCGTGCGTTGGTATATTCTGGTACGACATAAAGGATCATTCATTCTTTGGTGTTCGAAAATCTGAGTTGACGCCTAAGATGGTAGAGGAAGCCGCTGACAAAGGCCTGCCATTCATCAACTATCCCCATCTGCATCGTCAGGTATGGGCAAAAGAATATTTCCGTGCACAAGCAACCCATGAGGATACCAAGTTCAAAGGCGATTACACACAAGTCCCTCGTGGCAGGGTGGCATGGAATATTAACAAGTTCATTGTCCTTGTAGGTCGATGGGCAGAGCCGATACAGGAAGAGTTGACAGCGTTGATAGAGAAAGAATTCTCCCTTCCATATTTCGAGTTTGTGTATGACTGTCATTGGGATTTAGGTCATGGCTGGTCTGGTGATATGCCATAGTCCTTCCACTTTTTCACCATTTACGTGCCTTAGTGCTTTGAACCTTGAACTTTGAACTAGCAGCTCTGCTGCATTCTGTGGGCAACCCTTTCAACCAGCAGCTCCGCTGCGCTTTGAGCCAGTAGCTCTGCTGCCTTGAATCTTGAGCTTTGAACTAGCAACTTTGTTGCCTTGAACTAGCAACTCCGTTGCGCTTTGAACAAGCAGCTTTGCTGCGCTTTGAACCTTTAACTAATTAGTGCCAACTCTCATTAAGACATCCCGCAATCAGCTGACAGCCACCCTCCAGACCCTGGAGGAGCTTGTTGCTGCCATACGTGAGAAGAAATACGCCCAAGAGGTAGCTGCTTTCCGCGAGATGTATCCGATGTCTTTGCGTAAGCAGAATCCTGATGGCAGCCTTGCCATTGATGTAGCCTGGGAGAAGGCTTTGCCCCGCATCTGTTTTGCTAGCGATCTGCGGAAACAGGGTGGGGTGATGGCTCGCACCGCCTACAACGGACTCATCATGTTGGAGATCAACAACCTGAAAGACGAGGACGTGGCCATAGGCTTGCGCTATTATGCCGGCAGCCTGCCACAGACGCTCCTGTCCTTTGTGGGTGCCGACGGACTCTCCGTCGTCATTGTCTGTCGTGCCGAGCTTATCCGCGACCGTCAGCAGAACGGCTCCGTCCTTCCTACCAACGATGAGGAAATCAGCCATTTCCACCATAACGCCTATGTTATGGCACAGAAGTTCTACTCGGCCCAGCTGGGAGCAACCGTCGACGTGTTGGAGCCCCGTCTCGACCGCGTCTGCTATATGAGTGCAGATATGGCGTTGTGCTATAATCCCAATCCTATTCCGTTCTACACCCGTTCCGAACAGGATTTCGAGCTTTCATCGCCCTATCAGCGTCCTGTGGCAGAGGCGGGAACCCTTCCCGGCCGCAACCGTTATCAGACCCAGGTCTATGCCGTGCAGAGCTGTCTGGCCAAGGCGGAAGAAGACTCCCTTGCTATTGACGACGAACAGGAGTGGCGCACGTCCGTGCTCACCCGTCAGGCTCACTATTGCATGGAGTCGGGAATACCCAAGGAACTCGCTCTGCGCCTGACCCTTTTCCGTCCCACGCTCAACAGCGACCCGCAGTTGGCACGACTCATCTTCGATAACGCATATACCCCCAAGGCCATGCGACAGGCCATGCGACGCAATCCCGACCTGTCACTCTTGCGCCATATCCCCGAATCCACCCTGCTGACCCTGAAGACCGACGTGTTCATGCAGCAGAACTACGAGTTCCGCAAGAATGTCCTCACAGGAGTCGTTCAATACCGTCAGCTGGCGATACCTTATTTCAGCTTCGTCGATGTGACTGAGGCCGACCGCAACACGATGACGCGCCGCGCTCTCGAGGCAGGCTTGAAGTCGTGGGACAAGGACATCCGACGCTACATCGAGTCGAACGATGTACCCCTCTATGACCCCATCGACGACTACTTGTCACACCTGGCATCGTGGGACGGCACCGACCGTCTGACCGCCTTTGCCGGTCGTGTGCCCACCGGCGACGAGTTGTGGCACCGCTATTTCCCCTTGTGGATGCGCTCGATGGTAGCCCATTGGATGGGCAAGGACCTCACGCATGGCAATGCCCTTGTCCCCCTGCTCATGGGGCCTCAGGGATGTGGCAAGACCACCTTCTGTACGCTCATCCTCCCGCCGGAGCTGCGCTCGTATTATAATGACCGAGTCAATTTCCGCAACGAATACGACCTGTTGAACCAGCTCTCTTCGTTCGCTCTGATCAACATCGACGAGTTCGATAGCGTCGGGCGCACCCATCAGGCCGTGCTGAAATACCTCCTTTCCACGCCTGATGCCAAGCTGCGGGTACCCTACGGCAAAACCATCACCCACCGCTGTCGTTATGCCAGTTTCGTGGCCACCACCAATCATCTGCAGCCACTCACAGATCCCACAGGCTCTCGTCGTTTCCTCTGTTCGAGCATCACAGGCCGCATAGACACCACGACCCCCGTCGACTACGACCAGCTCTACGCCCAGTTGCTCGCCGAGGTCAAAGAAGGACAGCGCTATTGGCTCAACGATGAGGAGACAGCAGAGCTCATCGCCTTTAACGAGCGCTACCGTCAGATAGACAGTATATCCGAACTCATCGGTTCCCTATACCGCCGGCCAGAACCAGGACAAACAAATACCCAGCGCGTATCTGCTGCTGAGATAGCCAGCAACCTGCATAATCACTACGCTGGCATCCCAGTGAACCATGCCACAATGGTGAAAATAGGAAAAACCATGGCGCAGCTCGGTTTCACGATGCGTCGCGCCAGCAGTTGCAATTATTACGAAGTTGCCTTCAAAGAAAATGTTTAAATCCTATTCCACTCTCCACAACATCCCTAATCCTCTGTGTGATAACATGTTGCATAAGTGGAATATAAATTTCAATTCCACTATCGCAAACCCCTTGAACTCAGATTGTTATCTACGTGATGGAATGTGGAATTAACTTTCAAACCTTTCCTAGGCGTTATCACTTTATACGTCTTTTCATCTTGAACGTGCGTTAGCGCCTTGAACCAGCAGCTCAGCTGCACATTGAACCTTAAACTAGCAACTCCGTTGCGTTGAACCAGCAGTTCTGCTGCTTTCTGTAGGCAGTTTTAAATCTTGAACGTGCGTCAGCACATTTGAACCAGCAGCTCCGCTGCGCTTTGAACTTTTAACTAGCAACTCTGTTGCCTTCTGTGGGCTGTTTTGAACCTTGAACGTGCGTTAGCGCATTGAACCTTGAACTTTGAATTTTTGGAGCAGTGAGCGTCAAAGATGCTTGCATCAATTTGGCCGAGTCGTGAAGAAAATCATGGACAGAATGGACATAACTAGCAACTCTGTTGCCTTTCCACTGACACCGCGGTGCCCTCTGTGCCTCTAGAGTAGCCTCCCACGATCGTAATGATGTCCTTTGTACTTTTCACAAGCAGCTCGGCTGCGTTCCACTGCCTCCTACCTTTGAACTTAAAGCCATGAGCTTTGAACTTATAATCTGCTTTTGAGTTCTTCTTTTTCGTCTAAATTACAAACAATGAGAAAGCTTTCAATAAATAATGTGGGACCAATAACAAAGAAGGCAGAGATAGATTTTAATCGTTTCTGCATATTGATAGGTCCGCAAAGTAATGGCAAAAGTACAATTGCCAAAATAATGAGTACTTGCATGTGGATAGAAAAAGAAGCATGTACCTCTCTTTCCACAGATATTATCTCGTCTGGAGAGGCTTTCCGTTTTTTGCTGGAAGACTTCCATAGGATGCATGGATACATTCATCCTGATCATTCTTACATTTCTTATCAGTCTGATTACATATCTTTAGTCTATGATAAGGATGTTTTTTCTTTGTCCTTCAAAAATAATGAGGCCTATCATCGGCAAAAAATCTCTTACGTGCCGTCAGATCGTAACGTTGTTACGATGAAAGATATAGAAAAGCGAGATTTAGAAAATACCAATTTCCGTAGTTTTTTATTTGATTGGCTAGATACCAATAGGCATTTTAGTAAAGACAACATGATATCCATTCTGAATCTTGACATTAAATATTATTTTGATTCTGCATCAAAAGATAGAAAAGACAGATTGGTACATAAAAATGGAAAATCTTACAATATTTCATTGTACGATGCGTCTAGTGGTATGCAATCTGTAGTTCCGATGACAGTGTTAATACATTATTTGCTTAGCGATTACTTTGATAATTACAACAAAGAAATATCATTCGAACAAAGGGAAAAGAATATTGAATTATCTTGGCGAATAGTTAAATATGTTTTACAAAAAGCTTTTCCAGATGAAGTGACAGATGATAACTACAAATTATTTTTCAATGATGATGTCAAAATAAAGCAAGAACAAGGAGATGAGAATGCTAAGATGCTTTTGAACAAAATGCGGAGTTTCTACAAGCAATTAACGGAACCTAACAGCATTTCATTTATTCTAGAAGAACCGGAACAAAATTTGTATCCAAATACTCAAGTAGAGTTGATTAAAGACATAGTGAAAGAATGTAATGGAAATCATCCGTCAACAGTATTAATTACTACGCATAGTCCATATGTTCTTACAGCAATTAACAATTTAATATATGCAGCTAAGGTGGGAAAGAATAATCCCCATGCGGTTGAACAAATAATATCCAGCACTATGTGGTTATCGGAAGAAGTGGTGTCTGCGTATCGTGTTGCAAATGGAACAGTTGAGATAATTATGGATGACGAGATTCGAGAGATTATGGCAGAGCAAATAGACGAAGTGTCTCTGGTCCTTAACGACCAATATGAGCGGTTGTCAGAAATAGAGTACGCAACAAACAATGATAATTAAAAACGAGCCAAGATGGCAATTCTATAATGCTTATCACGAAAGCAGATATATCAAAAGCCATAATGCAAAGAGAAATGTTGTCCTTAAAGAAAAAGGCGAAAAATCAGAATTCCGCTTGCATAATGATTCCGAAAAGGAAATAGTTGTCTATAAAATTGATGGTGGAATTCTAACGAGTAATGAAATAAAAAAATGTGACTATGGTGTTTATACAGAGCAAGATGTATTATATCTTATTGAGCTAAAAGGTTCAGATTACCGTCATGCTTTAGATCAGATAATGAGTACTATAGACACTCTTCTGAAAAAAAACTCTATCAGTGTAAGGCAACTCAATGCTAGAATTGTCCTTTCTAAGTGTAGAATACCAAACATTCTTGTTACTCAGGAGAAAAAATTAAATATTCTATTGAAAACAAAATATGGCAAAGGCAATATTCGCAAGCAAACCAAAGTGTTAGAAGAAAACATCTAAATGGACTGTGAGATAATGACATCTTCCATCCACATCTTAACGATAATATGTTTACACAAAAAAAAACAGCAGAAGGAATTGCACGTGAAATTGTTAGTAGAGCGATAGGTGAACAGGCTGTTGCTATTAATGATTTGTATAATGCTTTAAGGGATTACCCAGCATTGCAACATCTGGTCGATTTGCTAGTGAATCATGTTCCTGGGCAAACTATTACTAGCGATGAATTGAACACAGCAATGAATGAGTTATTTACTTTTTACAATAGGAACACTGACAATAAGTCAAACTTGACACCAACTCAGAAAGCCATAGAGAAGGAGATGAACCGTACGTTTGTTAGCATGTTAAATGATGCAATTCGCTCTTATTTGATAAGGATAGTATGACAGGAACCTGTCCCTTGTCACCTAAGGAGCATCTGTTCGTCAACTACAACGCTTAACCGATTTGGGCTGAGGATTAATACAATATCTGAATCCGTGTCCCTTGTCAACCCGAACAAGAAACGCAAGAAAACGATATTAAGGAAATGGCAATCATTAAGTCACCTACTCAGATAAGAGAGGAGCAGGCACAAGGCCTAATTTCTCTTCTAAACGATATTAAGTCGAGGGTTGACGAAGATAAAGTCAATATTAAAAACTGCTTGATACAAATAAATGGCGTTTTAGAGAGATTTTATGATTCTCAGAATACTTATTTGTCAACTGCTGAGAAGCTGAAAAGAGATATACTTTTATTGGAGAGTAAAAAGTGCACTTCTATTTTATCAGAACCTCGCTGCAATATTCATAATATAGCAGAAGATACAAAAACACTATGTGAAACAATTGTATCAGATGTAAAAGCTCTCGGAATACCGACTAGAAAGCCTGTTAACGACAAGTCGGTGAATGTCAACACCAACATTACGCAGAACCAAGAGCAAAAGCAGAACCAGCAGCAAGAAGTTATTGTAAAAATACTACTGGAGGCAGCAAAGGATGAACTTACTGGCAAACAACGCAAGGAGTTGCTTGCGATAGCCGAGGAAACAAAAGACCCACAAGAAGCACATAAAAGTATATTGGCAAAATTGAAGGAGTTTGGGGAAGATGTTGCAGCAAATATAGTTGCTAACATACTCACAAATACAATGGTTTGGCAAAATTTAGGTTCCTTATTGTAGCCCAGTGAATGCTCCAGACACAAAAGGGCTTGTGGCCTTGATAGCCTTCTGTTATTGAATAAAGTGTCAGCCCCAAGGTTTCGCCTTCGACTGGATCCAATAAGTTGTGAGGACACGGCAAAAAACAGAGAATGAGATATAGCGAAATATTTAACATACCCGCTGATGCACTTGAGGCAAAGGGTGTCTTTAATGCAGATGTGGATTCCGATTCACAACTGCATATAGACCCTTCTTTGTTCAAGGGCTGCCAGATACCTGAGTTCGTAGATGCTTATGACGAATTCAATGGATATTTCGCTAAAGTCTTTACAGGACTAGTTCCTTACGCACGGAGCAATAGTAACTTCTTTGACCAACTTGTAAAGCGATTGTCTTTCCGTGAAATAGCGAATACGTGTTTAGGTTATTCTGAAAGAGGTATTCGCGGTAGTGGCATTGGTGATAAACTTGCTAAGCAAGTAGCCACAACCATTCTTGATATATACGATATTGGTATCAAGAATCCAGTGGTTTTTGAAATGATGCCTTTTTTTGAAGAAGGCATAGGAGCAGACCGCATTAGTGATATGTCTGCATACCTCTTAATTCGGAGGTTAATTGCATATACACAACGAGTATGTAATGAATTGAGCATTCCCATGCGGACCAGTATCCGTTTTAATGGAAGACCAATGGAATTGCCTACCTATCACAATGTGGGATATGTCTTTGTACCATATGAGGTCCTTTGTGACTTGCCGACAGCAAGGTCGTTTGATGATATTGATAGCGTATGTCATTACAATGATATGTTTCGTCGTCGGATATGCCAAGCAATAGGCGAGCGTTGGACTGACTTTAAGAATGCCCCAAAGCATAGAATCAAGCAATACTTACTGGAGAATCCTGATGTTTTTCAGGAATTCATTAAAGAATATGAGAGTACTAAACATCAGCCATACAATTTCGTTAACGACAGAATGCATGTTATGGGAAGATGTTTCTCTGCTTTAGTTCGAGGTTCTGCCCCTAATAAATATGTACTTGTAACTTTTAGTCATCCAGAACAAGCCTATGCAGCGATTCCTATTCTTTCACGACGGGATGAAATTTTAGATGTGTCTGTCGAGGATGATGATGAAGCATTACATGGTCGGGTTTTAAAGGTTGTGCCGGGAGCATTCTCTACAGTCTTTGACGTCGAGCGTGTAGTCAATGCATCGTTACTGAATTTCTTCCTGACAAGAACCATATTATCTGAGGAAAAAGTTGCGGTACCAGCTTTTGCAGGTATAAAGAAGATAATCAAAGAGGAACTGAATAAAGCTGTGAATACCATCTATGTCTGTGTGGCGTGGTTTACCGATGAAGAACTTCGTGATGTGTTGCTTGCAAAACTGAATGAAGGCGTAGATGTTCGTGTCATAACCTATCAGGATGGCGTAAACAAAAAACACGGGGTTGAATTCAAAGAAATCCCCAATATCAAGCGTCGTGGTGAAAGGGGTGGTATAATGCATCGTAAATACTGCATTATTGACAACCACGTCACTATTTCGGGTTCTTACAATTGGACAGACAATGCCAGTGAACATAATGATGAGAATATAGAAATCATCCAAGACTGGAACAATGCAAACATTTGTACAAGACAGTTTTTTGATGATTGGAATAAACAGTAATAGAGTTTAAATCCAATCCGTGACAGCCCCCTGTCTTAATCTGTAATCTACTAGTCTGGACGTAAAATTGACTGATTATTTTGTTATCATTATGGATACAAAACGAATTGAATATATTGATGCAATGCGAGGATTCACAATGATATTAGTTGTGTTTTCTCATATTTCATTGTTCTCATAAAATTTTAACGTGTGACATGGACATTACCTTTTCAACCCGTAGTGTTCAAAAAATAGAACGAATAAGATGACCATCCAGGAACAAATCGAAGAATGTTGTCTCATAGCTGCAGACTCTATATCAGAGCAGGCCAAAGATCAAGATACTAAAACTATCATGGATCTATTCAAGTCTGCCATCTTGGAGAAATACAAAGTTGCCTTTGATCAGGAGATTAAACTAGGTGAAATACTTAAGAAGAATGTTGATAAAACAATAGATTTCTTCTTTTCAGACATGTGCGCTACCATCCGGCAACTCCCTAAGATGAGCAGCGATTATAAAGACCAACTAATTCAAACATCAAAGCACCAATTGGCTTCCACCAAAGAAACGGTATTCCAAATACTCGTTAATAAGGGAGTTCAAATAATATGACCTTTCTCACCCTCCAATTGCATTCGTTCAATT
>JAEEGL010093687.1_pt1 | contig 10665 bp, 8 predicted proteins | sample 9134231 | NCBI WGS metagenome assembly JAEEGL01 (sample SAMN16246548, study PRJNA631951) | gut metagenome | biome: gut microbiome; feature: rumen; material: fiber-attached | host: Bos | place: Iran: Karaj | collected 2018-10 | reverse complement strand
TTTTAGCCGTTCGGCTATGATATAAATATTTCAAAGGAAGGTCCTAAAAATGAAACTTGCAAAAAAGGTTCTTGCAACCGTCATGGCCGTCGCTATGATTTTTGCACTCTCCGCGCTGGCATTTGCCGCCGGCACTCCCACTGTTGTCATTGAGGCCAAGAAAGCAGACGCAAAAACCGTCGCTCTCTATGTTTACCTCAAGGATGCTATCGGCCTGAAGAGCCTCGATACCGAGATCACCTACGACGCTGCTGTGCTTGAGTTCAGCTACGACGAAGAGGGTGCGGACGCTGCTCAGGTCGGTCAGACCAAGAAAAACACTTGGAACTCCGACTACAATGCCGAGACTGCCGGCCTCATCAAGTGGTCTGCTTACTTCAAGACCGAGCTGACTGATGCCGCCACGTTCGCGAACGACGCCAAGAAGGAGGGCACCGTTGACATTAACGCCGAGAACTTCGAAGCGATCGTTTTCTACTTCGACATCAAGGACGCTAACGCCGAGAACACCGCCTTCGAGGTCACCGTCACCAACAAGGATGGCGTTGAGCTTGTCGCCGGCGAAAAGGCCACTGTGACCCTGAAGGAGAAGCAGGAAGAGCCCGAGCCCTCCTCCGCTGAGCAGGAAGAGCCCTCCAGCTCCGAAGCCGCTTCTGAGGAAGGCTCCAAGCCCGTCGTGCCGGATACCGGTGATGACGACAAGAACACCGACGCTCAGACTTGGGCCATCGCCGCTGCTGCTGGCGTTGCCGCTCTTGCCGGTGCCGCGTTCATCATTTCCAAGAAAAGGAAATAAGATTAATTAAAAACTCACAATTCTTTTTGCAGTTTTAATTAAGGGGTTTTGGCGTTATTCGCGAGAATAACGCCTTTTCCCTTTGTTTGCGGGGTCTTCCCGCAAACATACAAAAACGCCCGGCGGGAACCGTCCGCCGGGCGTTCATCTTTTTTTATCTCAGTCCACGAGGATCACGGCGGTCATCGCGGGCACGCGCACGCTTTCGGATACGCACACGTCGTCGTTCACGTTCCACATCTCCCGCATGTCGGGGTTCAGGGTATACTCGATCTCTTCCTCGTTGCGGTTGGCGATCACGGCCAACCGCTTTTCGCCGGGCTTATATCTCAGATACGCCACGCACCCCATCGCTGCGGACAGGGGATAGAACCCACCGTCCTTCAGCACGGGCATCGCGGCGCGGATCCTGCCGAGCCAGCGATAGAAATCCTTCAGGTCTTCATCCTCGCGTCCCCACGGATAAAAGCCGCGGTTGAAGGGGTCCTTGCCGCCGGTCATGCCGGCCTCGTCGCCGTAATAGATCGCGGGCAGGCCGGGCAAAAAGAAATTCATCGACACGGCGAGTTTGAGCCGCCTCTTGGCTTCTTTGAGCTGCGCCTCGGTGTGGTACACGTGCGCCTGCAATATGCGCGATTTGCGGTCGTAATCCGTGCCCGTGAGCACCGACAAGAGCCGCGCCGTGTCGTGAGTACCGAGCACGTTCATGCACGCGTGCATCGCCTCGGGCGGATACGCGTCGGCGATCTCCCTGAGCTCGTACATGCACCTTTCGGCGTCGCCCCCGAGGGCGAACGAGAGGATCGCGTTTTTGAACGGATAGTTCATCACGCCGTCGAGCTGTTTGCCGTCGAAATACCTGCGCCGCCCGCCGTGGCTTATTTTGGTCACGGCGTTTTCCCACACTTCGCCGATGATCAGCCTGTCGCCGCCGCGTTTTACAGCGACGCGCAATGCGTCCAGAAAGCCGTCCGGCAGCTCGTCGGCCACGTCCAGCCGCACGCCGTCCGCGCCGAGGCCGAACCAGTAGTCCAGCACGCCGCCCTCGCCCGTGATGAAGTCGAGGTAGGTCGGTTCCTCCTCGTTCACCTCCGGCAGGCTCCGGATGCCCCACCACGCGGCGTAGCAGTCGCGGTTGCCCCGGAAGGAATACCAGCGGTAATAGGGCGATTCCTCACCCTGATACGCGCCGGGGCCCGGGTAGCGCCCGCAGCGGTTGAAATAGATGCTGTCGTCGCCGGTGTGCGAATACACGCCGTCGAACACGACTAAGATATCGAGCTTGTGCGCCTCGTCGCAGAGCGTCCTGAAGTCCTCCTCCGTGCCGAGCAGCGGGTCCACCTTTTTATAGTCCGCGGTGTTGTAGCGGTGGTTCGAGTGCGCCTCCGCCACGGGATTGAGATACAGGATCCCCACGCCGAGGTCCTTGAGATATGGCAGCTTTTCGGTGATGCCCTTAAGATCCCCGCCGTAATAGTCGTTGCAGCGGAACTCGCCCGTCTCGTCGGGCTCGTACACCGGGATCTCCAGCGTGTTTTCGTGCATCACCCGGTCGCCGGGCACGTTGACCTTCGGCTGTCCCGAGCGCGCGAAGCGGTCCGGGAACACCTGATAGAACGTGCGTCCCTTGAAGCGGTCGGGCGTTTTGAACGCCGGGTCGTAGACGTTCAGCACCCAGCTCTCGGTGCCGTAAATATCGCCCGAAAAGGCGTTTTTATGGCGGTTGAGGTGCGACACGCCCCACGGCGTCTCATACTGGAACCGATAAAAATACAGCCCCGGGTCCTGCAGCGTGAGGTCCAGATACCACCACTCGTCGGTCCCGTCGGTGTCCTCCCACGCCATGGCGCGGAAATCCTCATACCCCCCGTCGCGGCGTATCACGAACACGCACGAAAAAACCCCGAACGCGCGGGGCAGACAGACCCGCAGCCGCAGGGGCTGCCCCGCGGCGACGGCTCCGGTAACGGATTTGAAAAACGGGATCGAGGAATCGTAGGCTGCCATTCGGTTGATACCCTTCTCAGTTGATACCCTTCGTGTGCCAGATCTTTTCGGCGTATTCCTGGATCGCGCGGTCGGCGGCGAAGAAGCCCGCCCCCGCGATGTTCATCAGCGACATGCGCGAGAACACGTCGGGCTGACTGTAAAGGTCCTCGGCCTTCGCCTGCGCGAGGCGGAAGTCCGCGAAGTCCGCGAGCACCATATACGGGTCGTGGTATTTGATCGTCTCGCCGATTTCCGGAAAGCTCTTGCCGTCGAGCTTGTTCGAATTCAGCCAGTCGATGGCGTTTTTGAGCTCGGGGCAGTTGCGGTAATAGCGCATGGGCTCGTAGCCGGTGCGCTCCAGCGCCGTCACCTCGGGCGTGCGCATGCCGAAGATGATGATGTTGTCGGGACCCACGTTGTCGTAGATCTCGATGTTCGCGCCGTCCATGGTGCCGAGGGTCACGGCGCCGTTGATCATCAGCTTCATGTTGCCGGTGCCCGAGGCCTCGGTGCCGGCGAGTGAGATCTGCTCGCTGATGTCGGCGGCGGGCATCAGGCGCTCCGCCATGGTCACGTTATAGTCCTCCACGAACAGGACCTTGAGGTATTCGTTGACGGCGGGGTCGTTGTTGACCGTCTTCGCGAGAGCCGAGATGAACTCGATGATCTTTTTCGCCATGAAATACCCGGGCGCGGCCTTCGCGCCGAAGATATAGGTGTGCGGCACCTTGGCGCTGCCGGGGTCGTTCTTGAGCTTGAGATAGGTCGCGAGGATGCTCAAAGCGTTGAGCTCCTGCCGCTTATACTCGTGCAGGCGCTTGACCTGCACGTCGAAGAGCGAGTCGGGGTCCAGCGTCTCGCCCGTGGTCTCTTTCACGTGCTTTGCGAACGCCTCTTTGTTGTGCCGCTTGATCTCGCGGAGTTTCGCGAGCACCTCTTTGTCGTCGGCGAACTGCTTAAAGCGCGCCAGGCTCGACCCGTCGTACACGAAGTCGCCGCCGATCTTCTCGGTCAAAAACGCGGTCAGCTCGGGGTTGGCCTGGCACAGCCACCTGCGGTGGGCGATGCCGTTGGTCACGTTCGTGAACTTATCGGGCGTCAGACGGTAAAAGTCGTTGAACACGCGCTCCTTGATGATCTCGCTGTGCAGGGCCGACACGCCGTTCACGCTGTGGCAGGCCGCCACGCAGAGGTTGGCCATCTTGATCACGCCGCCCGAAATGATCGCCGCGCGCTCCACGTAAGAAGCGTCGTGCGTGGATTCCCACACCCAATACCGCAGGCGGTTGTCGATCTCCTTGATGAGCTGATAGATGCGCGGCAGAATGCCCTTCAAAAGCCCTTCGGGCCATTTTTCGAGCGCCTCGGCCATCACGGTGTGGTTCGTGTAGGCGAAGGTCGCCGTCACGACCTTCCACGCGTCGTCCCAGCCGTAGCCGCACTCGTCCAAAAGGATGCGCATCAGCTCCGGGATCGCGAGGGTGGGGTGCGTGTCGTTGATATGGATCGCCACGCGCTGCGACAGGTTCTCGATCGTGCCGCCGTGGTGCAGGTGGTTGTGGATGATATCCTGGATCGACGCGGACACGAGGAAATACTGCTGCTTCAAACGCAGACTTTTGCCTTCATAATGGTTGTCGGCGGGGTAGAGCACCTTCGAAATGGTCTTCGCCATCGCGTCGCGCTCCATCGCGCGCAGATACTGCCCTTCGTTGAAGAGCTTCATGTCAAGGCCGGGGGCCTCGGCGCTCCACAGGCGCAGCACGCTCACGCCCTTGCCGTCCTTGCCCGCCACGTACATGTCGCTCGGCACGGCGCGGATGACGTCGGCGTCCTTCACGTTGACCCAGTGGTGGCCGTTATCCCAAATGTCCTCCACCTTGCCGCCGAACAGCACGTTCACGCCGCTCTCTTCGCGGCGCGTCAGCCAAATGTCGCCGCCGGGCAGCCACGAATCGGGCAGCTCGGTCTGCCAGCCGTCCACGAGCTTCTGCTTGAAGATGCCGTATTCATACAAAATGGAATACCCGCGCGCCGGGTAGCCGCCGGTGGCGAGGGCGTCGAGATAGCACGCTGCAAGCCTGCCGAGGCCGCCGTTGCCGAGGCCCGCGTCGGGCTCGCAGTCATACACCTTGTCGAGCTTCACGCCGTAGTCCTTGAGCACGGCGTCGAAGGTCTCGGTCAGGTTGAGGTTATACAGGTTGTTCTTCAGGCTTCTGCCCATCAGGAATTCCATGGACAGATAGTATACGCGCTTGCAGTCGCCGGACTCGGCCTTCGTGCTGAAATCCGCGCGGTATTTCGCCAGCAGATCCTTTAAGATCATCGCGAGGGCGCGGTAAAACTGGTCGTAAGAAGCGCCGTCGGCGCTCACGCCGAAATAGTGCAGGAGTTTTGCCTCAAGCAGCTCCTTTGCTTCGGCCTTCGTTAACGGGTTTTTCATACAAAACCTCCAAAATTTTCTCAGAATCGCCGCCCCAAAGGGGCTTCCTTCGTTATTTTACACGAAAATAAGGCGGATTACAAGTACTAATAAAGAAAAATTAAAAAAAGACCCTCGCGGGCCTTTTTTTGTTCAGTTTCCGATCGTTTCGTCGCACATTTTTTCGGCCAGGCTCTTGATGGACGAGGCGATGTATGCCATCGTCATCACGGTCAGCGCCGCCGTCAGCTTTTCGCGCGCGCCGGGGTAGGGCTCGGCGTAATCGGCGATGTCCTTTTCGATCGCTTTTCGCACGCCGTCGGGCTCGGTGAGGCGTTCGGTCTCCACGGCGTCGATGATGCGGCACAGGTGCGTATACAGCGTCTCGTCCGGGATGATGTCGTCGCCCCGGTCGTCGGCGGAGCCGTTCACGAACCTGAGGATCACGGCGATGCGCTCAAGCTGGAAGGCGCCGCGCAGCATGCCGAGGATGATGATGCGCGCGAGATGGTTTTCGGCGTAGCGTTTGTTTTCGGGATGGGCGACCCAGCCGCGTTTGATCCAGTTCTGGACCGTGGTGGGCTCGATGCCGGCGATCTCGCAGATCTGCGAGAGGGTCAGCCCCTTGGTCGCGCTGAAGAGCGGCGACAGGTTCGCGAAACCGAACTGCAGCCTGCCGTCCTCCACTTTGATCACGGTTCCGGGCAGATAGCGCACGTTAATCAGCGTCCTTTCCTTCTTCTTCGGGGGCTTCTTCTTCGGCCTCGTCGTCGGGGTCCGAAAGGATCTCGGTCTGGTTCGAGAAGAACAGCACCTTGTTGATGGGCTTGCCGAGCGTCTTTTCGCACGCGCCGGCCATCACGGGGAACATGCGCGATTCCACCACGCAGTTGATGGCGGCGAAATCGAGCAGGATATTGAGCTGGTTGCGGTAGAACTCCTCGTCCTTGTCGGCGAAGAAGGTCTCGTCTACTTCCTTCAGCTCCGCGCCGGAGAGCGACATATCCTTGTTATAGGCGGCGCGGTTCTTCTGAAAGGCCTTCTGCAGCATCTCGTGCATGGCCTCTTTATCGCCGTTTTTCAGGGTGTTGTTGATCGCGTTGGTCTTGAGCTGCAGCTTGAAGCTGAGGCGGCAGGTCTTCACGATCGCTCTTGCGAGCTTCGAAAGCTCCGGGTTGATCGACTCGGGGATAAAGATCTCGTCGTTTTTGACGTAAAACAGGCTCATATTGCTGTCCTCCAAACGAATTTCGTCTTATTCTATCACATCCGCGGGCTGTTTGCAAGCGGTATTTACGCCAAATCGGGGCAGGGCGCTTTCGCCGTCAGTTTGACCGTATAAAGCTCCCCGCACGCCACGTCGTCCGGATTGATCGGCGGGAAGGAGAGCCGCGTTCTGCCGCCGTCCTCCGTCACCTCCACCGGCGCGCCGCAGCCGAGGAGCTCGGCCCTGAACGCGGGGTCGTAGGGCACCGGTTCGAGCGTGACGCTGCCGAACGGGAAGCGCGTCATGATCGCGTAGATATCGCCGTCCTTCTGGGTGAAATACACGTTCTCCTGCCCGGCGGGGGCGAACGGCCGCGAGCCGTAGATCGCCTCGCCGTTGACGTTGAGCCACTTGCCCATGTCGAGAAGGCGCTCTTCCATGATGACCGGGATCGTGCCGTCCGCCGCGGGGCCGACGTTCAGCAGGAAATTGCCGCCCTTCGACACGAGGCTCACGAGCGTTTCCAAGAGCTCCTTCGAACTGAGATAATCGTCCACGCCCTCCATGCGGTTGAGGCCGAAGCTGCGCCCGATGCCGCGGCATTCCTCGAACGGACGGTCGAGCACCACGTCCTCGATCCGCTTGCCGCCTTCCACGAGGCCGTATTCGGTGGTGAAGTTGCCGCCGAGCCGCCCGCGCGTCTCTTTGCCCCAGCGGTCGTTGGGCACGATGAAGTCCTTCACCGGGCTCTCGTTATAAAGCCACGTGAGAAACTCGGTCGAGTGCCACACACTGGACGGGTGGTCCCACTCGCCGTCGGTGAACAGGGTGGCGGGCTCGTATTTCGTGATGAGCTCCTTGAGCATCGGGTGCAGGTGCTCCAGCGCGTAGCGCTCGGGGTCCTTGAGATACAGCGGGTTCCACCACTCGTAGATCGAATGGTACACGCCGAAGCGCACGCCGGTGCCCTCGAGCGCGTCCCTGAGCTCGCGGCAGAAGTCGCGGTGCGGCCCCACGTCCACACTGTTCCAGAACGGGGCGTAATCCGATTTGAACATACAGAAGCCGTCGTGGTGCTTCGACACGAGGTTGATATACTTCGCCCCGGCTTTCTTGAAAAGCTCCGCCCACTGCTTCGCGTCGAAGAGCTCGGCCTTAAAGTCCCCGGCGAAATCGGCGTAGGGCCGCCCGCCGTAGACGCGGTCGTGGAACCGGCGCACGGTCTCGTTGTTTTCGTCCTTCATCTGCATGCCGTACCACTCGGCGTAGTCGCCCCTGCGCGAGAACGCGGGCACCGAATACAGCCCCCAGTGGATGAAGATGCCGAACTTCGCGTCCGCGAACCACTGCGGCACGGGGCGGGCGTTCAGCGACGCCCAGTTGTTTTCATATTCCATAACGGGACCCCTTTCTGTTTGCTGTTTCCATTATAGACAAATCCGCGCCAAAAAGCAAGACACGCGTCTGAAAAATCCCGCATATCTTGACGGCGCGCCGAAAATGCGGTATAATGAACACATTATGAACGCGGAGGTTCGTTTTATGATCGATTCCTATATCAAGGGCCTTGTGACCTACGCCATAAGAAAGGGCTTCATCGGCGCCGAAGACCGCGTGTGGGCGATCAACGCGATCCTCGCCCTGCTCAAAAAGGACGACTTCAATATGCGCGCGCCCGAGGTCGGCGTCAGTCTCTCCGGCATGCTTGCGGGCATCTGCGACTGGGCGGTCGAAAACGGCGTGATCGACGACGGCGTCGCCTCGCGCGATCTGTTCGATACCGCCCTCATGGGCGTTCTCACGCCCCGCCCGTCCGAGGTGATCGCGAAGTTCAACGCCCTTTACGAAAAGTCCCCCGAAAAGGCCACCGACTGGTATTACGCCTTCTCCGGCGATACGAACTATATCCGGCGCGATCGCATCAAAAAAGATCTCAAGTGGCAGTATGACGGCGCATACGGCACGCTCGACATCACGATCAATCTCTCAAAGCCCGAAAAGGACCCCAAGGCCATCGCCGCCGCGAAAAACGCCCCGCAGTCGGGCTACCCGAAGTGCAACCTCTGCCGCGAGAGCGAGGGGTACGCGGGGAATCTCAGGTTCCCGGCGCGGCAGAACCACCGCGTGATCCCGATCGAGATCGCCGACGCCGAGTGGTTTTTGCAGTACAGCCCCTACGTTTATTATAACGAGCACTGCATCGTGTTCAACGCCGAGCACACCCCCATGAAGATCGACCGCTCCGCGTTCTGCAAGCTGCTCGATTTCGTCACGCTCTTCCCGCATTATTTCGTCGGCTCCAACGCCGACCTGCCGATCGTGGGCGGGTCCATCCTCTCGCACGAGCATTTCCAGGGCGGGCGCTACGAATTCCCGATGGAGCGCGCGCCCATCGAAAAGGAGCTCGTCTTCCCGGGCTTCCCGGGCGTGAAGGCCGGCGTCGTCAAGTGGCCGATGTCCACGATCCGCCTGCAGGCCGCCGACAAAACGTCCCTCGCCGACCTCGCCGAAAAGATCCTGAACGCCTGGCGCGGTTATACGGACGAAGAAGCATTCATCTTCGCCGAGACCGACGGCGAGAAGCACAACACGATCACGCCGATCGCCCGCAGAAGGGGATCGAACTACGAGCTCGATCTCGTGCTGCGCAACAACATCACGACCGAAGAGCACCCGCTCGGCGTCTACCATCCGCACGCGGAGCTGCACCACATCAAGAAAGAGAACATCGGCCTCATCGAGGTGATGGGCCTCGCCGTGCTGCCCGCGCGTCTCAAAACCGAGCTCGCCGCGGTCGAAGAGACGCTCGTCTCCGGCGCCGACCCCGCAGCCGACCCGCTCACCGCCGCCCACGCCGCGTGGATCGAAGAGCTGCGCGCGAAATACCCCGCCTTCACCGCCGAAACCGTCGGGGATACCGTGCGAAACGAAGTCGGCCTCGTGTTCGCCACCGTCCTCGAGCACGCGGGCGTGTTTAAGCGCGACGACTCTGGCAGGGCGGCCTTCGCCCGCTTCACCGACAGCGTGAAATAAGCAAAATATACGCATACGCGCCTCTGTTCCGAACAGGGGCGCGTTATTTTTTTTCTTATGTATAAGCAAATGTATAAAAGAATGTATAAAATAATGTATATAGTCTTGCATATTTTTTACGTGCATGGTATAATATGACCGATTATAAGCAAAGGGAGCAGCGCCATGACCAGATCCCAATCGCGCGAGAACGCTTTTATCCTCGTATTCGAAAACCTGTTCAATCCCGACTACTCGTTCGCCGACATGCGTGAATTCACCGCCGAAAGCGAGCTGTTCGAGATCGACGAATTCACGGAGGCCCTCTATTCGGCTTCCGTTGAGAACGCCGCGCGTCTCGACGGCGAGATCGAGCCGTTCCTCAAAAACTGGAAGCTGTCGCGCCTGCCGAAGACGGTGCTTGCCGTCCTGCGCGTGAGCATGGCGCAGCTCGACGGCCTCGCGGGCGAGGTGCCCGCGTCCGTCGTCGTCAACGAGGCGGTGGAGCTCGGCAAGAAATACGCCACCGAAAAGGACGCGTCCTTCATCAACGGCATCCTCGGCGCGGTGATCCGTTCGCGCGAAGAAGCATGATCTCGCTCGGGATCGATACCTCCAACTATACCACCTCGGCGGCGCTCTTCGACAGTTCGACCGGCGAGATGAAGTCGCTCAGGCGCCTGCTTACGGTGCGCCCGGGCGAACTGGGGCTGAGGCAGAGCGAGGCGCTTTTTCAGCACGTGACCGCCCTGCCGGAGCTCGTAAAGGCGCTCTTTGAAAACGAAACGCGTTTTCCCGATGCGATCGGCGTTTCCGTCAGGCCCTGCGACTTCGAGGGCTCCTACATGCCCTGTTTTCTCGCGGGCAAAAGCGTGGCCGAAAGCCTCGGCGCCGCGTCCGGCGTGCCGGTGAAAGCCTTCTCCCATCAGGCGGGGCACGTCGCCGCCGTGCTGTGGGACGCAAATCGCCCCGACCTTCTCACCCGCGAGTTCCTCGCGTTCCACGTTTCCGGCGGCACCACCGACGCGGTCCTCGTCCGCCCGGGGAAAAACGTCCCCTTCGTCATCGAAAAGCAGGCGGGTAGCCTCGACCTCAAAGCCGGGCAGGCGATCGACCGCGTGGGGCAGATGCTTGATCTCCCGTTCCCCGCGGGCAAAGCGCTCGACGAGCTGAGCCTGCAAAGCGCCGAAGAATATAAAGTCAAAACCTATATCCGCGACGGCAGCGTGTCGCTCTCGG
>JAEEGL010029654.1_pt1 | contig 10665 bp, 4 predicted proteins | sample 9134231 | NCBI WGS metagenome assembly JAEEGL01 (sample SAMN16246548, study PRJNA631951) | gut metagenome | biome: gut microbiome; feature: rumen; material: fiber-attached | host: Bos | place: Iran: Karaj | collected 2018-10 | reverse complement strand
AATAAATTAAATTTTCCGGAATTTGTTAAAGATAAAGAAGTTAAAAACTTAATTAATCAAATGTTAAATAAAAATTTAAAAGAAAGATTGTTTAAAATTAAACAAATTAAAAATCATTTGTGGTTTAAAGATTTTAATTGGAATAAATTAAGAGATTTAAGTATGGATGCACCTTTTATTCCAAAAAAAATAGAAAACAATAAGCATAAATTAGATGGAATGGACTTTGTTGAATCTATTGAAAAATATAGTAAAAAATATGATGAAAAAAATAAGAATCAGATTTTAAATAATAATGAAAAAGATGTTGAATGGTATAAAAATTTTTAAATATTAGAAATTTAAATGTAAATATTTTTCATAAAAATATAGATTAAATAATTATTTTGACCAAAATTTTATAAATTTAATATTGTCAAAATAAATTATAAATTTTAATAATTTTTGAATAATAATTAGATTTTATTTATAAATTTAATAAATAATTTTAATATTTAATTTGTATATTTAAAAATAAATTTTATTATTATTATTATTATATTATAAATATAATTATATAAAAAAATATTTATATATTATTATTATTTATTAAAATATATAATAATAATTATATAATAATATTCAATAAAAATATAAGTTTAATAATTAATGTCAGTAAAAGATAAAAATGAAATATTAAAAAATAATTTAACAAACAAAGAAAATTCAAATAATAATGAAATGAATAATAATTATTATTCAACAACAGGCGATATAACAGAAACAATAGAAAATTTAGATAACATAACAAATAATAATAACAATAATAATAATACGTTTTTATCAACAAATAATATTAATTCAAATAATTTAAATAAAGATAATAATATTCAAAATTTATCAATTAGTATTCCTCAATTAGATTTAAATAATATAAATAATTTAAATAATATAAGTAATATTAAAAATTCTTTACCTAATTATAATAATCAATTTTTTAATACTCAACCTAATTTTTATTATAATAATGCTTTATTTAATAATATAAATTCAAATAATGATAATAATAATAATTTTTCTCAAATTTTACCTAATTTTCCTTTTAATTTTAATCAAACTTTTCCAAATAATAATAATATTTTAAATAATAATAATTTAAATTCTTTAGATAATTCTAAATTATTTGAAACTTTTTTATTATTTCAAAATTTTATGAATTTAAATATTAATAATAATTGCAATAGACGTTCGTATGCTCCGCAAAGTAATTATAATTTATCTAATGAAAATGTTGAAAATAATATTAATCTTTCAAAAACTTTAACAAAAAATAATAATGAAAATAATAGTAATATTTCACCTTTTCCTTTAGCAACAAATGATTTAAATAAAGAAGAAGGAAATAAAACAGAAAGAACAGAAAAAAGTAATTTATTAGAAAATTATGAAAAAAATATTTTTAAAAATAATAATAATGAAAATAATAATAATGAAAATAAAAATATTAACGAAAATAATAATAATAATATTAGTTATATTCAAAATTATGATGATATTCCTATTAAATCAGGAAATAATAATTTTTTTGAATTATTAGATAATGCACTAGCAAATGAAAAAAATGAAGAAGATTATAATAATAATAATAATAAATCAGATAAAAAAATTATAAAAAAAGAAAACAATGAAAGTAATAAAAAAAATAATCGTAAAAAAGAAATTAAAAAAATACCTAATAAAAAATACACATATTACACAGATTATTTAAATGAAGATGGAAAATTTATTAAAAAACCAAATCAATCAAAAAATAAATCACAATCTAATATTAAAAACAATAGTAATAAAAAAAAAGATAAAAAAGAAAATAATAATAATTCTCAAATTGAAGAAAATAATAATAATTTAAATGAATCTTTAGAAGAAAATAATAATAATAATAATAATGAAAATAATGAAAATGATAATTCAAATTTTAATATAAAAAAAGATGAAAATGAAGAAAATAATGAAAATGAAGAAAATGAAGAAAATGAAGAAGAAGAAAATGAAAAAAATTTATTTAATGAAATAATAGAAAATTTAAAATTAAATGAAAATAATAATTTAATAATTGAAAAAATTGAAGAATTAAATAAAAAATTTTTAGAAGATAAAAATAAAATAAAAAATAAATACAAACAATTAGAACAAAATTTAAAAAAAGAAAAAAAACAATTTGAAAAATTTAAAGAAAATGAATTAAAAAATATTAATAATAAAAAAAATTTAATTAATAAAGATTTAAAAAAAATCGAAGAATTAAAAAAACAAAATGAATTATTATTAAATTCATCAAAAAAAGACAAAGAATTAATTGAAATTTTACAAAAAAAAATCTTTTTATTAAAAAATAATAAACAAAATGTTCAAAATTCAAATAATAAAAAACATTCTGAAAGTTTTTCAACAGCAAAAAATTTAGATAATAATTTAGCAAATAATTTAAATACAAATATTAAAAAAAAAGAAGGTCGAAATTTATCTGCAATTCCAAGTTCAAAAATACAAAAATCAAAAACAACAAAAAAATTCCAACAACAAGAAATTATTAAATCTAAAATTCATAAAAATAACAATAGTATTTATGAAGAAGAAAAAAAACATAATAATACAAATAATAAAATAAATAATGATAATTCTCTTAATATATCAAAAATAAATAACATTTATACAACAAGAATAAATAATAATAATAATAATAATAACAATAATAATAATAAAAATAAAGATTCAAACAACGTCATAAATGAAATTAATTATAAAAAAAAATCATATTCAAAAAAATATTCCAAACCTTTAAACAATACTAATTTAAATATTTTAACAACATCAAATATAACAACTCATAGTAACACAAATGGTAATATAAATATAACTAATTCAAATAATATAAAAACCGAATCCAAAAAAACAATTAAAAATGCAATAAAAAACAAAATTCCAAAAAAAAAATCCGTTTTTAAAAAAAATTCAAAAATTGAACCAAATTCTCAACATAAAATAGAAAATGAACAAGAAAATAAACATGAACATTTTTCTTCAATTGCAAATAAATTTCCTATTTTTTCAGAAAAAAATGATGAATATGATTTTAACATTCCCGATAAATATAAAAAAAAAACATATAATAAATTAAATTCATATACAAAAGAAGGTAAAAAAATCACATTATTTTCAGATAATAAAAAAGAAATTATTTTTCAAAGCGGAGTTAAAAAAGAAATTTATCATGATGGTTATCAAATAGTTAATTTTACAAATGGTGACATAAAACAAATTTTCCCAAATGGAAAAAATATGTATTTTTTCTCAGATTCTAAAACAGTTCAAACAACTTTTCCTGATGGATTACAAATATTTAAATTCAATAATGGCCAAATAGAAAAACATTTTACTGATGGTAAAATACAAATTAAATTCCCTGATGGCTCTATGAGATATATTTTAGATGGTTTTGAAGAAACTCATTATAAAAATGGAACGATTCAAAAAATAGATAAAAATAATTTATGTGTTATTGAACATAAAGATGGAACGAAAGAATATAAATATACTAATGATAATAATAATAATGATGATTTAAATAAAATAGATGATGATAATAATAATAATAATGATAATGATATTTAATAATATAAATTATAATTATTTTTTCATAATTTTTGTAAATTTTAAATTGTTTATTTTTTTAATTATTATTATTATTATTATTATATAATTAATTACATATATTAAACATTGATAATATTTATTTTTAATTAAAATTATATTAATAAAAAAAATTTAAAAAAATGAAAAATTTTTATGATTTTAATAATAATAATAATAAAAATACAAATAATTTAGATAAAAATAATTGTAATTTAAATAATATTCAAAATATTTTTAATGTTAATTTGCATAATAATAATAATAATGATTTAAATCATTTCGTTAATAATTTTGATTATATTCAAAATTTATTAAGTAATAATTTACAAAATATCAGTGAAAATAAAAAAATAAATGTAAATAATAATAATATTTATAATAATATTCCTCCAATAAATAATAATATAAATTCTAATAATAATAATAATCAATTAATATTTAATCATTCAAATTTAAATAATTCATTACAAAATAATTTAAATAATAATTCAAATAATAATAATTATTTAAATAACATAAATAATAATATTTTTTTAAATAATAAAAATAATAATAATAACAATAATAATAATAATAATAAAAATAATAATAATGAATTTGAAAATAACAACAATTATTTAAATAATAATAATATTAATAATAAAAATGAAGCAAAAGAAATATTAATTCAATTTGAAAATGAAATAAATGATTTTGAATTAATAACAAATAGATTTAAAGACTTGATTGAAAATGTAAATGAATATAATCAAGTAATAAAAAATGTTAATTTAAATCATCAATATATAATAAATAAATATTTTTCAAATAATAAAATAAACAATTCAAATTTTAATTTTAATAGTAATATTAATAATAATAATAATAATAATTTGTTATTACAACAACAAGAACAACAATATTTGTATAATTTATATCAATATCAAAATGTTCTAAATCAACAAAAACAAAATTCAATGAATAATAATAATAACAATAATCAAACACATATAAATTTTCAAAAATTTAATGAACAACAACAAAATAATAATTTCCAACATAATAATAATAATAATGTAAACATAAATAATATAAATAAAATTAATTTAATAAGAATGAATCAACAAATAAATCAAAATCAATATAATTTATTAATGAATAATAATAATAATAAAATTAATAATAAAAATTTACAATATTTAAACAATATAAATAATATTTTTATTAATAATAATAATGTTTCATCAAATAATTTATTAAATAATCAAAATAATATAAGTCAATATAATTATTTAAATCAATATTTCAATCATAATAATAATATTAAAAATTTAAATAATCAAAAAACTTTAATACAAAATGAAAACAAAAAAATAAATCAAATAAATGATAATAAAAATGATGTTTTAAAAAATGAAGAAGAAAAAAAAATAGTAAATAATAATGATAATAAAATTGAAAATATTCCAAAAAATGAGGAAAATAATAATAATAATAATAATATAAATGATTTAAAAATAAATAATGAAAATAATAATAATAATGAAAATAATAATAATAATGAAAATAATAATAATGAAAATAATAATAATGAAAATATTAATAATGAAAATATTAATAATGAAAATAATAATAATGAAAATAATAATAATAATATTTAAATTTTAATTAAAAATTAACAAAAAAAATTTTTTTATTAATATATTTATATTATAATTATAATTAAATATAAAAAATTAACTTTATAAAATTAAATAAATTTAATTAATATTTTGATTTTCCAATAATTCTTTCATTCTTTTAATCAAAGAATTATATTCACTTTTTTTATCACATTCAATAAACTCAACATTATTAAACATTTTAAAATTAAATTTACTTTTCATATGAAACAAAGTTCCAATTTGAACATTATCATCTAAATTATTTTTTTGTTTAATATTTTTTAAATTATCAATTTCTTTTTCTAATTCATTTTCAATCATTTTTTTACTTTTAGGAAAATTTTCATCTTGTTTATTACAACAAATAATAATATTAATTTCATCATTAAATTTATCGCTATTTAAAATATCATACAAATATTCAGAAGATTGAACAATAGAATTTTTATCAGTAGAATTAATAAATAATAATAATAATTTTGTTTCATTTAATTTATTCATTATAAAATCTTTATAATAACCAGTTCCAGGAACATCAATTATTGTATGTTTATTATTTAAAAATTTTATTTGATGGTCTTTTAATTCATTAATTTGCATTGACATGATTGTTTTTATATTTGGATTTTCTATTAAATAATAAAAAAATGTTGTTTTTCCTGATTCGCTTGGGCCAATGATTAAAATTGAATTTTTTGATATTTTTTTATTTTTATTGAATATAAATTTATATAATAAAAAAATTAATAATGTGGAAATTATTATTATTATTAATGTGTTTGTTGCTACAAACATATTTTGAATAAATATTTTTTTTTAAATAAATTATTAATAAATTAAATTATTATTATTATTTATATTATTTATACATAAAATATAAGTTTATTATTTTATGTTATTAAATTATTTATTTATTTATAGAATTATTATTTTTCTATTGAAAGCATTGTTTCGTTTATTTCAAAATATCTTTTATCTAAATTTTTTAATTTATATAAATCAAATTTTAATTTTATTTTTTTTTTATTTTCTTCATTTTCTTGATTTTGTCCAATTCTCTCATTTGAATTTTGTAATAAATTAAATGAATTTCTTTTTTTTTCTATCAATAATAAAGAATTAAATTCATTTCTTTTACATGTAATACAATAAGGATTCATTTTATTTCCGCCTATGCATTTATAATGCACTTTATGTCCACACATAAAAGTAATAAAACTATCTTTTGTTGTATTATTTAATTTTTTTGAACAATAATCACATTTATCAATTTTAAATATAATTCCTTTATTACTTTCTTTTGATAGAGTTTTATTATTAATATCAATTGAATCACTAACGACTGTTTTAAAACTTTCTAAAACATTAGAAAAATTATGATATGATTTATTAAATGATTTAAAAATATTTTTTATTTCTTTCATTTTAATCCCTTCATATTTTTCATTATTATTTATATAAAATATAAAATCTTTTATTGATAAAAAAGAACAAATTTTCTTTAATAAATTATCAATATCATATGATATTATATCAGTAAGTTTATCTTTATTATTTTCATATAAAATATCAAATAATTCAAACCAAAAACCTTCTAAATCATCATCAAAATCTTTTTTATTTATTTTTGAATTTGTATTATTTTCACAAACATTGATACATAATTCTAAAGAATTTTTATATTCTTTAATTATATTTTTATTATCATAATTATTTTCTAAATTTTTTATATTATTTAATAAATATTTTTTTGCTTCATCAAAAGCATATTTATAAAGTCCCATTTTTTCATATAAAAATACAATACAATCAATAATATTATTATTAATACATAAATTTAAAATATCTTTTATAACATAATAATTTTCATTTTCAATTAAAATTTGTTTTATTTCTTTATGTCTATTCAATTTTATAAATAAATTAATGTATATATAAAATAATTTTTGAATATTATTTAAAATTTTTTTTCCTTTTTCTTCTATAATTTCATCATTTGAATAATTTAATTTATATTCTTCTATTAAAATTTCGAATAATATTTTATTTATAAAATATAATTGTAAATCTGGTTTTTTATCAAATTTTTCTACTATTAATATTAATTGATCCATTTCAAAAATTTTATTTTCAATTATTTTATTTGCTTGTAATTTATTAATTTCAACTAATTTTGGGAAAACATCTAAAATTTTATTTTGTAAATTTTTAATTTCATCTTTTAGTTTTAAATTAGATAAATATTTAAATGTTGAATTGATCCAATTAAATATTTTATTTTCTTCTAATTTTTCATGATGTCTGATAAATTCATTCAAACATTCAGGATATTTTTTTAATAATTCAAAAATTTTTATACGAATTAAATAAAATGAACTATTAAAACTTGATTTTATTAAATTTGATAAATCTTCGTTTGAAAAAATATTTTTTTGAGAATTTATTAAATTATATAAATTTGAATATAATTCATTAAAATATGGATGATTTTTATCTGTTAAATTACCATAACAATTAAATCTATCATTAAATTCAATTCGTTTTTTTTCTGATTCATAATTATCATAAAAAGTTAAAATTTGTGTATAAGATTTTATTACAATTTCTTTTTCAATTAATTTTTCATCTTTTGTTATTGCTTTAATTATAAATAAATTTAAATTATGATTTATAAAAAAATTACTTATATTATTTGTTAAATTTATTATATATGTTACAACTTCTTTTTGATTATTATAATTTATTTTTTCATTTAAATTTATTTGAATATTATTTTCATTTTTTGTTTTTTTTTCTAAGTAATAATAATTATTTTCATATATTTTATTATATACTTTTTTAATTACTAATTCATTAAAATTAAAAGATTTTATGATTTTTATTAAATGACTTTCAACAAAAAATTTAATTAAAATATTAAAAAAAGAATAAGAATCAAATTTATTAAAAATAAAAAAATTTTCTTTATCTAATAAAAATAAATATATTAAACATATAAAAATTTTATAATTTTCTGATTCAAAATCATAAATAAAAAATTTTGAATCATTATTTTTATTTAAACAAAATTTTTTTCCTTTTAAGCATAGTTCAATATACCATAATAATTTATGTCCTATAAATTCTTTACTTCCTTCCACATATTCAATACCATTTTCTCTATACATTTCTATATAATTACTTATATTATTTTTAGATTCCATATTATTAAATGCTTTAAACATTTTAACAATAGGTAGAAAAAAATCAATATATGAAATTCCATTACAAAAAATATAAATCAATGAAGTAAATAAATTTTCATTTATTGAAAATCTTTTTATAAAAATATTATTTAAACTCTCATATTTTAAATGAACTAATAAATGACTAAATAAACATAATTCTTTTTTTGTTTTATATGTAACATATAAATCTGATATATTATCTGATATATTATAATTATTTAATTTATTATTTATAATAAAAGGTTCTATTTTTTTTATAAATACATCACTTTTTCCTTTATACAAAAAAGTATTTTGAATATCATTTAATAAAAATTTTATATCTTCAATTAATATACAAAATTCAATACTTACATTCATACATTCATCTATTTGATTTTCACTATTTTTACTATCATCATTATATATTTTAAATATATTATCAATATATTCAAATAATAATCTTTTTAAATAAATTACAAAATTTAATTTATCTTCTTTATTTAAAGGACTATATGGTAAATAATCAATATTTCCTTTATATATTTCTATTCCTAGTTTTAAGACATCAATCCATAAACCATTTTCTTTAATATAATTAAGAATATATTCAATATTTTTTATATGACTTTTATATAAAGTATTTTCATATAAAATATAAATTATATTATTTTCATTTATTATTAAATTTGAATCTAAAATAAAATCTTTTGTTTTTGATATATTATATGTTAATAATTTTTCCAAATTAAAATTATTATCTTTTATAATAGCTTTTACTGTAGTTTGTAATTTATTATTAGATTTATAATCACCTATATTGCAATATTTTGTATGAATTAGTTTAAATTGAATGTTTTCATCATAAATAAATAAAATTGAAGAACAAATAAAACCAATTTTAATTATATTATAATCATTAATAAAATGAAAAGTTGGATTTCCTTCATTTAAAATATAATAATGAGTAAATTTATTATCGAAAGTTAATATATAAAATTTTATTATTTTTTTAAATGATGCAGCAATTAATATATCATCTTTAATATTATTTTCATCTATATGTACATTATATGGAAAATAACCTAAACCAAATGACAAATTTGGTAAGTAATTTTTTGTTGTAGTAATTATATTATTATGATTATAATTATTAATATTATTATAATTAAATTCTATTGTTTCTTCAATATTTAAAATATGTTTTATTGAAGATTTATATAAATAAATTTTTATTGAATTTTCTTGAACAAAACCAATTAAAATAATATCATTTTTTATATAATAAATAATAATATTATTGACTGAAAATTTTTGTTTATATAATAAATTTTCTTTATAATTATTATTTTTTAGTTCAATTTCATAAACAGAATTTCCTTTATCAGAAAATAAAAAATAAAAATTTTTTTCTTTAAATTTTTCAATAAATTTAAGATTAATAATTGAATAATTATATTTTTTTTCAAATATAATTTTATTTTTATTAATATCCCATAAAATAATACTTCCATTATCATATCCAGTTAATAAATAATTATTATCTATTGAAACATCCAAAGAATTAACTGAACAATTAAATTTATAAAATTTATTCTTAAATGTTTCATCTTTATATAATTTAACATATCCCTTATTATCTCCAATATATAAAGATGAATTTATATATTTAAATACTGTCACTTTTTCATTATTTGATAATTTATTTAAAAAATCCGAATATTTATCTTTTTTAAATTCTATTAAATAGTTTTTTATTTTTGATTTGTAATTTTTTAATATGCTTAATGATTCAATGTTTGATTTTGATAAAAATAAATTATAATTATTTTCAATAAAATTAACCAAATTTATTGGTGATAAATTTGAATATGAATCTAATAAGCTTTTGTTAAAATTATTTTTTAAATTATTATTGTCATTTAATTCAGATGAATTATTTGGAGTATTTATTTTATTTTTTTCATTATGCATTAATTTTTAACAAAAATTTATTAATTAAATTTAAAAAAATATTTTTTAAGATAAATTTTATTAAATAAATTTAAATGATAAATATTTATTATTTAATTATCTATTGATAATTATAAATAATAAACTTTCAATAATCATTATTTAAATCAATTAATTAATATTTTAATTTT
>JAEEGL017187640.1_pt1 | contig 10666 bp, 11 predicted proteins | sample 9134231 | NCBI WGS metagenome assembly JAEEGL01 (sample SAMN16246548, study PRJNA631951) | gut metagenome | biome: gut microbiome; feature: rumen; material: fiber-attached | host: Bos | place: Iran: Karaj | collected 2018-10 | reverse complement strand
CTAGAGGAAACTCTGGAGTTATTTTATCTCAATATTTCGCAGGTCTTGCATATGATGGTGGACATGTAGAAGTTGCCACAATACAAAATGTTAAAGACGCTCTTGAAAGAGGCAGAGTATATGCATATAATTCAGTATTAGTACCTGTTGAAGGAACTATTCTTACTGTAATTAAAGATGCAACACTCGCAATTCAAGATGACTCAATTTCTTCCTTAGAAGAATTAGCTCATAAATATCAACACGCTCTTGAAGTATCTTTAGAAAACACACCTAACCTTCTTCCTGTACTTAAAGAAGCAGGTGTAGTTGATAGTGGTGCTGCAGGTCTCACTGAATTAATCAATGGTGCTATCGCGTATCTTGAAGGCGAAAGACACACAATTGATGAAGTATTAGAAGCTGCTTCCGATTCTAAAAAGACAGTAAATTTTGATGATTATGATTTCTATCAATTAAATACTTATGGTTATTGTACTGAATTCACAATCAAGTTAAATCCTGATTTATCATTTGATAAAGAAGATTTCACTAAGAAACTTGAAGTATTTGGCACATCAATCGTAGTAGTTAATGATGGAGATATCGTTAAAGCACACGTTCATACTAAGACTCCAGGTGATGTATTCACTTTTGCTCAAAAGTATGGTGCATTATGCTTAGTTAAAGCAGAAAACATGGCAATCCAAACTGAAGAAAACTCATCAATTGCTGCAAATAAGGTCAAAAAAGAAGTTGATGAAGAAACAGTAAAAGAAAGAGAACCATACGGAATCATCGCAGTTTTAAATGGTGAAGGATTAAAAGAAGTATTTACTGCTCTTGGAACATCTGAAATTATTGATGGCGGTCAAACTATGAACCCATCAACAAAAGATTTCATTGATGCAGTAAATAGAGTTAATGCTGATGATGTTTATATTATTCCAAATAATAAAAACGTATTTATGTCAGCTAAACAAGCTAAAGCATTAATCAATGATAAACATGTTATCGTTGTTCCTGCTAAGACTATCCCTCAAGGTTATGCTGCATTAATGAGTTTCGATGGCAGTGAAACAGCTGAAGATAATATGGCTGGTATGGATGCTAAAATCAAATCAATTAGATCTGGTGAAGTTACATACGCTATAAGAAATTCAGTATCAAGCGGTATTCAAATCCATAAAGGCGATTATATTTCTATCCTCGATAGCGCAATTGTTAACTCAATGCCTACAAGACTTGAGGCAGTTAAAGATTTAATTATGTCTATGTTAACTAATGAATCTACAATGCTAACAATCTTCTATGGTAAAGATGTTAATAATGATGAAATTAGTGAAGTAGAGGAATATATTAGAGCGAACTATGACGTTGAACCACAAATATTTGCTGGCGGTCAAAATGTTTACTCATATATTATTGAGGTTGAATAATATTTAATATGAAAGGCGGATTATATTCCGCCTTTTAATATGCTATAATCAAATAAATAATATATTATTATATGGAACTTAAAAACATTAAAGGCATAGGAGATAAAACTTTATTATTACTTAAAGATAAGGGAATCACAGACATTCCTTCTTTAATCTATACAATCCCTCATAGCTATGTTTCATATAAACTAACTGGCTTTGATTACTATGATGAAATGAACGTTCCTGCAGTAGTAATTGAAGAAGTAAGACTTCAAAAACTAAAAACTGCCACAAAAGTATCTTTTAGAGCATCAATAGAGGGTGTAGTATTCAATGTTGTAGCTTTTAATATGGTTTACTTAAAGAATGTATTAAAAGTTGGTTCTGAAATTGTAATTGTTGGAACATATGATAGTGAATTTAAAACAATCACTGCCACTAAAGTATTTTTAAAAAGAGAATACAAAGAAGGAATCATTCCTGAATATAACATTGAAGGAATCACAAATCCTCATTTTCAAAAGATAGTTTTAGAAGCACTTAACTCATATACTCCAAGAGACAATATTATCCCAACTGAATACTTTACTAAGTATGGATACAAGAGTGGTAGAGAACTAATCCTTAATATTCATAGTCCTAAAACCATAGAAGAAGCTAATGAAGCCATAAAAACCCTCAAATATTATGAGTTATTGGTGTTTTCATTAAAGATCTCCATCATTAGAAAGAATATTGAAGACGAGAAAAAAGAACCAAAGAATCCTGATTTAGATAAAGTAAAATCATTTATTTCATCAATTCCATTTGAATTAACTGATGATCAAAAATCATGTGTTAATGATATTTATAAAGAATTCAAATCAACTCATCCAATGAATATGCTCCTTGAAGGGGATGTTGGAAGTGGTAAAACAATTGTATCCATTATTTCAGCCTATGCAGCATATACTGCAGGATATCAATCATTAATAATGGCACCAACAGAAGCTCTTGCGCTTCAACATTATGAAACGTTCAATAAATATCTATCTAGTTTTGGTGTAAGAGTAGAACTTTTAACATCTTCGACTAAAGATAAAGATAGAAAAGTCATCCTATCATGTCTAAAAACTAATGATATTCACGTAATTATTGGTACTCACTCACTATTAAACGATGAAGTTGAGTTTAATAATCTAGGGTTTATAGTATGCGATGAACAACATAAGTTTGGTGTTGAACAAAGAAAGATTGTAAGAGAAAAAGGTAATAAACCAGATGTTCTATACATGAGTGCGACTCCAATCCCAAGAACTCTATCTTTAACTATCTATGGCGATATGACTTTAAAGACTATTCATACAATGCCATCAAATAGAAAAAGAATAATCACAAAGATTCACACATATAAAGACTATATGGATGTGCTTAACTTTGTTAAGTCTGAAATTGATGAAGGAAGACAGGCATATTTTGTATCACCTATTATTGATGAGAATGGTTCAACTGATATGACTTCAGTCATAAGAGTTAAAAACGACCTAGAAACATACTTTAAAGGATATAGAATAGGCCTTCTTCATGGAAAACTAACTAGTGAAGAAAAAGAAGGCATCTTAAACAAATTCAAGAATGGAGAAATTGATATCTTATCTTCTACAACTGTAATAGAAGTTGGTATCAATAATCCTAATGCATCTGTAATGGTTATAATTGATGCGAATAACTTTGGTCTTTCAACTCTACATCAATTAAGAGGTAGAGTAGGAAGAGGTTCTGATACCGGTTATTGTTTCTTAATGATAAATAAAATTGATGCATATGATAAATTAAAAATTCTAGAAGAAACACAAGATGGTTTCTTAATCAGTGAAGAGGATTTAAGATTAAGAGGTCCGGGAGACTTTCTTGGTACTGAACAATCAGGTAAACTTAAATTCAGATTCGCTGATATATTTACAGATAAAAATATTCTAAGTAACGCTCTAAAAGATGCTAAAGAATTAATGAATAATGAAACAGTTGTTTCATATTATTCTAAACATCTATATAGCGATAACTTTGATTAAATGGTAAACTTTAAACGAGAGGTATTAAAAATGATTAAAGTAGCAGTAGACGCAATGGGTGGAGATTTTGCACCAAAAGAACAAGTTGAAGGAGCAATGCTCGCCATTAAAAAAATCCCAGATATAGAGATAATCCTTTATGGAAGAGTAGAAGAAATAGAAAAATATTTAACTGATAAAACAAGAATTACTGTAGTAGATGCTAGAGATGTTATTCCTATGGGAGAACACGATCCAGTTCATGCAATTAGAACAATGAAAGATGCATCTATGGTAAGAACATTAAGAGCTGTTGCAGATGGTGAAGCTGATTGTGCTGTATCATCAGGTCCAACTCAGGCTCTAGTTGTTGGTGCTCACTTAATAATTAGAAGAATGGAAGGATTTAAAAGAGTTGCTCTTTGTCCAATCATTCCATCACTTACAACTGGTAAGACTATAATTCTTGATGCTGGTGCTAATGTTGAAATTAGACCAGAACACCTTTTACAACAAGCTCAATTCGCATCAATATATGCAAAAGAAATACTAGGAAGAGAAAATCCTAGAATTGGTTTAATGAATATTGGTACTGAAGAAGGTAAAGGAAGAGAATTCGATAATGAATGCTATAAGTTATTATCTGAAAGCTCTTTAAACTTCATTGGTAATGTAGAAACTAAAGATATCTTAGAACCTCCATGCGATGTTCTAATTTCTGATGGATTCACTACAAATATGGTTATTAAATGCTTAGAAGGTACCGCTAAATCAATGGGTAAAATGTTAAAGCAACACCTTATGCATGGTTTCTTTGGTAAGATTGGTGCCCTATTGTCTAAAAAGAACTTAAATAACTTTAAAAACCAAATCAATCCAGAAGAAAACGCAAACGCTATGATTTTTGGTATCAGAAAACCAGTAGTAAAACCTCATGGTTCATCTAATGCATATGCTTTCTCATTTGGTATTAAAAGAGCTGCTGATGTAGTTAGAAACGATGTAATTAATAAAGTACAAAAAGCCATTCAGGAAGAAGGCTTAGTTGGAGGTGATACAGTTGAGTAGACATCCTCTTGAGGATTACTTCAACATTACTTTTAAAAATAAAGATCTACTAAAAACCGCATTAACTCATTCATCATACGCAAATGAGAATGGTGGTCAAAACAATGAACGTCTTGAGTTTGTTGGTGATGCAGTAGTAGATCTTCTTGTTGGAGAATACCTCTTTAGAACAATGAAAGAACAAGAAGGAACTCTTACAAAGAAAAGAGCGAATATTGTTTGTGAAAAATCATTATCACACTATGCATCTTTATTCCACTTAGAAGATTACCTATTATTAGGTAAAGGCGAAGAAAAGACTGGTGGTCGTCATAAAGATGCAGTTAAATGTGATGCCTTCGAAGCGTTCATTGGTGCAATTTATATTGATCAAGGTTTAAATGAATGCAGAAAAGTTATTAATAAAGTAGTAATTCCTAATCTTGAATATGCATTTGAAGAGACAATTGACTATAAAACTACTCTTCAAGAATATGTTCAAGCAGAGAAAAGAATCTTAAAATATGAAATAATCAACGAATATGGTGAAGCCCATAATAAGACTTTTGAATCAAGAGTTGTTATGGATGATGAAATCATATTAGGTGTTGGAAAAGGAAAGAGTCATCTTGAGAGTGAACAAAATGCCGCTAAAGCTGCTCTTGAGAAACTCGCGGTAAAGTAATATGTATGAAGCTCAAATATTAGCCAAGTTAATAAAAGAAGATGTTATTAATGTTAATTCATTAATAATTAAACGCTATAAAGAGTTAGGAATAACAGAACAAGATGTCATTGTTTTATCTATGTTCGCAAGAGAAGAAATCAAACACAACAACCTATTTACTCCATCAAGAATGAAGAATAAGACGGGACTCGGTGATGATAGTTTCTTTGATTCTCTTGAAAGACTTCAAAATAAAGGCTATTTAAAAATCAAATCAGGTATTAATAATAAAACTGGTAAACAAGTTGAGTTTTTCTATTTAGATGGTTTCTATGAAGAAATAATAAGTATATATATAGAAGAAATTAGAAAAGAAAACGAAAAACAGAATCAAACATTCGAAGAAAAGATCTCTATTCTATTTGAAAAGACTTTCGAAAGACCAATGCAACCAAGCGATGCTGAAATCGTAAGAAGATGGGCTCAAGAAGGCAAGTATACTTATGAAGAAATCAATAATGAAATCTTAGAAGCTGCCAAGCTTGCTAAGTATTCATTAAAGTATGTTGATTCTAAACTAATTAAGAACCACCTATCACAAAATCAAAACTCAGAATATCAAAATACATCTAAGGTTCTCCAAGACTTAAGCGAAAAATGGAAAAAGTAACCAAAGATGAATTAATTAGTTACTTAGTTGAACTTCATGATGATGCTAAATGTGCACTAAATTATACTAATGACTATGAATTATTATCTGCAATAATTCTTAGTGCACAAACAACCGATATCTCAGTCAACAAAGTAACTAAAGAATTATTTAGTAAGTATCCAACGATAAAAGATATGTCTATGGCGGACATAAACGATGTTATGAATATCATTCATTCTATAGGTCTATATAAAAATAAAGCCACAAGTCTTATAGAATCAATGAAAAAACTTAGTAGTGATGGCTATAAATCTATTCCAAATGATTATGACTATCTAATTAGTCTTCCTGGTGTTGGAAGAAAAACCGCAAATGTATTCCTATCTGAATATTATGATAAGAATACACTTGGAGTAGATACTCATATTTTAAGAATCTCTAAGAGATTAGGGATAATAAAAGAAGATGAAGACGTAATTAAAGCCGAACAAAATCTACTTAAGTTAATTGGTGATTATCCTACTAAGAAATTTCACCACATGATGATTCAATTTGGAAGAAACGAATGCACATCGAGAAATCCAAGTTGTTCTAATTGTAAACTAAAGAAAAAATGTATAGAAGGACGTAGTATTTAGCTATGTCCTTTTTAAATATTCGTTCAAAAAACGCGAAATTTTTTCAATTTAGTATATATTGCACCTCCTATTTAAAAGTGTTAAAAAGATTAAAGTAGGAGGAAAATTTATGGATATTAATAAATTACTTTCAGTATACAGAAAAGCATCTGAAACTGAGATTAATAGAATTAAAACCCAAACCATTGGCGCTTTAGCCAAGAAAAGAAGAAAGTCTCTTCATATGACACAAGGTGAAGTCGCTGATGAAATATGCAGTGTCTCATATTTATCAAAAGTTGAAACAAATAAGATAATTCCAAACGAAAGATGTATCACAGCTTTAATGGAAAGAGTTAAAATCTCTAAATGGGAAATATATACAATTGAAAACTCAAAAGAATTAATTGATCTCGCAATAAAAAGTCTTCTTTATAATGATGTAGAAGAGTATAAAGAACTATATGAAAGAGTAGAAGAAATAAAAACAAATCAATGTGCCGACGTTATTAAAATAGGTTACTATTTATTAAATGATGATCTGGATAACGCAAGTGATTTAATTAGTGAAAATATGATTGCTCCAAGTTCAATGGATAAATATGTGTTATCATTCTATCTATATCTTGCAAGTCTATATTTCCTTAAGATTGGAGAATATAAAGATTTAGAGTTAGTATTAAACGAAGAAAAGAGAGTTTATCCTAATGAGGAATTGAATTTATTATATGACGAACTGTCATTTTCTTTTTATTCTCAAGTAAAAAGACCAGTGCTTGCTAAGGAAGCATACGATCAATTAATTAGAACTTATAAAGATAAAATGGTTTATAAAAAGATAGATGAATTAGTAATTAATTATTCATTATTCTTACTTAATGAAAATGAATATCGTAAGGCAATCAATGCTTTATCTTTATTAAGAAAAGAAGAATTATTAAGAAATAACCCACTATATAATTTCATTTTGGCTAAATCTTACTACATGCTTAATAAAAAGATAAGTGCCAAAGAATACCTAGATTTAATTACTCCATCAAGTTATTATTATCAATTTGTATTAGACTTTAAATACAATATAACCGATAATACAGATCAATTAATCGAAGAAGTTTCTAATGCTTTAGTAGATAAACCATCATTTTATTTAGATTATTTCTTAAAGAGCAAAGCCGGTCTATTATCAAGAAAGATGTTTGATTCAAAAGAATATCGAGACCTCTATTCATCATCTAATTACTATATAAGAGAAGATTTACTACTTAAAGAAAGACAGTTCTTAATTGATAATAAGAAATATAAAGACGCTTTAGCTGTAGATAAAAGAATAGAGAAACTATCATTTGAAATAAAAAAGGAATAGTTCACTATTCCTCTATTATTACTGGTTCATATTCTTTTATGAGTATATTTTCCTTATAAGGCAAAGAGTATATCTTTGTGAAATCTAGTTCTCTATATACTTCAGTTGGAAGGTCGCGTTTTATTGAATTAATTAAAAGATAATTATTCTTATTTATCACTTTTAGATAGGATTTTCCTTTCCTATTAAATCCTAATATCCTAACATATGAAAGAGGAGCGTCTGATGCTTCCTCTTTTTTTATATTTAAAAGAGTAGACATTAATATTCTATTAACTTTAGTTTCTCTATCTCTTTTAGATACTAAGCTACTAACCAATTCTTCATAATTATCAAAATTCTTGATATTTCTTAATTTATTTTCAAATCCTTCATTCATTCCAAGTATCTCTTTAAGTTCAGATGAAGTAGAAGAATATATCTTGGATTTTATGAATGGTAAATAATCGTTTTTCACATGTTTTATGAGGTTTTTAGGATTAAATGGAAAATAACTATAATTTGGGCTATCTTTTTTAAGTTCTTCCCTAAGCGCAGTCGCACTTTGAATTACTTTATTTTTGTCTATTCCATCATAATATTCACTTTCAACTCTCTTAATTGGATGAATATTTATATTAGGATTAATTTTATTAATCGCTTTAATATATTCAATTCCTAAAAGATTGTTTGGAGAATTAATGATATTTTCTAATGATTCGTCAATAGATAGAATAGCTTTCTTTGATGATGCATTAAATGAATTACCTTCATCTTGATATTTCTTTAAAAACTCATTATATTCTTTAGAATTCATTATTTCTGAAACTTTGTTAAGTTTATTAAGATCATCACACTCAGCACCAAAGAATAAATCAGTTATTCCAATGGCGTTTAATAGTTCTATTCCTCTTTTTGCATATATATCAGCGCTTTGAATAGCGTATATTGTAGGTATTTCAATTACTAAATCAATTTACGCTTTTAAAGCCATTTCACATCTTGTGAACTTATCATATATTGCAGGTTCTCCGCGCATAACAAAATTAGGGCTCATCGCAACAACGATATAGTCTATATTATATTCTTCTTTAATTTTGTTAATTAAATAGAGGTGACCTTTGGTCAAAGGATTAAACTCTACTACAATTCCTGCGACTTTCATAATTAAATTATATATTAAGAATAATATATTTTTCTATCATTTTAGTTTATAATTAAGTCATGGAATATAAAGTAAGCGAACTTAAAAACAATCTAAATAAGAAGTTAGAGTTAAACGAAACGATTAACTATAAACATAAAATTAAAGACGATATAGTTGATGTTAGTGATATAAGTGTATGTGGAACATACAACTACATTAAATCAACTGATACATTTGTTTTTCATCTAACAATAAACGGAGAGTTAAAAGCGCTCAGTGCGGTTTCTTTAAAAGAGGTAAAAGTTTTTATTGATTTTGATACTGATTTGTTTTATACTTTTAAAGTGGCCGATGATGATTCGTTCCCGATTATTGGCGATTCAATCAATTTGGACGAAGAGATATGGGGTGAGATTATCCTACATCTTCCACTAAGATTTCTCTTAGATGGTGAAGAATATGATGATAGTGATAATGTCGAACTCGAAAAAGAAAATCCTTTCTCAAAATTATTAGAAGAGGAAGCATAGGAGGGTAGTATGGCAGTTCCATTCAGAAAAACGAGCAAATCTGTAAAAAGAATAAGAAGAGGCAATAAAGGCCTTCAAGAACCAGCTCTCGTTAAGGATCCTACAACAGGCGAATACCATGTTCAACACCAAGTAGACGAAAAAGGATTCTACAAAGGCGAACAAGTAATCGAAGTTAAATCCAAGGAAGACAAAGATTCTAAAAAGTAATCTTAAAGAGTAAGCACTTGCGAGTGCTTTTTCTTTTTGTACATAATAGGAAAAAAATGGAGTTGAACTCCAAAAAATTATAATGGCAAATAATTATGGAACATATAACCGTGCTTCTTAATGAAGCAATTGAAGAATTAAATATTAATAAAGATGGTATATATGTTGATATGACCTTAGGTGGCGGGGGACATTCGTCTCTTATTTTGTCTCACCTTGATAAAGGCCACCTATATTCATTTGATGTTGACGATTATTCTATTTTAAGAGCGAAAGAAAAACTAGATAAAACCGGTAAAACTAACTACACTATCATAAAATCTAACTTTAGAAACCTAAAATCAGAATTAAATAAGTTAGGTGTAGAAGAAGTTGATGGAGTCTTATATGATCTTGGTGTATCATCATTTGACTTTGATATGCCTGAGAAAGGATTCTCATATAACTATGATGGAAAACTAGATATGAGAATGGATCAAACCATTAAGAAATCAGCTTGGAACATCGTAAATGAATATAGTTATGATGAATTATCAAAGATAATTTATAAGTATGGTGATGAAAGATACTCAAGAGAAATCGCAAAAGAAATAGTAAAAGAAAGAACCATTAAACCAATCAATACTACCTTTGAACTAGTTGATGTAATTAAGAAGGCATTGCCTCAAAAAGAATTAAATAAAAAAGGACATCCTGCAAAAAAGACCTTCCAAGCATTAAGAGTATATGTTAATGATGAACTAAATGCTTTAGAGGAATCATTAAACCAAGCAATAGAAATTACAAGAAGTGGTGGAAGAATAGTTGTAATAGACTTCCAACCAGAAGAAGATATGATTGTTAAGAATGTTTTTAAGAAGAACTATACTCCTATAAATATAAAAGGTCTTCCAGTTAATCCAGAAGAACCTATCTTAAAACGTATTACTAAAAAACCTATTACACCATCAGATGAAGAACTTAAAAATAATAATAGAAGTCATTCCGCTATGATGCGTGTGGTTCAAAAATCTTAAATGAT
>JAEEGL016577375.1_pt1 | contig 10666 bp, 12 predicted proteins | sample 9134231 | NCBI WGS metagenome assembly JAEEGL01 (sample SAMN16246548, study PRJNA631951) | gut metagenome | biome: gut microbiome; feature: rumen; material: fiber-attached | host: Bos | place: Iran: Karaj | collected 2018-10 | reverse complement strand
TGTAGATATAATTGGAGTGGATATTTCAGTAAAATCCATACCTTTCATTATTTCTCTAATATAATCAATTACTTTACTTCTAAGTAATATATTATTATGTGATTTTTCATTTCTTAAATCTAAATATCTATATTTAAGTCTAGTCTCTTCAGAAGCATCTCTATTTCTAGCTATTTCAAAAGGAAGTACACTTTTACATTTACCTAATACTTCAATTGTATCTAGTACAATTTCAATTTCACCAGTTTTCATATTAGGATTAGCATCCCCGGCTCTCTTTCTTACTTTTCCAGTAATTGTAACAGTTGATTCTCTAACTAAATCTTTAACTTTATTTTCATCATCAGTTACTACTTGTACAATTCCTTTTTCATCTCTAATAGTAAAAAAACAAATAGACCCTAAGTTTCTAATAGAGTTTACCCATCCTGCTATTCTAACTTCTTTTCCAATATACTCTGAAGTTACTTCCCCACAGTATACATTTCTGTAAATATTATTCATATTTTCCTCCTAAAATAAAAAAATCTATAACGTAAGCGCGAATTATATCGCTGTGCCATCTTACTTCATAGATTTTATTTCTACCTTTAATCTTTATCGCAGATCTGCGTTCAAGTTCAGGGAGTTGTCACGCTCTTTTTTTCATTATTTAACAATTGTTAGTTTCCACCAAACACTAACTCTCTATGTAGATAAATTAAATAACTACTTCTTCCCGTCATCACTTACGAGTAGATTATATTATTTTTAATAGTTTTTGTCAATTATTTTAATTAAATACTTAAATACTTTTTTAATGTTTTACGTACTTCACTTGGAATTTCAATATTATCTTTATCTACTGCATTTTCATAATAATGATCTAATTCTTTTACAGCATCATTACTCTTTTTAATACAACTTAATATAGATAAACTTCCAATACCAGCACCTGCATTAGTAATTATACGAAGTGCTTTTATTCCAGTTTCTCCTAATGGCAAATATTCTGCAACACCTGTAGATAAATATATTTTAAATAAATAATTCATTGCTGCTGTAACACCAATTAAACATACCATTGCTGGTATTGATGCATAATTAGATATTTTATTATATCTATGATATCTGTCATATGATTCCTTATTAATAATTTCAAATTCCTTTTGCTCTTCCACAAAAAATACCCCCCTGTTTAGGTGAAATGTATTATATGACAATTTATATAAAAAAGCAATAGTTATCCTTTTTTTAATTTCTTAATATAATTGCTTACTCTTGTAGCCCATTTAGGATCACTTGCATATTTAGGCCCTATTTGTTCAGGAGTAGTTTTCCCTGCTTTATAATAATTACTTAATACTCTTATTGAATATTTAATACCATCTTCAATGGTATCAAACTTTTTATAACTTCCACCATTGCATGAAGGCTTTCCTTTATTACCACCAACATTATTGCAAGTCCTAACAAGTTTACTACATGTCCATTTACATCCTGTTTCTTGCAATATTACTGCAGTAGCCAAATATGGATCTACTCCTTTTTGAATAGAATATTTTGCTATAAACTCACCTTTATTCTTTAATGTTGAATTTAATTGTTTATTTAATTTTTTAGCTATAACATCTATACTTTCATTTTTAAAATAATTATATTTTTTATATTCACTTTCAAAATGATCAACATTTACATCTATATGGTTATCCATATATTCATAGTTAATGTCATTATTAAAATTAAATATAAATAACATCAATAATACTTTAATTACCATAAATCCCCCAATAATAATTTATTTTTCTTTAACTTGTATTTCTTCATAACCTTCCATATAGCCAATACCATATTCATCATAGAAATAGTACATATTATATCCTGGCGTATATTTATCTCTTTTACTAGCAGGAACAATATATTCAAGTTCATACTTTTTATCTAATTTGTTATTAGCGGTAAATAACTGTTTAAATACATAAACAACCTTATTACCATCTACCATTGCATATTCAAAAGTATCCATTCCATCACAAATAGTAATATATGTTGGATATTTTAAATTTTCTTCTTCAATAATTACTTCTTTATTTTTTCCATTATAAGTTCTTTTTATGTTCTTAAGTCTTTCTACTTCCTTTTTAAGAGATGCATCATCATAATTAACTACAAAATAAAATAAATAAGATCCATCAAATAAACCATCTATTGCCAAATATTCAAATTCTTCTACATTATCTTTATTTATTTTATCTGGAAAAATTAATAATTTACTATGAGCATCACTATTATTTCTAAGATCACTCAAATATTCTTCATATTTATCTAAATCATCATATGATTTAATATCTTGTCTTGCTATAAAGAAAATAATAAGACCACATACTATTACTACTGATAAAATAATTAATAAAACTTTTAACCATTTTTTCATAACACACCTATTATTTCTTACTTTCTAAATGAACTCCATATTCAAAAATATATTTAACACCGAAAAGAATTAATACAATAAGTACTTCAAATATTCCCCAACTATATAGTAGTGGTATTTTAAATATAAGTTCAAATATATATGAAATAAGCGCAGGAAGACATATATAAATAATTAATGTATATATTAATTTAGTTATTGTAGATATGTTTTCATTATTAAAAGGAGTATCACTTTCATGAATATTTTTAAATAATTTATATAAATAATGGAAAGCAAATATTAAAATAGTTAGTCCAATTACACACATAAAAATATATGCAGGTATAACAAGTGGCTTTGTCCCACTTTCAAAGAAACTTTTAACAGTTTCTAAAATTTTTCTTCCCGTTTCACTAGTCATTAATTCTTCCATATCATAACTCATAAGTTTAATTTTACCTAAATAAATAGACGTTTCGCTTAGTTTGATATGTTTAACAGCAAAGGTACATGCTACTCCAGCAACAAATAATATAGAATTAGTTACTATTAATATTATTTCTAGTACCTTTGATAGAATATATATCACTTTACTTATAAGTTTTAAATTACTAAAATCATAGTTTTCAATTTTCTTCATTTTATTCACCTATTCCATTATAACATATTTAAAACAATATTATCAAAAAAAGTGATTTGACACTTTGTATCATTTATGATATAATATGTTTCATCAAAAAGGGGGAATTATAAATGAATAATGATAATTTTGATATGAAAGAGTATCTTAATAATCATAATGATAAGGATCTTAACATTTATAAATTATATTTACATGAAATATATTCATATCCACCATTAAGTAAAAAAGAAATGGCTGAATTACTTGAAAAGAAGGATACAAGTAAAGAAGCATTTAATAAATTATATAATCATAGTTTAAGATTAGTATATCATGTTGCTAAACCATTTTCTAATTCTCTAATTGATATTATGGATTTGATCCAAGAAGGAAATATTGCACTTATCAGAGCAATAAAAAATTATAATTATAGACATGGCAATAATTTCAAAATATATGTATGTTATGGAGTTAGAAGAGCAATAATTAATTATATTATTGAAAATAAATATGTAGTAAAATGGCCTGCACATGTAGGAGACAAAATATATAAAATAATATCTTATATCGAAACATATACTGCTATTTATAATGAAGAACCATCTAAAGAAAATATATTAAAAAATGTTGGTGTAAATGAATATATTTATAATATGTATTGTTTAGCAATAAACAATCAATACATAGAATCACTTGATAAACCAATAAATAGTAATAATGATGAAGAATCAGATAAAATATATGGTGACAAAGTTGAATTTTCTGATTACTCCATTGATGATACGTTAAGTAAAATATCAGGTGAGCAAATATTTGATAATTTAAAATTAATTCTCCCTGAAAAATATTTAGAAGCACTTAGATTAAGATTAGGATATTATGGTAAAGAATATACTCTACAAGAAATTGCAAATAAATATGGATTCACTCGTGAATATGCAAGACAATTAGTAAATAAAGCAATAGAAAAAGTTAAAGAAAATATAAATGATGATTACGAATGCAATTTAGCAAAAAAAAGAAAAGTTCAATAAAATATTGAACTTTTTATTTTAGTCTGGTGCCATCTACAAGAATCGAACTTGTAACTAAGCCTTACCATGGCTTTATTATACCACTTAACTAAGATGGCGAGTGGTGCCGAAAAGAGGAATCGGACCCCCAACCTACTGATTACGATTCAGTTGCTCTACCAATTGAGCTATTTCGGCCCATATGGTTGCCCTGATAGGATTCGAACCTATGCATGCTGGAGTCAGAGTCCAGAGCCTTACCACTTGGCCACAGGGCAATATGGTGGAGCTGAGGAGTAGCGAACTCCTGTCCAAAACTGGAATCTATAAAAAGTCTACAAGTTTAGTTGGTTTTTATTCTCGGATAATAATGTAGATTGCCAACTTCTCTTATTATCTAAAGTTTGCTCATCATTCATTATAAACCACAAACAAATTTATAATATAGTTCACTTTATGACTCCCTACATTAAACTCGTGAACAAAAGTTTAAGAGGAAGCTCCCTATTTACCTAAATTAGGCAAAAGCAGGAGAGAATTCAAAATCGTTTCCGATTATTTTTATTTTGCATTTATAGTATGCCTACTACTTGCATTTTATAAATCCATAGTCCTGTCGAATCAATACAGCCCCATGTGAAGTAAATTATAACATAAATCAGTAATTATTTCTAGTTTATTGACAAAATTAATTGTTTTTCATAGAATATTACATATGAAGAATAAATGTATGAAAAAAATATGTATTATACTAGTAAACTTAATTACACTAACAAGATTTGTTGGTGCTTTTGTTCTTCCTTTTATCTATCATAATCATGGAATAAGTATTACATCTTTAATAGTACTATGTCTATTTATTACTGATGCTATTGATGGATTTCTTGCAAGGCGTTTAAAAATATCAACAATGTTTGGAAGTGCAATAGATGCATTATCAGATAAAATATTATTTGCATTTGCATTTATTTTACTTGGAATAACTTATAATATATTATTTGTTCCACTAGTATTAGAATTAATTATTCTATTAATTAACTATTTAATATATAGGCATGGTGGAAATGTTCAAACAAGTAAAAAAGGAAGATTTAAAACAATAATACTAGATATTTTAGTTGCAATATGTTACATAATATTAAGTTTACCTACTCTTCATATAAATATTCAATTTGTAATAAATAACACTGATTTATTAGTTACTATATTTACATTTATAATGGCAATATTTGATATAATAGCCATAATTGATTATTATAAAAAGTATTTATCAGTTAGAAATGATAAAAAACTTACTCATATTAAATATCAAGATAGAACAAGAAAAACATTTAAAGAAGTATTAAACGATTTGTTTGATACAGATTATTATATAAAACATAAAAATGAGCCTATATTAAAACAGTTTTATAAATAATCTTTATTAAAGAATTAAAATATGTTAAAATTATCTATAAGGAAGTGATATCTTGAAAAAACTAAATTTAATATTAATAACAATTTTTTCAGTAGTAGGAGCATTATTAATATATAACTATTTTGAAAAACATAAACCTGATACTAATAGTGGTAAAAAAGCTACTGAAGAATATAATTTAGTATCTGATAGCATTCTTGTTTATAAAAACATTGATGAAATAAATCAAATAATTTCAAAAGATTCCGGTATTGTATTTTTCTGTATAAAAGAAAATACTTGGTGCAACTACTATGCTAGTTATTTAAATGATGTTGCTACTGCAAATGGTATAAAAGAGATATATTATTTAGATATTAAACAAGACAGACAATATAACACTAGTGGATATAGAAAACTTGTTAATTCTCTTGTAAATTATTTACTTAAAGATGATGAAAATAACTTAAAAATATTTGTTCCTACTGTTATATTTGTAAAAAATGGAAATATATTAGAATATGATAATGAAACATCTATATTAGCAGAAAACATTACTCCAAATGAATATTGGACTGATGAGAAAATAAGTGAATTTAAAATGAAAATAACAAGTTTTATGACAGATTATAAGGAGGAAAAATAATGTTGTGGCAATATGCAATAATAGTATTAGTACTTATATTTATTTCACTAGTTGTAATTAAAATGAGAAGAAAAGATTTCAGTGTTGAAATCAATAAGTTAATTCAATATCTTGGAGGTAAAGAAAATATAATTGAAAGCCAAATTAATCTTTCTAGACTTAAAGTAAAAGTAAAAGATGTTACTAAAGTTGATAAAGATGGCATTCAAAAACTAGGAGCTAAAGGAATTGTTGAAATAGACAATGAACTTAAAATAATACTAGGTCCTAACTCAAAACAAATAAAAAAATATATGTCAGGATTAAAATAAGAATATTAAATTCTTATTTTTTTTTACATTTTTCGACAAATTTCGACACAATAAATATGATATTCTTTATATGGTGATATAATGAAATACATCGAAATGTTTCTATTTACAAATATATTCATATTATTTGAACTTACTATTTATATAGTTTTCTTTTATTTTAAAAATTATTACAACAATAATAAGAAAAATTTATATGAAGAAATATTTTTATTAATAAATAATTTTTTATTAATATTTTTATATTATAAACTTAATAATAATCTGTATATTTTTTATTTAGGAATAAATATATTATTACAAATACAATTTAATAAAATAAATGAAGCAATATATACAACTTTACTTCAATTATCATTTATATATTTTAATACTAAATATAATTTAATATTTCTTTATATTTTATACTTTATTATATATAAATTATTTAATAGAAATAAAATGATTATTACACATTTATTTACTTTAATAACTACTTTATTTATGATTTATTACTCATATAAATATTTATCATTAAATATAGAAAATTTTATTGTAATTACTATATTTATTATTTCATCATATATAATTACATTTTATATTATTAATTTAAAAAGAAGAGTTAAATTGTATTTAACAATTAAAGATATTGAAAAAGATAAAATGTTTAAAACATCAATATTTAAAGTAACACATGAAATAAAAAATCCTTTAGCAGTAATAAAAGGATACTTACAAATATTTGATTCAAATGATAGTATAAAATGTGAAAGATATAAAAATATATTAATGACAGAAGTAAACAATGCTCTTTTAGTTTTAAAAGATTTTAGTGAAATTAATAATATGAAAATTAATAAAGAATATATGGATTTTAATAAACTATTAAATGAAGTAAAAGAAACAATAATACCTTTTTTTACAATTAAAAGAATCAATTTAATTATTGATTCTGAAAAAGACTTATTTATTTATGCTGATTACAATAGATTAAAACAAGTATTTATAAATATACTAAAAAACTCTTGTGAAGCATTAAATAATTTAGGAAAAATAAATATAGATGCATTTAAAAATAACAATAAATTAATTATTAGCATTAAAGATAATGGTCCAGGAATGACTAAAGAAACAATAGATAATTTATTTATTCCATTTAATTCAAATAAAACTGATGGTACCGGACTTGGTCTTTGTCTTTCAAAAGAAATAATTGAAAAACATAATGGAACAATTAAGTATTATTCATCTCTAAATAATTATACATTAGTTAAAATAATAATCCCTTGTTATTAATAATACATAGGATAATTTGGATATGGTTGATAATATACAGGTCTTGGCCTATATGGGTTAAATGCTCCTACTGCCACCCCACCTGTTAATGCTCCAAGTAAAAATGGTGCAGCAAAAGGTACAAAACGATCTTGACCATATTTAAATTTATTATACATAGATTTCACCTCTATTTTAAATTATGAAAAAAACACAATTATGATTGTGCTTTTAATCTGTATAAGTTAAATGAAGGTTTATTATTAAATCTAAGTTGGTATTTGTTAGTGCCAAGACCACTAGATATATATATATCAGTTATTCCTTTCTTATAATAAGGCCCTTTATATTTATATGATTCTTCATCATTAAATAATCCACCTAAATATGGAAGTACAACAGTTCCATTTAATGAATGCCCACCAAGTATTAAATCAACTTCATAATCAGATTCATTCAAATACTTAATTGTATTACCATCATGAACTAAAACAATAATATATTTTCTATTATTATCATTATAAAACTCAAAAGACTTAGTAAAATCACTCGTTTCCTTTATGGATGATGGAAGACCAACTATATATATGTTCTCATTAGTCATATAATATATTTCATCATAAGAATTATATAGTATTTTAAAATCTGATTCTTCCATTATTTCTTCATATTCATCTAAAGAAAAATCATAATCACCATATATTGCATACTTTCCTAACGTAGCATGTATATTAGATAAATTTTCTTTTAATAATTCTATATCATCATTGGTAATTTTAGCTTTAATATCAACTAGGTCACCAGTAAATACAACAATGTCCGGTTTTAACAAATTAATTTTTTGAACTAAAGATGCAACATCATTCTTATATACGGTTGATTTATAAAGTAGATCTGAAAAATGAACAATTTTTAAACCACTAAAATTTTCTGTTAAAATATTACTTTCTACTTTATATTCCTTAACTTCTATTCCTTTTATACCAAAATATTTAGCATATAAAAATATACCTACTATAACAGTCAATAATAAAATCACTATATTTAAAAACGTATGTTTTTCTTGCATTATAACGCTCCTAAATAATATACAATTAGTAAAAGAACACCAGTTGCTCCATTATGAAGAGCATGTATAATGATTGATGACCATGTGCTTTTAGATTCATAATCCATTAATGCAAAAGCAAATCCTAAACTACCATATGGTAGTAAATATAATAAATCAGTAAGTACAAATTCACCAGTTAATAAATGTGCACCACCGAATAACAATCCACAAATAGTTGCATATATCCACTTATTTTTAATGATTGGTTGCAAACTTTTCCTAAATATTAATTCTTCACTTAAAGGAGCTACTATAATAATACTTAACATAGTAAATATAGGATTATCAAATAACATTTCTCTCACAAGATTTTCATTATTTGATATACCTTTTTTAACGATAAAAGATATAAGTAAATTAAATATTATCATAGCAATAATACCAACTACATAATATTTAAAACTTTTTGAAAAGTTTTCTGAAAATTTACTAAAATATATTTTTGCTTCCCTTTTTAAATCTTTAAAATATAATGAAAATAATAATAATATTAATATTACATTTGAAGATATTTCTAAAACATAATAATTACTTGTAAAATTACGTAGTATACCACCAACAAGAATTGGCACAATAAATATACTTGATATACTTAGCAAAAATAATAATGCATTTATTCCAAAACTTCTTTCCTCACTATATTTCATAAAATCACTTACCTTCTTCATTAATTATATAATATAAATCAATATTATAAAAGAAAAAAGTTAATTTACTTTACTAAATTAACTTTAATATGAGTCTTTTTGCCTTTACTAACTATTAAACTAGATTCATCTGTTAAATCTTTGACTAAAATATTAGGATCACTTTGTTTAATAGAATTTATTGATATTCCATTTCCTTGAACTAATCTTCTTGCCTCACTCTTAGAAGGCGCTACTCTAGAAAGAACTAATAAATCCATAAGATTAGTGCTATCATCAACAGTTACGGTCTCCTCCATCATGCCTTCTTCACTATAACCTTTAGTAAATACTTCCTCACTAGTTTTTTGAGCTTTAATAGCTTCTTCTTCACCATGTAAGTCTTTTACCACTTCAAATGCTAATGCTTTTTGAGCAAGTCGTTTTTCAGGTTCAGATTTAACGCTTTCTTCAAGTTTTTCTATTTCTTCTTTACTTAAGAAAGTGAAAACTTTTAAATAATGTATTACTAATGAATCATCAGCATTAATTAAATATTGATATATTTGATATGGACTAGTTTTGCTTTTATCTAACCACAATGCATTACCTTCACTTTTTCCAAATTTCTTTCCAGTAGAATCAAGTATTAGTGGCATAGTAAATCCAAATGCTTCTTTTCCTTCAATCTTACGAATAAGTTCTATACCAGTTGTGATATTTCCCCATTGATCAGATCCTTCTGCTTGTAATATACAATTTTTTTCTTTAAATAAATGTAAGAAATCATATCCTTGAAGTAATGTATATGAAAACTCTGCATAAGTAATTCCTGTTTCAAGTCTTCTACTAATTATATCTTTATTAAGCATATAATTTACATTTATATATTTTCCAATATCACGTAAGAATTCTAAAAATGTGTAATCTTTTGTCCAATCATAATTATTTACTATTTCGGCTTTTCCTTCAAATAAATCACTTACTTGTTTTTTAATTCCCTCTATATTTTTATTTAGTGTATCTTTTGCTATTATTTCTCTTTCAGTAGTAGGTCTAGGGTCTCCAATAAGACCTGTAGCACCACCTACTAAAAGTATTGGTTTATGCCCTGCACGAGCAAGTATTTTAGCAGTTACTAAAGATGAATAATGTCCTAAATGAAGTGAATCTGCAGTTGGGTCTGTTCCCCAATAGAAAGTAATTGGACTTCCATTTAATATTTTTTCAATTTCAGGACTACTTACATCTTTAACAAGTCCTCTCCATACTAAATCATCATATAATTTCAT
>JAEEGL015824192.1_pt1 | contig 10666 bp, 9 predicted proteins | sample 9134231 | NCBI WGS metagenome assembly JAEEGL01 (sample SAMN16246548, study PRJNA631951) | gut metagenome | biome: gut microbiome; feature: rumen; material: fiber-attached | host: Bos | place: Iran: Karaj | collected 2018-10 | reverse complement strand
GTCTCGAGGTTTTCTGTTTTTTCGGCGTAAAGAGCGTATCTGTAATCATCGCAGATTTCTCCCCATCCGACGCGGGTTTTCTCAATCCTCACGTCTTTGGCGTACTTTATGAAAAATCCGGAGTTTCCGTGCTTCTCAATCTCCCTGCCGAGTCCGGGTCTGAGATCATAGAGACCGCGCTCCCATTTTGATGAGGCAGAGAGGGTGAAAGAGCAGTTTTCAAAGCTCACATCCTCAATGAGATTATTCTCATACCCGTGAATAAGAACTCCGTTTTCGCCTTTGGCGTTGATATTGAAAAATCTTACATTCTTAATCCTGCCGCAGCGGGTGTTTTCGTCACGGTCAAAAGCCGTTATCACAACGGGCTCGGCGGTCCCCCACCAGTCAGGGCAGAATCTGCGGGTCTCAACGGTGATGTTTGAGAATGATACATTTTCAACATTGCCGCCGTCGCGTATCTGTATTGAGAGACCTCTGTTTGACCTGCTTATCACGCAGTCCGAAACCATTACGTTTCTGAAATCGCCGACTCCCTCGGTGCCTATCTTTATCGCGGCGGAGGTTGAGACGAGAGTGCAGCCCGATATTATGATATTTTCGCACGGGCCGTATTCGGAGTTTCCTTTTGAGGTTTTAAGGCAGATGCAGTCATCCGCGCAAGTGATGTGGCAGCCGAGAATCCTCACGTTTGAGCAGTGGTCGGGGTCTATGCCGTCGGAGTTCGCGACATCGAGATCGTTGAGAATCCTGATTTCGGAAATCAGCACATCGTCGCATCCAGCGGGGTGCAGAGTCCAGAACGGGGCATCAACCACGGTAAAATCACGGAATGTGATGTTATTGCTCTTCTCAACATAGATTACGGTCGGTCTCGGGTAAAAATCACCCGTCACATAGTATTTATCCTTGCGCTTTACAAAGGCGTGGCCGTTGGCGTCAATGACTCCCTCTCCGGATATCGAGCATCCGTCCGCCTCAAAGGCGTAAATAAAGACAAAGCTCGGTTTGCCCGTGACCGGGTTTCCGATAAGGGCAGTCTTCGGGTCGTTTATCATCTTATTGGGGCGAATATATCCCTCTATATCTGAGGTTGCCTTGAGCCTCGCGCCCTTCTGAATATGCAGATCGACATTCGCGCCGAGTCTGATTGAGTCGCTGTAAAATACGTGCCCGCTCTCGAGCGTAACACGGCCGCCGCCCTGTGAGGCACAGTCATCAATCGCTCTCTGTATCGCCTCGGCGTCGTTTGTCTTTCCGTCTCCGACAGCGCCGTAAGATAAGACATTGTATTCTTTCATATCACATTCCCCTGCGCTTTACGCAGTTTTCAAGATTTATCACCTCATATACGCCGTCGTCAAACAGCTCGCAGATTCCCTTATACTCTTCAAGAGAGAGAGTTTCGAGAGTCTTACCCTCTTTTATGCAGAGAGCGACCACCTCGCCGGTTGCCTTGTAGGCATCTCTGAACGGCAGGCCCTTTGAGACAAGATAGTCGGCGCAGTCGGTGGCGTTAATGAATCCGCCCGCCGCAGCCTTTCTCATGTTTTCGGGTATAACCTTCATCGTGTCAATCATCGGCACAAGTGTGGTCAGGCAGATTTTGACTGTATCAAAGGCGTCAAATACCGCCTCTTTATCCTCCTGCATATCCTTATTATATGCCAGGGGGATACCCTTCATAACGGTCAGCAGACCCATAAGGTCGCCGAATACCCTGCCGCTCTTGCCCCTGACAAGCTCGGTGATATCGGGGTTTTTCTTCTGCGGCATGATGCTCGAGCCGGTTGAGAAAGCATCGTCAAGCTCAATGAATTTGAATTCCCAAGAGCACCAGAGGACTATCTCCTCGCTGAGTCTCGAGAGATGAACCATTATCAGCGAGAGAGCCGATGCGAGCTCTATGCAGAAATCCCTGTCGGAGACTCCGTCAAGAGTGCTCGCCGTGTAGGAGTCAAAATCGAGCAGGTCGGCAACAAGCTGCCTGTCAACCGGGTATGTGGTGCCCGCGAGAGCGCCCGAGCCGAGAGGCGAAACGTTCATCCTCTTTTTCGCATCCTCCACCCTGCCGATATCTCTCTTGAGCATTTCGGTATAGGCGCTCAGATGAGCTTTGAATGTAATGGGCTGAGCTCTCTGCAGATGAGTGTAGCCGGGCATAATGGCGTGAGCATTCTCTTCGCCCTTTGTATTGAGAGATTTGATTAAATCGCGCAGAAGGTCAATAACCGCGTCGCATTCATCCCTGAGATAGAGGCGGATATCGAGCGCAACCTGGTCGTTGCGGCTCCTGCCCGTGTGAAGGCGCTTGCCGGCGTCGCCTATTCTCTCTGTGAGAGTCTGCTCTATAAAAGTGTGTATATCTTCGGCGTTGGGGTCAATGACAAGTTTACCCTCATCGATATCGCTTCTGATACCCATAAGGCCGTAAATAATCGAAACGCCGTCTTCAATTGATATTATACCTTTGGCGGTCAGCATTTTCGCGTGAGCGATACTGCCCTCTATATCCTGAGCGTACATTCTTGAATCAAAGGAAACGGAGGAATTGAAATCATTTGTCCTCTTGTCGATATCCTTTGAGAAGCGTCCTGCCCATAGTTTCATAAGTATCTCCTACCTTTAAGCCAAGGAAACGCCGAGCGAGTCAGCGTTTCCGGATTTTTTTATTATTTTTCGTTTCTCTGAGCGTCAAGAATCGCCCTGACCTTGAGAGGAAGACCGAAGAGATTTATGAAGCCCGCCGAATCCTTTTGGTTATAGACCTCGTCGGCATCAAATGTGGCGAAATCCTCACTGTAAAGAGTGTAGGGAGAGGTAACGCCGGCAGTAATGATATTGCCCTTGTAGAGCTTGAGCTTCACATCGCCGGTGCAGGTCTGCTGTGTGCTGTCAACAAAAGCGGAGAGCGCCTCTCTGAGCGGTGTATACCACTTGCCGAAATATACAAGCTCGGCAAACTGATGCGCGACTATCTCTTTATAATGCATCGTGTCTCTGTCAAGAGTGAGAGTCTCGAGAATATCGTGCGCCTTAAAGAGGATAGCGCCTGCGGGATTCTCATAAACGCCTCTCGACTTCATGCCGACAAGACGGTTTTCTACTATATCGTCAAGGCCTATGCCGTTTTTGCCGCCGATTTCGTTGAGATACTCAATGAGCTCAACGCCGCCCAATTCTTTGCCGTCAACGGCGGTGGGGATTCCCTTTTCAAAATGAATGGTGATATATGTATCCTCGTCGGGAGCCTGCTCGGGAGCGACGCCCATCTCAAGGAATCCGGGCTTGAGATACTGCGGCTCGTTTGAGGGATCCTCAAGGTCAAGACCCTCATGGCTGAGATGCCAGAGATTCTTGTCTTTTGAATAATTGGTTTCGCGGTTGATTTTAAGAGGAATGTTGTGAGCTTCTGCGTAGTCAATCTCTTCCTCACGCGATTTGATATTCCAGATTCTCCAGGGAGCGATAATCTCCATCTCGGGAGCGAAAGCCTTGATGGCGAGCTCAAATCTCACCTGGTCGTTGCCCTTGCCCGTGCAGCCGTGGCAGATGGCGTCGGCGCCCTCTTTCTTGGCTATCTCAACGAGTCTCTTGGCAATAATCGGACGAGCGAAAGCGGTGCCCAGAAGATAAAGCTTCTCATATTTTGCGCCGGCCTTGAGAGTCGGGAAAATATAGTTATTTACAAATTCATCTTTAAGATCTTCGATATAGAGCTTTGAAGCGCCGGTTTTGAGAGCCTTCTCCTCAAGACCGTCAAGCTCGGTGCCCTGACCGACATCGCCGGATACGGCTATGACCTCGCAGTTATTGAAATTCTCTTTGAGCCAGGGAATGATGATTGAGGTGTCAAGACCTCCGGAATAAGCAAGTACTACTTTTTTAATCTCTTTCATTTATGTCGCCCTTTCATAAGTTATGCATTAATTATACATTATTTTTGCATAAAATCAAGCTTATACTGTAATTATATTCATTTTTGTTGAATATTTCAATTTTTTATTCACTAAGAGTCAAATTGTATTCATTTTAACGAATAATCATCTGTCAACAATGAGACCGACTTTTTTCTTTGCCTTCTGCAGTGTGCGGTAAGCTATCCTCGACGCTTTTTCGGCGCCCTCATTTGCTGTCTGCATGAGATACGCCTTATCTTTCATGAGTCTGTCGAAGTTTTCCTGCACGGGTCTGATTTCCTCGATAACCGCCTCGGCTACCTTCACCTTGAAATCGCCGTATCCCCTGCCTTCAAACTCCTTCTCTATCTCGTCAAAGCTTAAACCCGTGCAGCCGGAGTAGATTGACATGAGATTATTGATACCGTCTTTGCCGTCTGCGTATTTCACGACCGCCTCGCTGTCGGTGACTGCAGATTTGAATTTCTTCATAATCAGGTCGGGGCTGTCGTAAAGGAAAACGGATGCCCTGGGATTCGTATCGCTCTTTGACATCTTCTGAGTGGGATCCTGCAGGCTCATGACCTTGGCGCCTATCTTGCCGATATAGGGCTCGGGAAGCTTGAAGGTCTGCCCCCTGAGATTATTGAATCTGTCTGCGATATCTCTCGCTATCTCAAGATGCTGCTTCTGATCGGCGCCCACGGGCACATAATCCGCCTGATAGAGGAGGATATCCGCCGCCATGAGCACGGGATAAGCAAAGAGACCGACATTGACATTATCGGCGTGTTTCTGAGATTTATCCTTAAACTGGGTCATCCTCTGCGCCTCGCCGAACATCGTGTAGCAGTCAAGAATCCAGGCGAGCTCGGCGTGAGCGTGAACCATGCTCTGGATAAAGACGATATTCTTTTCGGGGTCAAGACCGAGAGCGAGGAGCGTGGCATACATCTCAAGTATCTGCTGTCTGAGCTTCGCGGGCTCGGGATGTACCGTAAGAGCATGAAGATCTGCGACGGCGAAAAGGCAGTCGTTATCCTCGCTCATGTTTTTCCAGTTTTTAAGCGCGCCAAGATAGTTGCCGATTGTGGGTATTGAGGTCGGCTGTATGGCGCTGAGAACTACCGGTTTTCTTTCGGCTTTTACTTCGTTTTCCATAATTTATCCTTTCATCTCCGCCGCTGTCTTTGCGAGCAGGCGGATTCCCTCAACTATTCCCTCATCGCTCGGAGTGGAGAAGTTAAGGCGTATATAATCGCATTTTTCGCTCATATCCACAAGGAAGGCGTTGCCCGGCACGGCGGAAACGCCGTTTGCCGATGCTCTCTTTACGAATTCAAGCATGTCGATTCCTTCTTTGAGCTTTGCCCAGACAAAAAGACCGCCCTCGGGTCTGTGATAATCGAGATAGGGCAGAAGTAGCTCATCCATATTGTCACACATGAGGTTGAGTTTGCGGGCGTAAATCTTTCTGATTTTTTCAACGTGGCCTTCAAGCTTGCCAGCCTTAAGCCAGTTGTAAACCATGAGCTGTGTAAGCATCGCGGTGTGAACATCCTGCGTCTGTTTGGCGACAGTCATCTTTGCTATGATTTCTTTGGGAGCGACTGTGAAGCCGACACGCATACCCGGGGCAATGATTTTTGAGAATGAGCCGTTATAGACTACTATACCGTCTGTGTCAAGGCTCTTTATCGGGGGCACCGGCTCGCCTGATACCCTTAAATCTCCGTAGGGGTTATCCTCGAGAATAACGACGGAGTATTTCTTCGCGAGCTCATAAATCTTTTTTCTCTTTTCAAAAGAGGTGGTGATTCCCGCCGGATTCTGGAAATTGGGTATGGTATAAATGAATTTGGCGTTCGGCGTCGTGCGGAGCTTCTCTTCAAGTATATCGATATCCATACCGTCTTTTTCTATGGGAACTCCGACAAGATTCGCGCCGAATCCTCTGAAGCAGTTGAGCGCACCGATAAAAGCCGGCTCCTCGGTGATTACGGCGTCGCCGTAATTGAGGAATACCTGAGACATGAGGCTCATCGTCTGCTGAGCTCCGCTGACAACTATAACTGCGTCATTCTCTCCGCCTGCGCCGTATCTTTCCTTAGCGATAACCGTAAGCTCGTCTATCAGAGGCTTATAGCCCTCGGATACGCCGTATTGCAGAGCGAGCACGGGATTTTCCGCGAGAATACCCGCGGCGATTTCTCTCATATCGTCAACCGGAAAAGCGTCGGGCGCGGGGTTTCCCGCCGAGAGAGGAATGGTATCTCCCGAATTCTTGAGGATTTCTCTGATGACGGACGGCTTGAGTGAGCTCATCCCTTTTGAAAAATTGTAATTCATTTATGTCACTCCATTGAAAAAATATTCGCTCTGTGATAAAATAAACAGAGAATTTAAAACGTGGTGAAACCGATGATAAAGAATTATGACGCGGTCTTCTTTGATTTTGACGGCACAATCGCCGACACGTCAAAGGGAATATTCAACTCCGCCGATTACGCGGCGAGAGCATTCGGGCTGCCCGTACCCGATGAAAAGGGCCACAGATATTTTATGGGGCCTCCCCTGCTCGAATCCTTTGAGGTTGTAATGGGACTCAAGGGAGAAGACGGTGTTGAGGCAGTCAGAAAATACAGGGAATACTACAAAGCCGGCGGTATGCTCGAGATGACTTTTTACCCCGGGATACTCGACCTGCTGACAAAGCTCAATGAAAACGGTGTAAAGACGGCGGTAACCTCATCAAAGCCGGAAATGTTTGTTGAGCAGATACTCTCTCACTTTGATATCGGTGACAGAATCGACCTGATATCATGCCCGCGTGGTGATAACTTCCCCGAGAAAAAGGCATCGCTCATAAACAGGGCTCTCGCGCACTTCGGCATTGAACCCGGACGCGCTCTTATGGTGGGCGACAGATATCTCGATATGGAAGGCGCCTCTCTCACGGGAGTTGACGGCTGCGGAGCCTTATGGGGATACGGCACGCGTGAGGAGCTGCTTGACGCTGGAGCGAAATATACAGCCGCATCCGCCGCGGAGCTTGAGGATATCATTTTCGGTAAATAAAATCAATTATAAAAACCTTAAAATTAATTATATTACAAAATAAGAAGAAATACAACCATTATTTATCGGTGAAAAAATGGAAGAATTCAAAAAGGAATATCTGGGATCGGGAATAACCGCCCTGGTTTCAAAAGAGCATACTTTCGGCACAGACGCCGTCCTTCTCGCCGATTTTGCCAAAGCAAAAAAGAGCGATAAATGCTGTGATCTCGGCACCGGCTGCGGGATAATACCGCTGCTCTGGTGCAAAGGTGAAACGGGCAGAATATATGCGGTGGAAATAAGCGAAAAAGCCGTGAATCAGCTGACTCAGGCAGCAGAGCTCAATTCACTCGGCGATAGAATTGAAATAATTCACTCAGATCTCAACGAGCTCAAAGGCAAAATCGAATACGGCAGTCTCACCCTTGTCACGATGAATCCGCCCTACACCGCAAACGGAGCCGGTATAATGAGCAGCGCCGGCGCGGACAGGATAGCAAGGCACGAAACGCTCTGCACCTTTGACGATATCTGCCTTTGCGCCTCAAAGCTTCTCAATTTCTCCGGAAGGCTCTGCGTGTGCATACGCCCCGAGAGAATGTGCGAGATGTTTTCCGTAATGCAGAAATACGGCATTGAGCCCAAAAGAATAAAATTCGTCACTAAAAGACACGGTCTCTCCCCCTGGCTTGTGCTTATTGAGGGCAGGCGCGGAGGGAAAAGCGGTCTCACGGCCGAGCCTGAGCTTCAGGTCTATGACGAAACGGGCGGCTACAGCCCCGAAATGAAAGAAATCTATAAGGATTATCTGCTTGAGCAGAGGTGATAAAATGTCAGGAAAGCTTTATGTCACGGGCACTCCGATAGGCAATCTCGGCGATATCTCTCCGAGGGCTCTCGGGATACTTGAGAGCGTTGATTTCATCGCCGCCGAGGATACGAGAGTCACGCTGAAACTCCTGAATCATTTTGACATAAAAAAACAGCTTGTCAGCTATTATGAGCATAACAAGCTTGAAAAAGGCCCTCAGATTATCGACAGGATTCTGAGCGGCGAAAGCTGCGCGCTTGTAACGGACGCCGGCATGCCCGCCATATCGGACCCGGGCGAGGATATTGTGAGACTCTGTCTTGATAACGGCATCGAGGTCGAGTCCGTTCCCGGCCCATGCGCTTTCGCGACCGCTCTTGCCGTATCGGGCATGCCTTCAAGACGGTTTGTCTTTGAAGGGTTCCCTCCCGCCGATAAAAAAGAGAGGGCGGAGCTTTTTGATGAGCTCAGGCGTGAAAAAAGAACGGTGATATTTTACGAGGCACCGCATAAGCTTTCAAAGACTCTTGCCGAGCTCGCCGAAGCTCTCGGCGGCAGAGACACCGCAATTGTGAGAGAGCTTACCAAAATCCATGAGGAGGTCATACGCACAGACCTTGTATCCGCTGCGGAGAAATACGCCGACAATTCTCTCAAAGGTGAGTTAGTCCTGATAATTGCGGGCGCTCCCGAAAGCGGCGATAAAGAGATGACCCCCGAGCAGGCCGCTGAATACGCTCTCGGGCTTGTAGGAGACGGGATGAGCAAGACAGAGGCGGCAAAGCTCGCCGCAAAGGTCAGCGGACATAAAAAGGGAGATATCTATAAATCGATTATCTGACAGATTTTCATATTATATTTTAGATATTCTGCAATATTGACTTTTTATATAAAAAGAATTAGAATATAATTCCTATCCAGGACTCTTATTTCCGGAGATGCAGGCAATGGTAAAAAATATTCATAAAAGAATATTCAGAATAATTATGTGCACGGTTTTGATTTTCGCTTTGATACTGTGCACTGCCTGCGGTATTGAGAAAATCGGAAAATACAGCGAAACCGTCGCCAACAACAGCACCTCAATCGGCGAAGGAAATGACATATATCCCGACTCTGCCGGAGAAAACGAAAATGATACCGACGGCAAAGACATTACGGCCGGAGAGTATTTCTTTGAGGTTGATGAAGAGGATACAACTTTTGACATTGAAATCGGCACCATAGCTCAATCCGAAAAAAGATATACGGCAAAGCAGAAAACAGATGATGAGTCATCACTCTCATCTTCCTCATCTCAGGATTCTCAGACGGAAACCACTGCCGTTTCAGAAACATCGGAAACCACAGTCAGCTCATCGGGAACTACCGCCGAGTCAACAACAACGGCTGTGCCGACGGATCCTCCGACAACAACGCGGCCCAGAACAACGGTCACAACCACAACCTGGGTTTACACCACAGCCCCTCAGATACCCGACGGCACATTTGACGGAAAGTTTTACTACAAGCAGCTCACTTCCGGCCAGAAAGAAATCTATGAAGCCGCATACGCGGCGGTAAAATCCGGCTCTGCCGAATTCAGCTATGTCGCGGAATCGGGATACAATAAAAGCGATTTATCCAAGGGAATCACGGCTTTCAGAAACGACCACCCTGAATTCTGCAGTTTAAACGGCGGATATTTTTCATCAACAAAAGGCACCGACGTTACCGTAACACTTAAAACAAGGAACTTCTGCGATGACCCGTCGGGCGGCTCTTACAGAACAGAACTTATGTCAAAAGTATCTCAGATTGTCTCTCAGGCGAGGCGTTATTCCCCGGGATACGAGCAGATTAAATACGTTCACGATTACCTTTGCAAAACCGTTGAATATGACTACAGTTCAGCTTCAAAAAGCAGCAGTGACCAGACTCCGCTTGAGCAGATGTCAAACACCGCCTACGGCGCTCTGATAAACGGCAGAGCGGTCTGCGGCGGAATCTCATTTGCTTTTGAGCTGATCGCTCAGCAGCTCGGCTATGAATGCGGATATATATCCGGCAGAGCAAAGAGAGACAGCCACGCCTGGAATATGATCAAGGTCGGCTCCAATTACTACTGTATCGATGTCACCTTTGACGATCATTACGAAAAAGGCAAAGACTATATTGAGTATAATTACTTCTGCATCAAAAGCTCTGAAATAAGCAAAACACACACTCCTTCGGGTGAATTCACTTATCCCTATGCCGAATCAAACGATCTGAATTACTACTACACCAACGGTTATGTGATTTATTCATTCTATACCGAAAGCGACTACGGGATAATCGAAGAGCAGGCCGGTAACGATTATATCTATGTCAAGTTTTTAAGCGAGACGGCATACAGGCAGGCAAGAAGCAGCGACAGCCAGCTCTTTGCGGATATACGCAAACTGACCGGTCAGAAATCCATAACATACTATCATGACGATGATTTTCTTGTGCTTGCTTTCAGCACATAAAAATTTTATCGGGCTGAGCATTTAAGCGAAAAACAAACAGACAGGAATATTAAAAAGCTCACGGGTTGAATTAACCTGTGAGCTTAATTTATGTGAGTAATTTTTATTAACCGGATAAGGAATAATTGATTATATTGTCTGTTTTCGGCGGCTTTTCTCACTCGCTTCGTCGTCACATGCTTCATATCTCTCGCGCCAGCGCCTTCAAAAATCTGTTCGCGCAGGCTCTCAATCATTACGCTGCTCCTCCTCTCCCCAAAAAGTCTGTCGGACTTTTCGGGGACCCCGGGATATACTATCTTCGTTCGAAAATCCGCCGTTTTCATCTTAACTGCTGCGCCCAGTATTATATCACCTTATAAAGAATTTAGTAAAAATCCTTGTGAAATACCTGAACGAAATCG
>JAEEGL015399398.1_pt1 | contig 10666 bp, 11 predicted proteins | sample 9134231 | NCBI WGS metagenome assembly JAEEGL01 (sample SAMN16246548, study PRJNA631951) | gut metagenome | biome: gut microbiome; feature: rumen; material: fiber-attached | host: Bos | place: Iran: Karaj | collected 2018-10 | reverse complement strand
TGCGCAAACTTTTGCTCGACCGTTGCGAAAAAGCAAACTTATACCCTTATGACATTGATTTTGATACACGTCACTATTTCTATAAATTTGGCTGCATAGCTTATGATTATGAGAAGAACAAGATATGTGACCCTATCACTGTTGAGATTATTCTTTCTGATGAAGAGTATCTTTCACTTCTATCTCTTCAGCTTATGGAACGTGAGAACTTCAACTTCAACCAATTGCTTAAAAAGGACCAGGAGTTTGCTGTCAAGCTGAATAAAGCCGTTGAAGGTTGCATCTATGGTTGGCGTTTTCCTGTTCATGTGCCTTTTGCTATCCTTTTTGATGAAGTTCGTGCCGATGCAGAAAAAATCGACGGTTCAATGCCTGCAGATGTGGAGATTTTTTCTGAGAATACAGATGACCACTTTTTCCACGTCATAGCCAGTGCAGCCAGCCATATCCTTACTATCACAGAAGAGGAAATGAAGCAGAATGCAAACTTCGCTAGCCAGCGTATTCTCTGTAATATTGATGCAGACAAGGTGAAAGAGGAACTCGGTGCTAAAGATTACAAGGATATGCTCATGAAAATGAAGTGGAACTTCCATGAGCGTGAAGCCTTGGATAGTATTAAGTCTTGGCTCAAGATTTTTAAAGTTCCTTTCAGTGAAAAAATGTCCGAGTAATCATTATACTGTATATAAATATAGTTTAACTCATTTTTTTTTTCTTATCTTTGCAACAGATTTTCAAACAACAGCATTATGACAAGACAAACATTAAGAGACCGTAACCAGCACGTTATTGGTTACATTGATGTAGAATTCAGCGGACGCCAATGTCTGCGAGATAGCAACAATCATGTTCTCGGCTATTATGAGCCTGGACGCAACGAAACCGTTGACTCCAATTATCATCTTATTGGTCGAGGAAATCTCCTTACTACTTTGCTGTAGTAACTGCCAATAGCCATTCGCCTGAGAAGGACTGTGAGATAGACTCCCCTTAAGAAAGTTCAGGCGTTTGGCTATTATGATAAACACTTATAGGTATATTTATTTGACTTAATCAAAATACTTTTGGTACTTTTGCACAATCAAATAATTAATGTTTACTATATGGCGAATTTTTTTGAGATTAAGGTTCCTGTAAAACGGGATGAGAAATGGTCTGATTGGGCCAGAATGATGCGGACAATTATTAAATCTGCGGGAATCCCTGTCAGATGGCAGATGTTCCATTACCACATGACCCTCATGTTCCTTAACGATGACAACTGTGTAGATGATCTTAACCAGGGATTCTGCAAATTTATGTCAGAATACTCATCTTTAGCGTTGTCAGTCGATAAGTTGGATGCTTTCACTACTGGTGATGGAAACTGCCATATTATTTATCTGACATCCACTAAAGTCCCTTCACAGATTCATACTCTTGCTCAGAATGTTAGAATACTGGCAGACAGTTTGAATGTTAATTATGACAAACGACCATTTAAACCCCATATTACTTTGGGAAGGGTTCCTACCGATAAAATATCGCTCGATCAACTTCAGGCTGTTCTCCGCACTATTGAGCAGCCAACCTTCAATAGCATCCTCAATGAAACAGAATATCGTTATTTTAGAGGTAAAGTGATTAATACTTGGAAATTAAATAATGTAATATAATAGAAGAGAATATGAAAATTTCTGAGCACAAAGTAGAGGGTTCTCTTGATCTTAAAGGATTAAACTCTCTGTTAGAAAATGAGTATGACGTTCTCGACCTATCAGAGGCAGAGATGGGTTATGACGAAGAGTATTATGAAATCTGCTTAGGCTGGAGTCATTCTGGACCTGTCTATGGAGGTCGTGGCTATCGTAAGGTGGAAGTGCTTGTTCGCATGCTTGAAAAAATAAATGCCAGTGTAATTCTTCTGCCAGATAATGTTATGCGTCGTCACATCAATGCCGCCAAAAAGAATATCCATATTAAGGAACTAAGGGTTCGTCAAACATGTCCCAATTTTTACTTTGAAGATGGTAAACTGATGAACAAAAAGAAAACAAAACCCGTTTTCGGATGTCTGGCGATTACCGTTGAGGGGGAGATTCGTGGTGAGTGGGATACATATTATCGTACAATGGATATTATTCTTTCCGATTCTGAAATTTTAAAAATGACAGAACTTGTGAAAGCCTCTCCGAATACGTCCTTCCTCAATGCCATTAAGAAGGATTTCCCAAAGTTGTCAGAAGAGATTAACTCGTATTTTTGCCATCTTGCTTGGAAACAAGTGGTTAAAGATGGAATGGGATATTATAACCTCTCAAGAGCTGAAGCCCAAAATGCAGAAATGTCAGGAGATGAATATGAGGTGTTTATTCCCAAATTTATTCTCAATAAATAGTTTATATAAAGATGTTGAATAGGTTCTGTACTTTGCTGTTATTTGTTTAGATATAGTTTTTCTCTGTTAAAAACTCTAACAAAACTGAAAAATCAGGTTTGGAAAAAATAATTAAAACTATTTATATTTCTTTAATAAAATTAGATAATATAAATAATATATGTATTTTTGCATAATAAATTGCCTCTTTGGGCATAATAGTAATTAATAATTTAAAGGTATTGAATATGAGATAAATAAAGTAATTTGGAACATCCCTGACTAGACTGAAGGCATCGGAATTAGCACTTCAAAAATACATCAGTTCGGCCAAGGCAACGGATGTTCACGCAAATGGGCGTGGACAGTTTGATTGTTGTCTGATGTAGGCTGTGCTAGGCCTCGGTGCCAATCTCTTCCACGCCCTCTTAAAAAAAGAGGGCTGTTTGCTCTCATAGTTTTTAATAACTAAAAATTCAAACTATGAGTGAAGTAAAGTATCATCCAAATTACGACAAATATGTAGAGATGATTGTCGCTAATCCTGCATATAAAGGTTTATTTTATACAAGAGGTAAAGATGGAAGAGTAAACTGGGTTGTAGCAGGTAAATCAGAAAATGGTCAAAAACGCCAAGCTTGGTGGGACGAAAAATGCAAAGAATTAGGTGTTCCTATACAAAAGGGCTGTTACGCCAAAGTAGCAAGAATGATACACCCGACAGGGTTGCATGTATGTCAATGTTGTGGAGAAGAAAGAAGTATTTTCTATGAGTATCCAACTAAAAATACTGCAAAATTACTAAATAGAATTCTAAAGACCAATATAAATCCTGACGACGACGAGCAAAGGGCAGAGTGTACAATTAAAGAGATAATTGAAGGATGGTGCGACACACCAACAAAATTGTATCAATTAGCTCAGGCTTTTAAGTTACCACGTCCTGCAAATAAAGAAGAACTGATTAAAATTATTTATGACGAGTTGGTATATAAAGAAAGTTCACGTTTTTCACCAGGCGTAATGTGCAATCCTCCAGATCGTTATAATGGCTTTCATTCATATGCTTTATGTTGTCGTACCAAATTTGATACAGGACGACACACAGAGAACATGCAGACATACAATCAAGATAGAAGAGCGTATGAAGATTGGTCAGATGGAGATTACAATCTTGCTAATAGACTAATGGGAGAATTCCGTAAATGTCCTCCTATGAAGTGCCCTAAATGTGATAATATCGCAAAAATGAGTGCAGATCATATTGGGCCTATATCACTTGGTTTTTGTCATAGTAGGCATTTCGCCCCTATGTGCAAAAGCTGTAATAGTGCAAAGAATAACAGATTCACAAAAGATGATGTAGATGAGTTATTAAGACTTGAAAAAAAAGGGGAGCAGGTAATATCTTGGCATTCTAAATATATATGGGATATTTTAAAAAATAACATTCATAATGATATAGATGCCAAAAGGGCTAGTTCCATTATGGCCAAGTGCCATCAAAACATCCTAAACATTTTGTCACTTGTTTACAAATTATCGATTAACGGTCAGGATTTTTTGACTAGTCAGTATTTACATCCAGAATATTCTTTAGTTGATTACAGGTTTGAGAACGTCGATCTTCGCGATCTGTCGAAATTGAAGATTATTCAATCTCCCTTAGATAGTAAAAACAAAAGAAATAATCAGGAACGTTATGTCCGGATTGCATTTGAGAGCTTATTGGAATTTGGAGAAAAGAAGAATAGGAAAAACTATTTCCTTGTTGATGAACGTTCCCCAGAACTACTTCTTGTTATTTCTTTGATAGATTCGAGAAAGTATGAGTTAGCTGATACAAAACTTAGACAGTTGATAGAAAGAGTATCAAATCGAATTGCTAAATTAGAAGGCGTAATCTAATTATTCCGTAATATTTTTTATTTAATCAGGTCTAATGCTTTAGGCCTGATTAATTAATATGATTTCCCTTTGGTCATCATGGAATAAAACGTGTCGAAGTCTATTTTTCGTTGCATTAACAAATCATATGGAGTTGGATTCTCAATTTCCCATTCCATTTCTGTTGATCCACCTCCATTTCTAATCTCCGGTAAATTCCCTATTGCATCTCGTACAGTAATTGGCTTAGGAAGGAATATGTTGTCGTAATCAAATAAAGGAAAGGGTTGATGTATTGTAATAGTAGGATCTAAAGACCCAATGATGAATATTCGCTTTCTTTTTTGAGGTACTCCGAACCACATTGAGTTAAGTTTCAATGGATTCCCTACATGATACCCCTCATCTCTAAATGCATGTATTATATCTTTGATTGATTCGCCTTGTTTCATTGTTAGTATCCCCAAAACATTCTCCATAACAAAGAATTTTGGTTTAAGGACACGAACTATTGCAACAAAATCTCTAAATAGCTGATTACGTTTATCATTTGGATCTCGCCAACCAGCGTAAGAAAAGCCCTGGCATGGAGGACCGCCAAGTATAACATCAACTTGATTCTCTCCGCATGCGGAGAAAATCTTCTCTTTTGTTTCTTCTTTTGTTATGTCACCGAGAATAAACTTATCCTCGCTTGCATACTTTGCATGATTGAATATATTCGTTTTAATAATATTTCTATCATATTCGTTGGCTGCAAGCAATTTGAATCCATTTTGAATGAATCCTTCCGAAAGTCCACCACATCCAGCAAAAAGGTCAATGATGTTGAAACTGTCAAGATGTGGTTTAATGAGGGTCGATACAAATCTGCTTAATAACGGCGGGACGGCATTGCCAATTTGTATGTACTGGGATGCTTTGGAACCAACAAAAATAAAATCGTCTGGGAATGATTGCAATCTGGCCGCTTCTCTTATTGAAATCACTCTTTGTTGACTTGGATGAAGATTACACCCATTGCCAACATGATTAAAATATGTTGCAATTGTATAGCTAGGAGCATCCCATCTTAACCTGCCATAATATGTCGTTCTTCCTCCTGTAGCTCGAATTCCTTCAAGTCTCCTGTCCGATATGGTTAACGGAATGTTTTTCCAGTTACCTCCTTCAGGAATGTAACTGGCTAACTCCATTGCATAGTTGCCGATTTTGTGAGCAATATGATTGTATAATATCATTATATATTATTACTGCAATGATTGAAAGAGAACAAATGCTATTCTATCAAATCACAACTCATTTAGTTTTATCTGATAAAATTCATCAAAAGAAATTTCTTTCGCCATTAATCTGTCATATGCAGATGGGTTGTCAATTGATATTTCGATTTCATCTTCACCACCGCCATCTGGAATAGGAGGGAAGGATCCAATTGCTTCTCTTACGGATATATATTGTGGTAAGGGGAACAGTCCGTTTGGTTTGTCCGTGAACAAAGGCGCAGGTTGATTGATAACGATATTATCCCGACAACCTATTAAAATAACTCTCTTTCGTTTTTGGGGAACACCAAAATCTGCAGCAGTAAGCTTTAAAGGAGTGCCAACATTATAACCAGCATCTGCAAATGCCTTTATAATTTCTTTAATAGCTTCTCCTTTTCTCATTGTCAGAATGCCAGGAACATTTTCCATCACAAAAAACTTGGGCTTCAAAGTTGTAACAATGTCAACGAAGTCTCTAAATAACTGATTACGTTTGTCATTTGGATCTCGCCAACCAGCGTAAGAAAAGCCTTGGCATGGAGGACCGCCAAGTATAACATCAACTTGATTCTCTCCGCATGCGGAGAAAATCTTCTCTTTTGTTTCTTCTTTTGTTATGTCACCGAGAATAAACTTATCCTCGCTTGCATACTTTGCATGATTGAATATATTAGTTTCAAACACACTTGTATCATACTCGTTGGCTGCAAGCAATTTGAACCCATTTTGAATGAATCCTTCAGAAAGTCCTCCACATCCAGCAAAAAGGTCAATGATGTTGAAACTGTCAAGATGTGGTTTGATAAGGGTGGATATCATTCTAGCCAATAATGGTGGTACTGCATTTCCAATTTGTTTGTAAATACCTGCTTTTTTACCAACAAATACAAAATCGTCAGGAAAAGATTGAAATCGAGCAGCCTCGCGAGTAGATATTACACGCATTTGTTCTGGATGTAAATTACATCCATTGGGAACACGATTAAAAAAAGTATTAATGGTATAACTTGGTTTATCCCAACTAAGTCGACCATAATATGTCGTTCTTCCTCCACTATCTCTGATATTGGCTAGACGATTGTCTGTAATATATTCCGGAATGTCTTTCCAATTACCACCTGTTGGGATATGCTGGGCCATATCCACTTCGTGTTGACACATCTTGTATGCCACATGATTATAAAGCTTCATATTGCTGTCTAATTATATATTTAATTTCATCTCCTTTAAGTCCGTAAAGAGAGCATATTATTTCATCACGTTTTAATTCCTCTAATTGTAAAATGTCTGCTGTAATTAAACCTGGATCAATAATCGGCAACTCATCTAGCTCATAATTATTGATATGATTATTGGTGCTTGTAACCTTAAATCTCCAATTTAATAAAGCACTATTGAGTATTACCTTCATCTTTGGAATAAGATTGTCATCAACTGTAATATAATTACAAGAATTCCCCAAAATATCATTTTTCTGACATTCAACAAACTTTAAACGCACATTTTGTGTTTGATTTGATATTTGTTGGCATATAAGACGCCTTTTCCCGTGGTCATTAGTAAGATAATCATTCGATTTCTTTTCCAAAAATTCAGGCTTAACATATTCATGATTAATATCGTTGATGGCGTTGCCAGAAATCATGTTGCCTCTTATTAATCGATATTTGGTTCGTTCCATTGTAATATAATCCCTATATAACGATAAGTCTAATTCTCCTCGTTTATTACGGATATAAGACAAATTTTTCATTAAAGGTACGACTAAGAGTTTTCTGAGGATGTCCCATTCAATCTTTCCTATAGATGGAATTTCCCAATTTGATCCAAAAACTAATTTTACATCATTAATTGATATCTTGAATTTTTTACCACCACTAATAATTGATATGTTAGATGTAGGAACACCTTTTGTTAAATGGAAAATGCATGTTGCCTGAGTAACATTCTCGAACAATGGATCATCTTCAGAGAAATATTTAATATAGTAAACGTTATGTTTCTTAAGGAGGTACTTTCTTAACTTACTGGCTGAAATGTCAGCAAAAAGGGTAGAGGGACAAATTATCCCCATCTGTCCATTCCCCTTTAACATATTTATCATTGTTTCCAAGGACAACTGATAAAGGTTTAGCATGCCTTCAATGGAATATTGATAGTCCTGTGAAGTTCTAAAATATTTGGACATGTTATTAATAGTAGCCACTGTTTGAACGTCCATTTTTCTTTTATTAGGTTTTAGAACTAAATATGGAGGATTGGACACAATAGCGTCGAATTTCCCTAAATGAAGTGAGTCTAAATCATCTGGTAAAAGGGAATATTTATCATACAATATATTTTTGATTAATGCATTCTTGCAAACTATGTGGCGTGAAATAATTCCGAGAGTTTCTTTGTCAATTTTGTCAATGAGTGATAAAGCTAATAATCTACATATATTAACCGCAACTGGATCTATATCAATTGCATATAAGTTCGTAAGTATCGAAGAGTTATATGAAATTCCATGCTCATTTTTTAAGCATATTGCTAATTGACGATAAAACCTTCCAGTCCCTGTTGCGAAATCAAGAATCCTGGAACCTGCAATATCATCAATCTTTTCTAGTGTCCTCTGAACAATTGAATATGCAATTGCGTCTTGAGTATATACTGCACCATTCTCAATTAAATTCTCTTTACTTTTCTTTCTAGAAAGACCTTTTTTGTTTATGACAATGGAACTATTTAGATATGATATATGTAACCGTTCACAAATCTCAGGAATATTCTCATTCACTACATCTTCTTCCCGTAGTATTTTCCGTTCTTTTAGACTTCCTTCAAAATAGTCGGAAAATAGTAAGGATGAGAACTCTGGGAATCTGAAAGAAACGTATCTCGCAACCAGTTCATTTATTAAAGCGGAGTGAACCTCTTTGTGGGCAACTTTGATAATTTGACTGTCAATCGTTTCAAAGGAAGCCAAATCATTTTTGTCCAACTCCTCTTTTAGTAAACGATCTTCAATATTGAGTAATAATTCTATTGACATATTAATTAATCCAAAAACAACCAACTATTTGCAATGTCAGAAATCTTGTCGCAGTCAGATTCGGGATGGCCATTATCACTAGTGCGCACCAAGTCCTTCAATGGATACAACTCTGTTGTTTTCCCCACCTTGATATTCTCTTTAGCATCTGCCTTTACTGTGATTTTACCACAGCGACAACCAATTGCGAGGACGTCATCATCGTTGTATCTCTGCTCTAAATAATCATCAACAATATCGGTGATTTGTAATTCTAATGAACGTATTTCTTGTATGCTACTCATATCTTTATGATTTTAATTCCTGCGAAAGAAGATACTGTTTATACTCTCTTACAAGTAACTCTTTAATGTCTACTTCAAGCAAATCCGCGATTTTTAATAGACAGGCTATGTCAGGCTGAGAGGTGTTTGTACACCACTTGCTAACGGTTGACGGAGTTACTCCCAATTGTCCTGCAAGCCAACGAGCTGTTCGTTTTTTCTCAAACAAGACAATCTTAATACGGTTAATATCTTCCATTTTTCTATTTATATTATATTTGTGTTGTACAAAGGTAGTGATTTATTTTCAATTAATCGTCATTTGTTTTGAATAATTGAAATTTTTCGTGATTTTTATGCTTTTTTTACACATTAAACGCCATAATTACATTTCCAGAATCAGTGGAATGTAAACAATGCAAATACAAAAAAATTAAACTCGGTTGTATAGAAGCAGGCCTTACACTATGCCATGAATTCACGTAGTTGCAATGGTAAAATTCTATCAGGCTTTTATTATCCTCCAATGATAATTATCCTCCAGTTACTGTTTGAAATTCATTGTATATTTCGTCAGACAAAACATTTATATCGACGTTTTCAAATGGGTTGAAGTTGTCTTGGCAAAGAGTTGACTCTTCATTGTCTTCTAATGCTTTCTCAATTATAGCAGTAAGTTTGCTTTCAATGATTGTATATAGGGTATCATGCCCCACATTTGAAATTGAATGTTTGTCTGTGTAGCAAATATTCATAAATAAATCTTTGCGCATGCTATTCCAAATACGAATATACCTTAAGATGTCATCTTTTGACATAACTTTCGACAATTGTACCTTGGGAGGCATCATCTCGTCTGGTATGTATACAATGTAAGCATCGTCGAAATCATATCCATCTCCATATGTTTCCATCAGATAATTTACATCTTTGTCCTCATTCCATTCCCTTCCTTCGTCACCCGGCTCTGGCTCAAAACAGGGGTCTCTCTTGAAAAGCTCAAAAAATACATGAGGGAAGACTGCATCATGGAATTTTTGGTAGAGTTCTTTTGAACCTTCTTCCAAAATCGGCATCAACCCAGGAGTAAACTCGTCAAAGTACTCACTAATGAGTTTCTTTATAGTAGCAACTTCTCTGTCAGAGAGATCTATTACTTTCTCAAACTCCTCGTCCTCATAATAATAGTTGCCGTCAATCCAGATTTTAAACTTATATTCCATTGTATCCGTTGTTAATGACGATTATGTTTCTTGAATAATCTGAATAACCAATCTTGACACAGAAATTCCTCTACTTCTTCTGAAGTTCCCTTTTTTATTTCCTCAGGAATTGTTTCCAATGCTTCCTTAATCGTATCTTTACAAATTTCATTATAGGTCATCTTCCTAATCTTCTTGACATCTCCATTCTCATCGAAGGCGATTGCCTTATACTGATTACATTCATATTCCCATTCAGTGTAACAATCGTTGCAAAAGTCAAGATCCTTCTTAAGTAGATGATTCATCATCTTTTTAATATCGGCCTTCTTCATAAACAAAGTTTTAAATTTTGGCAAAGATAGTAATATTTGTGCAAAAATGTATCGTTTGATAACAATTATTAATCAGAAATGACTGTTCTCGTGGTAAAATCAGAGTAAACAATGATCTGAACGCCTTTTTCATTGGGTAAACAGGGACGGCCAGCAAGGTTGTACCGAGCCACTTCTTCAGGTTCGCCATTGCTGCTGTTTACTGGTGATTCTATTCCCCTAACAGCAGATGGCATATTCTCGCCAAAATATATTCCTTGGAGGGAAGTGCAACCGGCAAAGGCATCTTCGCCAATGAAGCTAACAGTCTCAGGG
>JAEEGL015059137.1_pt1 | contig 10666 bp, 6 predicted proteins | sample 9134231 | NCBI WGS metagenome assembly JAEEGL01 (sample SAMN16246548, study PRJNA631951) | gut metagenome | biome: gut microbiome; feature: rumen; material: fiber-attached | host: Bos | place: Iran: Karaj | collected 2018-10 | reverse complement strand
GTTGAATGAGGAGATCCAAGAAGGTATCGATCGAAAGCTTGAAGCGACGGAAACAATTCGTCAGGAATGGAATCTCCTGTTGCAAGGCAACAAGCCGGAGCCGAAACATCGTGCGGAAGTCAAGCCGCTTGTGAGAACCCATTGGGACCAATACGAGCCCTACAATAACAGTTGTCCCGACGGGTCGCTCACGGGTTGTGTCGCCACCGTCATGGCCCAACTCATGAAGTATTGGGAGTGGCCGGCCAAAGGGGTGGGAAGCCATCAGTACACCCATACCACATACGGGTCGATTTCGGCGAATTTCGGTAATACGACGTATGACTGGGACAACATGGTGGAAGAAGTGCTCTGGGACAGTCCAGATGCACAACAGCGAGCTGTTGCTACCTTGATGTACCATTGTGGGGTGTCGGTCGACATGGATTACAGTCCCGATGGTAGCGCGGCTTTCTCTGAGGATGTTGCAGGGGCCTTGTCTACCTATTTCGACTACAATTCGAACGATATCCAATGGGAAACCGCAGCGGATCTTGGCACAACGGCTTGGTTAACGCTTCTCAAGACGGAACTGAATGCCGGACGGCCTATGTTATACAGGGGTCAGAGTGATGGAGGGGGTCATGCTTTTATTTGTGATGGCTATGACCTTAACGATTATTTGCATTTCAACTGGGGTTGGAGCGGCTTCTGTGACGGCTACTATGCCTTTGGGGCGCTTGATCCGGGAGCAGGTGGCTCTGGCAGCGGTGCAGGCAGCTATAACAACGGAAATTCAGCGGTAGTCGGGATTCATCCTAATACTTCTCCCATCGCAGCGCCAGAGAACCTTACAGCCTCTGTCTCAGACCGTGCCGTTTCGCTGCGCTGGAATGCGGTGTCGGGTGCCAGCCGTTACAAAGTTTATTGTGATGGATTTGTTGTCAACACAAATGTATCAAACAATTCTGTTATTGTTTCTGATGTTGTTTATGGGAATCACACCTTTTTCGTGAAAGCGGTGAATGCCAATGGCATCTGCTCGCTGCGGTCCAATGAAGTGCCCGTTGCGGTAACGTATGCTGGCCCGATGGCTTCCAACTTGACAGCGCATCTAAGCAATAACAACGTAAATCTCCGATGGACGGCTCCTGCCAGTGAAAGAGCCCAACTGAAATATGGGGATGGGGAGGCGGAAGGAACCGTGTATGGAGATCCTGAAGGGATCGGCTTTGTTTGGGGCCAACGCTTTACTCCCGTGGAATTATCGCCCTACGCAGGCATGGCGGTGACCTCTGTGGAACTGTTTTCCTGGTTTGTTGATGAGTTTACCCTGTCAATTCTGAAGGAGACCGAGGATGCCTATATTGAACTGGAAGCCCTTACTTTCTCCAATACGGCTCCAGGATGGTGTGTGGTGACGCTTCCGGAACCCATTCCGATTGATTACGAAAACAGTTTGTTGGTTTCGTTCTACAATGATTGCAGCGTGTATCAGTATATGGCATCCTATACAGAGGATTTCGAGGGGGGTAACAATGCAAGCCTTTTTTTGGAAGACGGCTATTGGTACACGATGGACTCTTCCATTTCGTGGCTCATCAGGACCAATATCTCCGATGATAACTATACCTATTCCATCTATAGGGATGATCAGCTGATTGCCTCAGATGTCACCCAAACCAATTACACCGACAACCAATTGCCACAAGGACGCTACCAATATACCGTTCGGACCCAATACTATGGCTCGTTGTCCGATCCTTCCGATAGCGTTTTAGTCGTCATCGGATCCAGTACGGACGAGAACGGTGACCGTTGTCTGGCGGCCTATCCCAACCCCACCAACGGTAAAGTTACCCTCCAGGGTGAGGCTATCGAATCCGTCACAGTGGTCTCCATGACAGGTCAGCGGCTGATGACCATCGAGGTCAACAACGACCACGCCGAAGTGGATTTGGCTGACTTCCACTCCGGCGTGTACGTATTGCTGGTTCAAACGCGCGATGGTGTGAGCCGCGTTCAAGTAGTTAAGGATTAATCCTTCATCACCTTTTTGACGGTGTGTTTCCCGTCTTGGAAAATGGAGACGGAGTAAATACCTTGTGGATAAAGGCTTAGGTCGACCATGGCGTTTCCTCCTTGGGAATGGCCGGCGAGGATCAACTGTCCTAAACTGTTGTAGATGTGATATTCAAAGGCTTGCCCGTTGTTGATTGACAACTTGAGAATCCCATGGCAGGGGTTGGGGTAGGTCTCAATCATGGGACGGTTCTCTTCAATCCCATCAAACGGGCTGAGGATCACATGGACATTGAAGTCAATCGATTGTCCGTCGCTGATAGCACGTAGGATGAGATCGGCGGTGGCCTCCATTCCATTTATGCGAAGGATGGACAACAGTTTGCCGTTCACCATGGCTGTAATGGCTGCTTCGTTGGAATTGGACACAAGGCTGTAGACTATGTTTTCATCGGGATCGTCAGGGTCTGTTGCCACTCCGTCGAGGTTGATCTGGACCGACTCGGGGAAGGTTTCCAACAGAACATCATCAATAGGATTGGCGATGTAAGGCGGGAGATCGGGTACAATGGGTCCGACACCGTTGAAGTTGTCGATGCAGAAATAAGCCGGGGTGATCATGCCGTAGTTGTTGTTTTTTGAAGAGGAGAGGCTGAAACTGACCGTTGACACTTCACCCAATGGGCTGAGATCGAACCATTCCCAAGTGTTGAGGATATAATCCTCATTGTTGTTGGAAAAGCGATAGTCGGCCAGGTAGAACTCAGCCGTTCCAACGGTTTGTCCGCTGGCGTTTTTGCCAGTGGCAGTGAGCTTGAACCAGTCGGGGTCGTTGCCGCTGGAACCGCCAAAAGCCGTTGCCGTGGCATCGCCATCATGCATGTTTTGGTAAGCCCAGAGGTTATTGGTGACATAGCAACCGGTTAGGGTGTGTGCTTGGCCGTCGGCAGCGCGAACATCAGTTTGAGCGCCCATGGCGTATGCCACACCATACTGTGTCGAACCGTCGTATCCTTCACCGGTAGCTGCGGTGTATTGTGCATTCATCCCCGATTGGTTCAAGTCCGTGTGGTTGGAGGCCGTAAAGCCGCCCCAGAAATAACTGGAATAATAGTTGGTGAAAAGCCAGCCGCCGCTGTACATCTCGTTCTCGCCTTCTTCGCCTTGCCAGTAGCCATTGGGGCCCAAGGCAACGTCTTCAAAAGTGGCCTCGTCGGTGGTGATGATGACCTCCACACCTGACACGCTGACGTTCATGTCTACGTATTTGCCATTGCTGGTAGCACGAATCACCAAGTTCAGATTGCTGAAAGCATTGGCGGTGGTGCGGCTTACGGTAAGCTGACGGCTTTCGATCAAGGCGGTGATTTGTGAAGGACAGTTCTGTACCGTGATTACAATGAAATCGTTGTTGTTGTCGGGATCGTCAAAGGTGTTGCTGAGGTCAAAACTCTGGACTTGAGGATAATCCGTAAAGCTGATGGGGGCCAGCGGATTGGCCACTACCGGAGGTTGGTCTTCGGTGACGCATTCCACCGAGAAAGAGGTCTGTACCGATTGTCCGGCACTTTCGGCATTCAGCGTGATGGTGGAACTTCCCCCAGTGTTGGCCATGCGTTGCAAGGTCAAAGTGCGGTTGTTCAAGTTGGCTGAAACCAATGCAGGATTGGTGTTGGATGCCAACGTGATGACAATATTCTCGTTCGGATCGTCAGGATCATTGAAGGTATTGGTGAGGTCGACCGTTTGGCTGGCGGGATAGGTTTCAAAGACAATGTTTTCGATGGGATAGGCCACTACAGGAGGAAGGTTGGTGCCTGTGGCATACTCGTCGGCGCCTGCACAGGGGGTGGCACTGCGTGGATCCCCGTCAATATCGGTAGTGACGTAATCCAAGGGATGGGCCACCGTCAGACCCTCGCCGTTGGTGATATGCAGGTCGTTGTTGCCCACAAATTGCGGCGTGCAGAGTGCGGAATGGCTGTCAAACCCTGTGGAGGCGGTCCAATCGCTTAATGAGGCATAGTCGGTTGTACCCATCCTGCCGACATAGCTCCCACTGAATGCGATGCGGTTGTAGTCGCAGAATCGGTTTTCGCTGTCGTTCTGGAAACGGAATACGTAACCACTTGTCTCGTTGACTAATAAGTTGTTGTAGACATGCAGGTTTTGCCAATTCTTTTCAACGATGATATTACCGCAGTTGCTTGTTCCACTACATTTAACGGTATTGTTGACAAAATAAACATATTCACTATTGCTGTCGTCAAGGTCAACACAATAACTGCTGTTCACGTTGCAAACAAAATTGATGATGTTGTTCTTGATGATGATGGGCTCCGTGGCTGAGCCCATGGCGGGTCGGGTCTCAAAAACCGTGGCGTAGTTGGAGTTGCGTGTCACGTTCATTACATTGTTCTCAATGATGCAGTTGTAACGGATGCGAAAGAAGTCCATGGCGTGATAGTTGGTCAATACATCATGCTCATGGTTGTTGATGACGTTGCCACGTACCGTAACATGGTCGGTGAAGGAAATGTAAATGCTCTTGAAGCTTTGGTTGGTAAACGTGCAATTTTCCACCAAAAGACCATCGTGGAGCGTGTAGATGTTGTGCCCTTGATAATACAAGGCGATGTAGCCGTTAACGAACTCACAACCGACAAACTCGTTGTTCAAGTTGACCCATTCGCCATCGTTGTAATAAACGAGGTCCTTGTCATTGTCTAAGTTGGTATTCGACACGGCACCCACAAAACGCATGTTGAAAAAGCGGTTGTGGTCGGTTTGGCCAAGGACTTTCAGCAAAACCGCCTTGTCGGTGGATGTCGAAGTCACTGTCATGTTCTCGAAGGTGATGTAATCGGTGCCGTTGAGTTTGATGGTACTGTTGTCGGTGTAGCCGGCATTGCTGGTGAGGACCACCTGTTGGTTGTCTGCTCCCATACCTCTGAAAATCACTCTGTTGGTAGTGCTTGCACCTGCAATTTCATTGAGGGTGACATATTCTTCATAAGTTCCTGGAGCCACCTCGAAGATCACCTGACCGTTTACACCAGCCAAAAGTGCTGAAACTGCCGCATTGAACGAGGTGTAGTCGGGGTTTTGCGAGGCATTGCTGTTGATGGTGTAAGTGCCCGAGAGTTGAGCATTGGAAAGAGTCGCTGTCAATAGCGACAACATAAGAATTAGGTATTTTTTCATGTTGGATTGGTGTTTATCTTGGAACTTGTGAGATGATAACGGAAATATTGTTTACAAACATATTGACTGCAATCGCCAAAAGGATAACCCCAAAGAACTTGCGAAGAATGAAAATCAAATTTTCCCCAAGAAGTCTCTGGATGCGGTCGAGTTGGCTGATCACGATATAATCCAAAAGGATGTTGAGCAAGAGGCCGATGAGGATGTTGACCACGGCATAGTCGGCTCGAAGTGAAAGCAATGCAGTTAACGCACCGGGTCCGGCAATCAAGGGAAAGGCAATTGGCACGATGCTGGCACCACTTTTTCCGCCCTCGTTTTTGATAATCTCTCGGCCAAGGATCATTTCTACGGCTAGAATGAACAAGACAAACGATCCAGCCACGGCAAATGAGGCGGTGTCAATGCCGAAGAGTTTCAACAAGGCGTCTCCCGCAAAGAAGAAAGCCAAAAACAGGCCCAATGCGGTCAAGCAGGCCTGTCCTGCCTTGATGGTTTTTTGCTGTTCCTTCATGCCTACAAAGATGGGAATCGACCCGAAGATGTCGATGATGGCAGCCATCACGATGAAGGAGCTGAAGATTTCTACTAAATTGATACTACTGAACATGGCTCCAAAGAAAATGAAAATGAGGTCCAAACCGTTTGAAAGCAGCCTCGTCGAGCATCTCCTGGAACTGGGGATGGGCTACCGAGATGATGAGTTTGGCGCGTTCCTGAAGGGAGCGTCCATAGAGGTTTACCGCACCGTACTCAGTGACGAACCAGTGGATGTGGTTACGCGTGGTGACAGCACCCGATCCCAAATCCAAGGTAGGCACGATTTTGTTGATGCCCTTACGTGTTGTGGAAGGCATGGCGATGATGGCTTTGCCACCTTTGGAACGTGAGGCACCATACACATAGTCGATCTGTCCGCCTACGCCCGAATAGATCCGTTCGCCCAAAGAGTCGGCACACACCTGTCCTGACAGGTCAATCTGAATGCCCGAATTAATGGAGGTCATTTTGGGCTGTTGGGCGATAATAAACGGGTCGTTTGTGTATTCCACATCCATCAGCAATACTTCGTGGTTGCCGTCGATGAAGTCATAGATCTTTTTTGAACCCATCACGAAGGTGGAAACAATCTTGCCTTTGTTGAGCTTTTTGTTGTTGCCGGTGATGATGCCTTTCTTGATCAGAGGAAGGATGCCGTCGGAGAACATCTCGGTGTGGATGCCGATGTCCTTGTGATTGTGCAGGCACGAAAGGATGGCGTTGGGGATGGACCCGATGCCCATCTGTAGGCAGGCGCCGTCTTCAATCAGTTCGGCGCAATAACGGCCGATGGTCTTCTCTACCTCGTTGGGCTCTGGCATGTCGACCGTAAGCAGCGGGGTGTCGTCCTCTACAAAAACATTGATGCGACTGATGTGGACCAAGGCATCGCCAAAAGTGCGTGGTACGTGCTTGTTGACCACGGCAATCACAAACTCGGCACTCTCCATGGCGGCCAGGGTGGCATCGACCGATGATCCTAGGGACACATATCCAAATTTGTCGGGAGGACAGACTTGGATCATGGCCACGTTGCACTTGATGTAGCGTTCACGATAGAGCTTGGAAGTTTCGCCGAGAAATACAGGGATGTAATCGGCCAGTCCTTTTTGGACACTTTCACGGACATTGGCCCCGACAAAAAAGGCATTGTGCTGAAAAAACCCTTCAAATTCAGGGTTCACGTAAGGAGCGGCCCCTTCGGTGTGAAGGTGATGGATGTAAACATTTTTCAATTCACCCGCACGGCCTCGGTCGCATAGGGCTTTTACCAAACACTGTGGTACATTGGAAACCGAACTGATGTGTACATGGTCTCCCGACTTGATGACTTTGACGGCCTCTTCAGCCGTAACTGCTTGATACTGTTTCTTCATGGTTCACTAACTCTTGTTCCCGAAAGTTGTTTGTCTATCGGAGTCGGGCAGGTCTTCTGGCTTGTTCAAATCCGCAACGTCTTCCCGATACGAATATCAGTGACATGATGTTACGGACCATCGCTGAACTTACAGCTACGGGCATAGCTCCTGATTCACACAGGATTCCCTATTAATCTTCGGAGGAAGAACCCGAATCCAGCGGCAAAAATAAGAAAAGTTTTGATTATTCGTACCTCAAGGCGTTGATCGGGTCGGTTCGCGAGGCCTTCAAGGCGGGGAAGAAACCGGCAATCAAGCCCAAGACGGCACAGGAAACGAAGGAGATGACCATCCATACGCCGTTGATGACGAAGGGAAGCGACATGGCCAAGGCCACAACGTAGGAGAGGCCCAACCCCAATAGCATTCCCAGTACGCCACCGATAAGGCTTAAGATCATGCTTTCGGTAAGGAACTGCATCAAAATGGCGGCATTTTTGGCACCAATCGACATGCGGAGGCCGATTTCCTTGGTGCGCTCGGTTACGGTGACGTACATGATGTTCATGATGCCAATGACACCGACCAGCAACGAGATCAAGGCAATGGCAATCAACACGGTGGTTATCATGCCGGTCATCGAGGTCATCATCTCCAGCATCTCCTGCTGGGTACGCACTTCAAAGTCGTTGTTGCCCCCTTCGGGGATCTTGTGTGAAGCGCGAAGGATGCTTTCGACTTCCTCCACGGCTGCTTCGGCCACGTCCTCGGAGACGGCGGAGCACACGATTTGTTGAAGGTAATTGATGCCCAACATGCGTTTCTGCACGGTGGTATAAGGCATGATGACGATGTCGTCTTGGTCCATGCCCATGCCGTTCTCGCCCTTTTCCTTCAGCGTACCGATGACCATGAAAGGCATGTTGCCGACACGGATGGTCTTGCCGATGGGGTCTTCGTTCGCTTCGAACAGCTCTTCCACAATTGTCTGGCCGATCAAGCCGACCTTGGCGTATTTCTTGACGTCGTCATCGGTGAAATTGACGCCGGTGGCGATTTCGTATTTGCGGATTTCAAGGTAGTCGGGTGAGCCGCCATAGACAGTTCCTGACCAGTTTTTGGAGCCATTGACCAGCTGTCCGCCACTGTTGACCACAGGACTGACCATGGTGATGTTCCTGGCATTTTCGGCAATGAGTTCGCAGTCTCTGACCGTAAGCGACTCCACATTGGTAGAGCCCATGCTGATGCCGCCCCGACGCTGGTTGGCACGCATCACCATGATGAGGTTGGTGCCCATGTCGGAGAGTTGGTTGGCGGTGCTCTCCTTGAGGCCCTCGCCGAGGTTCACTACCGCGATGACGGCGGCAATGCCAATGATGATGCCCAGCATGGAAAGCGCCGTGCGTGTCTTGTTACGCAGCAGGGCTTTGACTGATATTCGTATGAGGTTTAAAATGTCCATTTGAATTCTAAGCTAAACAGCTAATAATCGTTATCAACAGGGAGGGCAGCGAGGGCTTCGGCGGCCGATTTGGTATTGACGGGTTCGTCGCGGAGGATGTGCCCGTCGCGCAGGAAGATGGTACGACTGGTGAACACGGCAATGTCGGACTCGTGGGTGACGAAGGCGATGGTCTTGCCTTGCTCATGAAGGCTTTGGAAGAGGCTCATGATCTCGTAGGAGGTTCGTGTGTCGAGGTTGCCGGTGGCTTCGTCAGCCAACACGATGACCGGGTCGTTGACCAGAGCACGGGCGATGGCCACGCGCTGTTGTTGTCCGCCAGAAAGTTGGTTAGGGGTATGTCCCATTCGGTCTTTCAAACCCACCAGTTCCAAAGCGTGTTGCGCCTTTTCGTGGCGTTCGCGGTGCGAGATGTCAGGGTTGTAGACCAACGGCAGCTCCACATTTTCCAAAGCCGAGGTGCGGGGCAACAGATTATAGGATTGGAATACAAAGCCGATCTTGCGGTTGCGGATTTCGGAGAGTTCGTTCTTGGTACGTTCCCTGACGGAGATGCCATCGATATAATAATCACCGGCAGTGGGCTGGTCAAGACACCCCAGGATGTTGAGCAGGGTGGACTTGCCGCTGCCCGACGAGCCCATGATGCTCACGAACTCGCCTTGGTGGATGTCGAACGTCACCCCTTTTAGGGCGTGGACCTCCTCACTTCCGACGATAAAGGTGCGTTTGAGCCCTTCGACTTTGATGATGGATGTGGGGTCGCTCATTTCTTCGTGTTGTTTCTTCTTCTGGGAGGGCTTGGCATAAAGGGGTTCTCACCTTTCTTAGGTTGTTTGCTCGTATCAACATATTTCGAGGAGAGGACCACCTCGTCGCCTTCCTGCAAGCCTTCCTCAATAATGATATAGGCGACGTCGCTCATACCTACCTTGACAGGACGGGGTGCCATGTCGTCACCGTTTTTCACCCACACTGTATTCTCTTGAGGCATTTTTCCTTCGGGGGTAAAATTCAAGGCCTCGGCGGGAACGGCAAGGTTGGTTTCTTCTTGGGTAATGATGGTGACGTTGGCCGTCATGCCAGGGAAGAGCTTCAGGTCTGGGTTGGGCGCACTGATGATGACGGTGTATTTCACTACGTTGCTGGTGGTGGTGGCCTTCATGCGGATTTGGTTTACCATGCCCTCAAAGGTCTCGTAGGTATAGGCATCAACATTGAAACTGACCCTTTGTCCGATCTTCACCTGTCCGATGTCGGCTTCGTCGACGGCTGCCTCCACCTGCATTTTGGTGAGGTCGTTGGCCAGGGTGAAGAGGGTAGGTGTGCTGAATGAAGCAGCCACAGTTTGGCCCACTTCCACGGCACGGTCAAGCACCACCCCGTTGATGGGCGAATAAATTTCCGCATAGCTCAAGTCGACCAAAGCCTGATCGTAGGCAGCTTGGGCATTTCTCTTGCTCATCTGGGCTTGGGTGTAACTGTTTTGGGCTTCCTGATAGGCGGCCAAGGTGGCGGCGTTGGCTTCATAGAGCTGTTGGGTTCGCTCATAGTTGAGCCTTGCATAGTTGAGTTGGCTCTCTGCCGAAGTGAGGCTTGCCTTGGCACGGCTGACATTTTGGTTGAGCGTCAGTTTGTCCAACTCGGCCAGTAGTTGGCCTTTCTTGACTTCGTCGTTGAAGTCGACGTAGATTTTCTCCACCTTGCCTGACACCTGGGTGCCTACTTCAACGGTCTCCACGGGTTCGATGGTTCCTGTGGCCGTGACGGTGTTTTCAACCGTGTATTCTTTGACGATATGGGTGCGAATCACCAGTTCTTTCTTGGAAGACTTGCTGGCATTCGCAATGATGATGCCGATGATCACCGCCGCAATCACACCTAGGATGATCAACCAAGTTCTTTTTTTCTTCTTTGCCATTTTATCTTTCTTTTTTCTTTATAACGTAACCATTCTTCCCATGTAAACATCAAGGATTTTGCGTTTCATGAGAAGGTTATATTTGTTTTGAATATAAGTATTTAAAACATTAAGATAATTGTTCTGTTGTTGGAGCAGTTCGACAGTAGTGATGGTGCCGTAGCGGTACTGCATGTT
>JAEEGL015031340.1_pt1 | contig 10666 bp, 8 predicted proteins | sample 9134231 | NCBI WGS metagenome assembly JAEEGL01 (sample SAMN16246548, study PRJNA631951) | gut metagenome | biome: gut microbiome; feature: rumen; material: fiber-attached | host: Bos | place: Iran: Karaj | collected 2018-10 | reverse complement strand
GGGCTTGGAAAGAAAGACCTCCGGCGCCATATAGCCGTAGGTGCCCGTCTTCGTCGCTCTGGTCGTATGGTCCGACGTCTTGGCAATACCGAAGTCGCCGAGCTTGAAATCGCCCTCTTCGTTGACGAAGATATTTTGCGGCTTGATGTCGCGATGGATGATGTTGTGCCGCCCACAGCGCTCCAAAGCCCGGCAGATGTCCGCGCCGAGTGATGCAACAGCCGCGTCCGAAATGCGGCCGTCCGGGAACGCCCGGTTGATATGGTCCGGAAGCGGCGTCAGAAGCTCCATGCGGATGAAGATATCGTAGCCCGGGTCGTTCTCATGCTGCACGATCGTGTGATCCTCATAGCTGACGATATGGCTGTCGCCCTTGAGCTTGCTCATCAATTCAAATTCGGCCGTGATGTCCTCGACCTGTGTACGGAACAGATCGGTAAGGCTTGCGTCGTCGTAGCCGTCGTCGCGATACGCCTTGACCTCCGCGTCCGTCTCCGGAATGGAGATGACCTTCAGCGCCGAATGCGTGACCGAGCCGAACACGCCCTCTTTTTCAACCTCATATACGCAGCCGAAGCCGCCCTTTCCGATGACCCGGACGATCCTCCACCCCGGGATGCTGATCATTCTCTCGTCCATGATACACTCCATACGTTATGATATACTCGTTTTTCCCATCCTTGGATAATCCGTATTATTTCTTATACCGATAAAGCGTTCTGGTCTCTACTTGTCTGCTGGAAGTAGATCCGATATAGCTGTCGCTCCAAGCAGACCAATCACTCCATTTGTAGAAAGTATACGTATAGCTGATTGTCCTGGAACGGTACTTATACTTGATATAACTGCTGTCGTTCGGATTCGTCTTGTTCAGGTCTGCTTTGTTGAAGAACCATTGATCCTTTGAATTGGAGCCGACAACCATTTTTGTAGTCGATCCGTACTGTTTAGCCCCCATCTGTGAATATGGCGTATCCAACCACTTCGTCGTACTGGTCGTAGTTGGCAGTTTATAGCTGCAATCTCTGCATGGATCGTTATCAAAAGCATTATGCGCGCTGCATTTCGGGCACAGCTTATAATACAGGCGATAGAATGTCCGTCTTTCAACCTGTAGCGTGCTGCTTTCGGTGATCGAATCAAATTGCCAATCGCTCCAGGCACCGTAACTGGTTACAGGTCCGCTCAACAACATCCATCCGCTCAGCGAACTGCTTGATGATGTAGTTGTTATCATATCGCGATAACGATACTGCGTCTTTGTACCAACTTCTATTGCGCCCGGAGGCGGTGTATTTGTGCTCCAGTTCGACCATGTCGGAACCGGAATGGGCGTAATCGGCGTCGGCGTAATCGGCGTCGGCGTAATCGGCGTCGGCGTAATCGGCGTCGGCGTAATCGGCGTCGGCGTAATCGGCGTCGGCGTAATCGGCGTGGGCGTAATCGGCTTTGTATTCGGCGTCTTTGTAGGCGTCGGCGTCGGTGTGGGGGTCGGCGTCGGTGTGGGGGTCGGCGTCGGTGTGGGGGTCGGCGTCGGTGTAATCGGAGTGGGCGTCGGTGTCTCCGTCGATGAAAGTAGCGGCGTCTCCGTCGGTGTGAACGTCGGCGTTAAGGTCGGCGTGGTTGTAGATATGGAGGTTGGTGTATCCGTTGCAAAAGCTTGCTGAGTTTCCGTTCCTGATACTTCATTCGGAACTCTTCTGCAGGAATCACAATTATGCGAAAGCAATAATACCACGAGGATCACGAAGCAGGTTGCAAGAAAAGCTACGATGGCCGCAATGATCCAAGCCATTCCGCGATCCTTATCCGGCTTAGTGGGCGGTATCGGGGGCTCCGGCGGCTTGTGCATCGGTTTTCCGCAGCTGTTGCAATACGCGGCAGTTGTGCCGTTCTTTGATCCACAATACGGACAATACGTTATTTCCGGAGAAAGCTCCAACAACCCCATCGGACTGCCGCAATGGACACAGTATTCTGCCGATATGACATTGTCTTTTCCGCAATGTCGACAGCGCTTCATCGGCGGCAGTAGATCAATCCTGATCGTTCTGTTACTCAGTTTCTCAAGATCATTTCGCATTTCCGCCGGATTGCTGTACCGGTCTTTCGGATCGAATGCACACGCCTTGAGGATGATGCGCTTCAATTCCTCGCTGCCGTGCTTCGGCACGGGAAGCGGGTCGCCGTGCATTCTGCGCTCCAGCGCATCCGAATTCTGGTTCGGACTCGGCACCGCAGGCGGCAGCGGCAGGAACGGCCCTCTGCGTTCGTTCAGCATCCAATACAATACCATACCGAGCGAGTAGATGTCGACCGATGCATTATAGGGCAACGAGCGATATACCTCCGGCGCCATGTAGCCGTAGGTCCCAGCTTTAGTCGCTCTGGTCGTATGGTCCGAGGTTTTCGCAATGCCGAAATCGCCGAGCTTGAAATCGCCCTCTTCGTTGACGAAGATATTTTGCGGCTTGATATCGCGATGGATGATGTTGTGCCGACCGCACCGTTCCAATGCGCTGCAAATGTCGATACCGAGCGCGGTCACCGTCTTTTCGGGTATGACATTATCGGAATACTGTCGATTGATATAATCCGGCAACGTCGTTAAGAGCTCCATGCGAATAAAGATATCGTAACCCGGATCGTGCTCGTGCTGCACGATCGAATGGTCCTCATAGCTGACGATATGACTGTCGCCCTTGAGCTTGCTCATCAATTCAAATTCGGCCTTAATGCTCTCGACCTGCGTGCGGAACAGTTTCGTGAGGCTTGCGTCGTCGTAACCGTCGTCACGATAGGCCTTAATTGTCGCGTCCGTTTCCGGAATGGAGATGACCTTCAGTGCCGAATGCGTGACCGAGCCGAACACGCCCTCTTTTTCAACCTCATATACGCAGCCGAAGCTGCCCTTTCCGATGACCCGGACGATCCTCCACCCCGGGATGCTGATCATTCTCTCGTTCATCCTGTTCGCCTCTGTCCTTTATCCGTCAATACGGATCACGATCGCCGTCGTGTTGTCATGACCGCCGTTCTGCAAGGCGCGCCGGATGAGATGCTCGACCGTCTGCTTGACGCTGATATGCTCGCGTAGGATCATACAGAGCTCCAAATTCGGGATCATATCCGTGACGCCGTCGCTGCAGATCAGATAAACATCGCCTCGCTTCAGCTCACATTTGACGATGTGTGGCTCCAGCGCGAGCTCGTCTTCCGGGATACCGAGGAACTGCGTCAGACCGGCTTTTCTGTGCACGCCCTCGGGAACACGCTCCACATCGTCCACGGAGACCTGCGAAAGCTCGTTGTCCCGCAGCCGGTAGATACGACTGTCGCCCAGATTGCAGGCATAGACCTCGTCCGGTACAAACAGAAGCATTGCTGCGGTCGTCCCCATGCGGGTGACATAAAGCTCCTTCTGCCGCTCGCAGACCGCCCGGTTCATTTCATGGCTGAGCTGCGTCAGAAACGCTCTCGAACCGATCGCATAGCGTCTGCCGATATCCGCCTTTGCTTTTGCGGTCTCTGCTGCGGCGAAAGAAGCTTTTTCCCCATACTCCTCGCCGCCCATGCCGTCGAACACGCCGAACAGGACCTCCTTCTCAAGATAGGCCTTTCTCACGATACATCCGCTTAGACCCCGGTTCTCCTCCGGGAGCGAGCTGCCGTCAAAGTAGAAGTTGTCCTCGTTGTTTTTCCGTACGCGTCCGATGCTGCAGCCGCATGCTGCCGATAATTGAAAAATCATATTCCAGACTCTCCCTGTTAAACTTGTCATGCTGTTTTATACAGCGGTTCCGGCTTTCCGCCGTCTTTTCCGGGCGAAACAGCCGTAATTCTTTGTTTTCCCAAAATCCCAGTATACCCTCCGTCCGTCGGTTTCCCGACAAACGGAGGGTTCCTGAAGCATTTGCCGCCGCAAAAGCGGCGAACTTGTCCGACCGTACCGGTTAGACCAGTAAGGCTTTCATTTTGTCGTCCGCATCCTCAAGGCGTTCAAGCACCGCCTTGGAGGTTGCTTCCACCAGTTGTCCCGATTCGACCAGCGCGTCGCTCATCTCGGAAAAATACCGTGCCATGTGGTCTGCGTCGTTCATAAGCCGCCGCACACGCGGCGCGGCGTCTGCGGGCGCGCAGGAGGCTGCAAGGCGCAGCATATCCACCAAATCACGCGCGAGCTTCAGTTCCTTCTTGCAGTACTGGTCCGCATGATCCTCCAACGCGTTTCGATCAAACCGGATCCTGCCGCTGTTCGACATGATTATTTGAGCAATGCGTCGACCGCAGCCTTGGACTCGTCGAGTCTTGCGCCGATATCAGCCTGGATCGCGTACGCATCTGCGCTGACATTCTGCAGCGCGTTCTTGCTGTTCTGCGTCGCTTCGATCTTCTGCTGGACAACCTTGATTGCGGATTCGCAGAGAGCGATTGCCTTCTTCTGGTTCTCGTCCTCTTCGCCCCAAACGCGTCTTGCTTCTTCCTTCTTGTTCTCATACTGATCAAGAAGCCGCTTCAGAGAGTTCAGTCTGCCGTCCAGTTCGCTGATCTGTCTTTCGAATTCCTCTTTTTTGACGTAAATTCTGGTATTGTCTGCCATTATTGTATCCCCCTACTCATCAGAGTCCAAAGACCGCGCCGACTTTGCCGACTACCTTAAGGCCTTCGACGATCTTATCCGCCAGGCCCGTTGCTTTCTCAATCACATCGCCGACACTCTGTACGAGGCCGTCAAACGCCTTGACCAAATCCGTTGCAGCGTTGATCATGTCTGTTACGTTCGATGCGATAGTCTCAACGATGCCGCCCTGCGCGCTGTTCTGGATCGTCTGCACGCTTTGGTTTACACCGCCCAGCTCGACGCCGAGCTCTCTGTTCAGGTCCTCAATCGAACTCTGCCAAGCTCTTGCGGCCTGGATGTCCATATCGACTGTAGATGCCATTCTTTCCTTAACCTCCGATTTGTATTTATATTAATCCGGCGCTTGATTCCGAATATAATATCCTGATCGCTTTCTGCATTTTCTTGGTTTTCTCTATTGCTTTCTCGCACTGCTTCTTGTAAACCTCTTCCGCTTCCCCGGACAAGCCCTTACGGATATTCTCCCTGTCCTCTTCCAGTGTATCACTGAGCTTTTTTACAAGCGCCGCGCTGCGTGTCAATGCGCCCAAATACCGTTCGATATCTTCCATATTTCCCCCTAAAACAACATCAAATGCATTCCGTCCGTCACTTCATAGTCGCCGAGCGTATAGCGCGGATGCAGAATGATCCCATCCTCCCGTCGACAGAGGATCTCCTTCCCGGTCGGCTCAAACGCGCCGCTCGAGATATCCTTGACCGCATCGGCGATCAGCTTCTGCAGCAGTTCGATCGGAAGATAGTCCGGCAGAAGCATATCGTCCTCCCGGTCGATCGCCGGCGTTTCCACGATGACGCATACCTTGTTCATGTCTGTTCCTCCCTTTCTCAGAAGATGGAAGCGTCTTCTTCCGAAGCCGTCACCTGCTCCGCTCCGCAGGGCATCGTGATCGTATAGGTCTTCCCGCGATAGCCCATCATGCCGCGGCCGAATTTCGGCAGCAGATCCTTTATGACGCTCTTGTAATCGACCGAGATCAGATTCTGCTTATCCATTTTGCCGCCGAACAGCAGGATATTCTGCTCCGGATTGAACGCAGTCTGCAGAGCGTTTGCAAAGAGCTTTCCGGTATCGTCCGGATCGTACCCGCCGAGGAACAGGATGTTGTAATGCCGTGCGATACCGAACACCGCCTTCATGATCTCCTCTTCCTTCTTCATGCAGTTCGCGAATGCAACGAAGTTCTCGATTACCACAAACAACGGTTCCGTCGCCGCGCGGATCGTGTCCTCCGCTTCGGCAAGCGACGAAAGCGCAGACGGTTCCATTCCGTGCTCCTCGCAATACCTGTTCCGGATCGGCTTCCGTTCTTCTATCGTCTTGACCAATGCCGCGATGATATCCTTTCCCGCATCTGCCTTACAGGGAATGATCTGATACTCAAACGGATAATTCCGCAGAATACCGTCCGGTCCGTCGGCAACGCTGCCGCTTTCCGGCGACAGATACAGAATCTTGCTGTGTTCCCGCGCGAATGCGTACAGGAAGTTCTGCAGGATCTTCTTTTTTCCGTCCGGATTGCCGAAGTAAACGGATAGGAATCCGGCCTGCTTCAGCGGGATCGAGATCTTTTTGGCGTCCTTCATGGAATACCCGAGCGGGATCCTGCCGGCCGGAATGCCATTGCAGAACTGCTCGAATTCCTGTTCCTCCTGTACGATGGGCAACTCCGCCGCAAACGCATCCGCGGGCGTACGATCGGCGATCTCCTGGCCCATCGCCTGGATCAGCGCGTTAATCTCTCTTGCCGTATCGTCCGGATGCAGCATCGCGGCTTGGAATTCCAGCGGCGCTTCATTGTACATGCACAGACCGCGGCCGGGCGTGGTCGGCGGAATATAGCTGCAGCGTGTATTCAACGCTTCGCCATATTCGTACTTGTCCTTCAACTGCAGTGCAAACCTCGTCGTCAATTCCTGCTTCGCACGCGAGTTGATCTCGTTTCCGTGCGTCGCCGTAATGATATAGCGGATACCGTAGCTCAAGCCCTCCTTGAGATACTGGCTGAAACCGTATTGCAGATCGTTCCCCTTCTTGAAATTGGTCAGACCGGCGAAATTATCGATCACGACCAGAATCAGCGGAAGCTCCTCCGAAGCATGCTCTTTGGAGGCAAGGTACGACTCGTAATCTGCCACGCCCATTTCCTCGAACAGCTTTTTCCGCTCGTCGACTATATCGCCCAGCATGGAGATCAGCCGATCGAAGTCGGTCTCGTTTTCGTCGTGCAGCGCGGCGCCGCAGTGCGGGGCGGTCCGGAACGCAGTCAAAGAACGTCCGGACAGATCGAGGATGTAGAAGGAAATCTCCTTCGGGCTGTAATTATGCATGACCCCGTACAGGATCGTCTTCAGGAACGTCGTCTTGCCCGATCCGCTCTCACCCATGATCAGGATGTTCTTGCTCTTGAGCAGATTGATATAGAGCGTGTGGCGCGTCTGATGTTCGGGATCGTCGATCATACCGCCGAGCACGGTGAAAGGCGGCAGCTCTCCGGTGCTTTGTTCGAGTTCTTCGATGGAGATCTTGTTATCGAGCGGATCCATCCACAGCCGTTCGGAGGTGATCCCCTCATGGACGGCGGTTTCCGCAAGCATCTTGACGGTCGCGACCAGCTGCTTGATCTCGGTCTTGACCTTTTTCCGCTCCGGCTTCATGGTAACGACCGCCTGTCCGGTCGGATCGATGACAGCAATGCTCTCGTCGATCGACTTCGGCGGCTCGTCCGACGGCTCATAGCCGGCGCCGCACCACGCGGATTGGCCCATTGCAAAGTATTCGTTGTTGCCGACCTGCAGATAGAACCGGCCGGTATCGCGCAGCTCGCTCGCCTCCGGGCGCTTCAGCATATCCATACTGTCCGACTTGTCCGCAACGCGCAGACAGACGCGGAACTTCGTATTGGAAACGATCTGGTCGTTGACCACGCCGGCGGGCTTCTGCGTCGCGAGGATCAGGTGCACGCCGAGGCTTCGGCCGATACGCGCCGTACTGATCAGCTCGTTCAAAAACTCCGGCTGCTGCGCCTTCAGCTCCGCAAACTCGTCGGAGATGATGAACAGATGCGGCATCGGCTTTTTGAGTTTTCCGGCACGGAACAGCTTTTGATAGTCGTAAATGTCCATCGTACCGGCATTGGTCAGGCTCTTCGCCTCGTTCAGGACCCTCTGACGGCGCTTCAGCTCGGCATTGATCGAGATCAGCGAACGCTGGATCGCCGCGCCGTCGAGGTTGGTGATCGTGCCGATCACGTGCGGCAGATACAGCTTTTGTACGTCGTCGTAGAACGCGCCCGCAAGGCCGCCGCCCTTATAGTCGATCAGAAGGAACGCGACCTCGTTCGGCGAGAAGTTCACCGCGAGCGAAAGGATATAGGTGATCAGGAACTCCGATTTACCGGAGCCCGTCGTACCGGCGACAAGACCGTGCGGACCCTGCCGCTTTTGATGCAGGTCGAGCATGAACGGTTCGCCGTCCGTTCCGACGCCGACCGGAACCGCCAGCGATTTGACGGGGTTGTTCTCCGCCCAGCGGCGCAGCGGGGCCAGATGCTCCACCTTGCCGACGCCGAACATCTCGAGGAACGTGACCGTCTTGGGAAGCAGGAACGCAGCAGACGCCGTAGGAATGCTGATGCTTGCCGTCCGCATCAGCGCCGCCGTCTTCTCCCGTTCCTCGATCCGATCGATTACAAACAGTTCTTTGTAGTGATCCGGCTCTTTGATATAGGTCGTTTTATTCTGCGAATTCTTGAGCTGAAAGATCTTCGTGCATTCCTTCGGCAGCTCCGGGAATCCGGCGACGACAGAAACGCCGACGGATTCGTCCTGTTTCAGAACGTCCTTCAGGATCTCGACCGAGTCGAACAGCTTCTTGTCCAGAGCGAAAACAACATAGTACGCTCTTTCCTTCAGGATTCTTTTCAGCTCGGTTTTCTTTTCAAGGCTGTCCTCGATCTGCTCCGCCAGATAGCCGCTGATCCTGGTCGCTTCGACGATATTCGTCGCCATAAAGCGCATTGTGAAATCGTCGTTGCGCATGTGCTTCTGGAAACGGAACAATTCAAAGTTCTTCGCTTCGGACGGATCGCACAGCAGAATAACCTTCACTTCATCCGGACTGTGCGTCATCATGATCTGCAGCATCATGTTCAGGATGAATTCTCTGATCTGCTCGGGGTCTCCGAGGATGCCGCTGACAAAATCCTTCGTAAGCGAAGTGAGGACCGGAGCGTCCTTCAGCCAGGCGGGCTCCTTCGTAATGCTGCGCATCTCTTTCTCGAGCTCGTCTTCTTCGATATTGAACCGTTCCTCATCGCAGTCATACGGCGCCAGCATCGGGTAATCGCCGTGCCCGATTCGGATCGTAAGAAAATCGTCGTCTACGTTTCTGCGCTCCCACAGACGACGTCTGGTTTCGGGCCAAATGGAAACAAGGCTCGTTTCGGGGTACGTCCTCTCAAGGATCCGCTTTTCCTCCGCGCATTCGTGACTGATCTCCTCACGCTTTGCGTTAAGATACGCTCTGTATTTTTCGTTTCTCTGGGCTTCGTATTCTTTTCGCTGTTTTTCCGTAAAGCCCTGCGTCAAGAACGGCATGATAAGGCTTGTCGCCGCCATGAAATAGTTACCCGTGACAAGCGCTCTTCCGCCCATCAGCGCCGGACTGCCCATGCGCAGCATAAACGGGATCTGATTCCCGCTCATTGAGGGAGGCGGGCTGTCGAATATGATCGGATCGGCCTTGATGATCTCCCGCTCGCGCGGCAGTCTGTTATAGTACGAGTCCTCCTTATCCGGATTCGCTTTCGGAAGCGTATAGACGATATCCTTTTCGGACTGCATCAGATGCACGTACGGAGACTGTACAGAAGCCCGGCCGTTGCCGTCGTTGATGGAAATGAACCCGTACCCGATCACGATCCGCAAGCCCATGATAAAGATCCCGTCGCCGTAATTCAGACTTGTATCCTGGATCTTTTTTCCGTTTACGAAAATGCCGTTCGTGCTGTTTGTATCCTGGATCCTCCAGCCTCTCTCATTCCAGAAGATGACAGCGTGATGTCTTGAGACGAAGTCGCTGTTGATGACGATCCCGCAATCGCCCAGTCGACCGATCGTGATCGGCCTTCCTTTTTCCACGGAGTAGCTGTGATGGATCCTCGCCTCCGTATTGACTTCCTCGATGTATAAATAATACCCGCCGTCGCTTCCGGTCAGATGATACAGCGCATGATCCGTCAGCATGACGGAACGGCTGTTTCCAAACCGGGACGCATCCGTAAATCTCACCTTCGGCCCGCAGTTTGCGACCCATTCGTTCTCCTGTTTTCGAATCTGCAGAAGAACGTCTTTTTCGTTCTGTTCAAAGATCTTATGGATGCCGTCGGAATCGCGCGGAATATACAGTTCCTGCAGCGTTCCTCCGTTGGAAACGACCGCGATCTGAATCCCCTGCGCATCCTTGAGATGTCCGGCATTATCCCTGTCCGGTCTGTTTGTGGAGTTGCCGAATCCGAATCTGTCCCTGTTGATCAAATCATCCATTTCAATGCTCCCAACCGATACTCCCCTGTTGTATTCCTGCCGCGCAAAGCGTACGGCATTCCGTGCCGTGCATACGATCGCAGCTTCCCGACAGCCGCAAAAGCAGCGAACGGATCGCATCCTGCGGCATGGTCATATACGAATCGGATCCGAAATCCGTTTAAGCGTTCCGAAACCCGATCATATATGTGACTATATGACAGATTCAGTTTATCACAGAAATATACATAAAGCAAGAATAAGTATCAAAATTCGATTATTCTTCTGTCGGGATCAGATGACCCGTTCAGAAACCTCCCGACGTATCATTTTTGCGCGCCGGGATATACTGACGGAAAAAGGAGGTTTTTATGAGAAAACGGATCGGTGAACGGACGCTGCTGTTTCGGAGCGAGCCGCGGGTGAGAAGCGCGGCGGCGATCGTAGCGAAAAACGAAGGCGAAGGTGCGTTTTCGGGGCTGTTCGACACAGTGCTTG
>JAEEGL012959823.1_pt1 | contig 10666 bp, 6 predicted proteins | sample 9134231 | NCBI WGS metagenome assembly JAEEGL01 (sample SAMN16246548, study PRJNA631951) | gut metagenome | biome: gut microbiome; feature: rumen; material: fiber-attached | host: Bos | place: Iran: Karaj | collected 2018-10 | reverse complement strand
TGCGACGCCGTTCGCAGTCCCTGGGACGGGAAGTATTATCTCTATTATTCCCACGGCGGGGAATCCACCGGCGTGGCGGTCAGCGACCGGCCAGACGGCCCTTTCATCGACGCACGGAACAAAACGCCCCTGCTGCCCAAAGGCATCACGCCCACCAATTCCTATGACCCGGACGTGATCCTGCCGGACAAAGACGATCCCCGCGCCTGGATCGTGTTTGGAAGCGACTGGACAGATCACTATTGGGCCATGCAGCTCAAGGAGAACATGATCGAGACAGTTCCCGGCAGCGAAAGGAAAGTGCCGGTCTATCCCGATGAAAACACAAAGGAAGAACTGCTGGGTCCCCTGCGCTCTGATCAGGCGGAGGCGTTTCGTTACGGCGATACCTGGTATCTGTACTGGGCCGGGCGCTATGCCGTGTCCAATCATCGCTTAGGCCCTTATATCTTCCGGGGCAACATCGGCGCGGACATTCCCCATTATCCGGACGGCCGGGCGTTCATCGATCACGGATCATTCATGGAATGGCGGGGTCAGTGGTTTTATGCGGTGAGCTGCGGGGTGGAAAGCTGGTCTTTCCGGCAGACGTGGCTCATGTACCTCCATGTGTGCGACGACGGCACGCTGATGTTCGACGAGGAAATCAGGCAATACGGAGTGGGACAGTACGACGCCGCCTGGGACAGAATCCAGGCGGAATGGTATATGGAAGCGCCGTCCGGATGCAAGGTCGAACTGAAGCGGGACGGAAAGCATTTGGGCTTCGCCATCGCCCAGGAAAAAGGAACGCATACCGTCCGCTATCCTCATGTGTATAACATGAAGGAGCATATGCGCATGACCTTCTGTTTGCAGGGAGAAAAGAGCGCAAGCATTGAAGTGCTGCTGGATGGAAAAGAAAGCGGCCTTTTGCGGCTGGACCAGGATCAGCCCATGCTGGCTGAAATCGGGATTCCGCTGACCAACAGCGCTGGCGAACACGATATGATGCTGCGCATGACAGGCTCGGTGCTGATCGACTGGTTTAGACTGACAGCGTAACGGAGAATGCGGCAGATCCAAAAAGAAGCGCGAAACATGCACGCTGATGGAGCAGGAGGAAGCCTGCGGGAGAGGAACCCCATGAATGTGACTGCCGCTTTAGGCGAAATTGCATTTTGTTAAAAAGCGGGGTGGGAAACGGGACCTGCTCCATCTATAAAAGCCGTCTTCCGATGCTGTTAGTGCGGGATATGCTCTTCTTGTGCGTACATAAGTTACTATGGCGCAGAAGCGTTCAATGAAATGCCGGAGGGTCAGGCGCATTATTGGACAGAAACAAAAAAACGCATCTGCCTGCGCGGCTCAGAACCGTCGGCATCAGCGTTTTGCTGACATTGTTTTCCCAAAGACGCGATCACGGGGAGGGTTGGTTCAGCGGCATAAGCTCCGCCGACCATGTGATTTCAGCGTCGTGAATCACATTGCCATCCTCGTCAAAAGCTTCAAGGCGCCAGGAAGAATCCCTTGACGCGGCGATCCAAAGGCTTGTGCGGCCCTCGCCCGCGATTTCCACTGCGCCATTTTGCGCAATGTGCCACCATTCGGGCGACGATATCAGCCATCCATCCTGCCACAGGCGCAGGGTGGATATTCTTTTTCCGGCAGGCGCGTGAACGGACTGCACTGAAACGACCCAATCGGCAAAGGGATTCAGGATATAGCGGGGGAAAAACGCCATAGAATCCACAGCCCTGGAAAACGTCCAGGCCGGGTCGGACAGGAAAGAACCGCCAAAGCCAAACTGCGTTTTATTCCGCCATGCCCATGCGGGGTTCGCAGCGTTTTCCCTGTAATTGTCCCCGGCAAACGCGCCGTAGGATGAGAAGATATGCCCTTCCCCGTAGGGGCCGTTCCGGTATTCCCAGAGCGTTTTCAGCGGTTCGAGCCTGTACGGGCAGGGGTTGCTTTCATAGCGCCCTTTGAACGTCAGCGGCTCCTGGGCTTCTCCGCCATGATAGTACCGAATGCCGCTGTCGCCTACAGACCAGTAAAGGCTGTGCCCGGCCTCCGATTCGATGGAATGCCCGGCGTGGAACAGCGTGCCGTTGGGCGTAATATAGATAACGGGGCGGTCTCCATCCAGTGCCAGCGGGCCTCCGAAATGGGAATCCTCTGATACGGAAAGCCCTTCTCCATAGAAATATACTCCTCCGTGGCCCTGGGTATACATGCAGGCCGGGGAAAGAAACCCGCTCTCCGCTTTCGGCACGGCAAGCATGATGCCTTCAAAATCGTTCTCATGCTTATCGAGCCAAATTTCAGCATCGTCCCTGGGATGATAGAAATCATATCCCACAAAATAATGGGTATCCGTTTCCTGCACCGACCAATAGACCACCGCCTGAAGCGGATGATCCGGCATATGTTCCCAATTGTTCCGCGCGTTCAGATCTCCGTCAAAATCAACGGCGGAAATGAAATCTCCTTTGCCGGAAGCGGATATCAGCACATTCACGGCGGCGTGAACCTCCGGGGCGTAATGAACGGCAATTTCCTCCGGCGTCAGGATGCCGTCCTCCATGGCGTTTTCAAATGAAAGCTCGATCCTGGGCGGCATGACGCGGCGCGCCGCTGTCCATCTTCCATAGAGAAGCGCTTTTCCTGTAAAGAACAGGACGAGGACGGCCAGCAGCGCGAGAATGAACCGGAAAACTTTTTTCATCTGCGTATTTTCCCCCCCATGATCAGTTTTTCTGTTATCGCGCTTCCGCCGGTATGATATACCGGAATAACGCCTCCGGGCGGACGCCGGAGCAGTCCTCCGTCATGCCCCGACGGCGAAAGCGCCGCCCAAAGGGGGCGGCGCAGAACAATGACGGGTCTGGTATGATCATTCCAGCTCGATTTCCTCACCTGCGGGAATGATCAGCCTGTTCGGAACGTCGAACATTTTAGCCCTCTGCTGGTCAAACAGCTTGCCGGGAGCCATGTGATACGGAATACTGTGCTTTGCGTTGACCAGTTTGGCGCAGGCGATTGCTTCCTCCATATCCATATTATACCGGCCGTCACATACGAAAAAGGCATAGTCGATATGACGCTCGGCCAGCTCCGCCATTTGCTCCGTCGTCGATGTATCTCCGGTGGCATAGATGGAAATATCGCCGGAAAGCGTGATCACCCATCCAACGCACTCCCTGATATTATGGTTGCGGTTATTCCCGGCCTGTACCGCCTCGATCGTGGCAAATCCGAGATCATACGTTTTGTATTCGCCATTGACCAGGGCTTCCTTGTAGGTGATGACCTGGCAGCCCTCATTCCGGTTCCCGATGAGGCTGAGAGCATTATGATCCGAATGAGCATGGGTAACCAGGATCAGATCGGCGGGAAGATCATATCCTTCCCCCGCGTAAGGGTCAACATAGATAACCTTGCCTTCATTTGTGACGATACGAAGGCTTCCGTGTCCCTGGTATAACAGTTTGTGCGCAGAGGGTGTGCTTTCAGTCAGGGCGGAACTGCAGCCCAGCATGAGCAAAGTAAGAGACAAAACGCCGCAGAATGTTCTCATCATGATACGAACCTCCTCATGATCTGTGTTTTTATAGATTCATGCATAGTATACCATAAAGCCGTACCTTCCAAAAGGGAAAATTTACAAAAAACACCATTTTTGCCTGAACACTCCCCGCATTTGGCCCGTTTGCAGAGAATAATGCTTCCGGGCTGGAAATATCCCTGATCAAAAAGTTATGTATCAAAGTATGACGCGCGGCATTGCCGTGGATCGCCATGGGGCTTCTGCCTGCGATATTCATCTCAAGAGCCGAAGGACGGAAAAAGGAATGCGGAGAAGGATGAAAACTATGGCTCCGAGGGTGTAGCGCCGGGGACGAGCTTTGGCGCTGCCATTTCCACAGCGCTGCATATCAATGTCGGCCCCGGCATGATGGCCGGAATGTGCGCGGGGGCTTCTCATCGGATCAGGGATTGGGAAACAAAGGGAAAAAGGATTGGGATAAGCCCATTTGATTGTCCTGATGTCCTAAAAAACCGCTTGAATGAGAATCATATAAAGAAGCGTTCCCGCAAGGATACTCAGCAGGGAATTTCGTTTCCACGCCTGGAGCAGCACCACGGCCGACCCGGCAATCAATTCGGGAAGTCCGTGGGTTGCGGAAAAAACCTGAACATCCTTCAGGCAGTATATTACCAGCATGCCAATAAGCGCTGCTGGAAGGACCTTTCCGAGATAGACGACAAACGGCGGCGTCTTTTTTGCAAATACCAGAAAGGGCAGGAACCGAAGCGCCGCCGTTGCCATCGCCATGGCCGCCACGAGGATCGCTGCGTTCATGCGCTTTCCTCCTTCCGCTTCAGGATGGACAGCGCAAGCGTCATTAAAAGCATGGCTGGAATCAAAAACCGCTCGGAACCAAACAGGATCAGGCACAGCAGCGTGGACAGCAGGCCCGTCAGAGCGGGGATATGATCGCGCGCGCTGATCCATTGTTCTGTAAATGAGGCGATGAACAGCGCCGTCATGGAGAATTCTATCCCGGCGGTGGAAAACGGCAGCACGGCCCCAAGCAGGCTGCCCAGAAAGCTTCCCGTTACCCAGTAGCAATGATTGAAAAGCGATACCAGGAACCGGTACTGATTCGGGTCCGATCCTTCGGGCGCTGTCCCGTCGCACAGCAGCGAATATGTCTCGTCCGTCAGGGCAAAGATCATGTACGGCTTGTATTTCCCCGCATCCCTGTAAGGCTCGATCATGGATATGCTGTAGAACAGGTGGCGCGCGTTGACCATGACCGTTGTAAGGAGGACGGACAGCACCGAAGCGCCGCTCGCGAGCAGGCCCGCGCCGACAAACTGCATGGAGCCGGCATAGATGAACAGGCTCATGGCCAGCGCGTATTCCGCGCCAAATCCGGCATTGCGCAGCAGGATGCCGAAGCCGGTGCCCAGCACGATATATCCTGCCATCACCGGCAGTGTCTTAACAAATGCTTTTTTAACGATCTTCGATTTCATTCCCATACCACTTGCTCCCCGATATGAAGTTTGCGGTTCGCAGAGCAGACCGCATTGCGGATAGGGCTACGCCGCCCGGCATTACGCCTTTTTTCATTGGAAGATACCCTTTCCGTTTTTGTGATCGTTTATCCGCCAAGAGGGAAAAAGTTCTTTCCCCCCGGGTTGGGGGGGATATCATAAAGAGTGAGGCGCATAACCGCGTGCGAAGTCTTGGTCTAAAACTTTTTTGAACGATTTTTCCAACGGGACATATCAGCCGATCCCGGTTTTTGCCGCTCTGCCGAGCAATCCCATTATATGACAACAACGCCAAAACCACAATACAATTGTGCGGGCGTCTGTGCATACATTGCTTTTTATCCCGAAAGCATAATAAATGATGAACGAGGGAAGAATGCTTTGTCCGGTTCTTCCGTTGCTTTCCCCACAAACTTTTGCATGGAGCCATTTTTCTTTAAAACAGGCAGGGAGGCGCAGACTTGACGGCGAAATAATGCATAGAGAAAAAAGCTGAAGCCAAGGCGGACCGCGGAAGTGTTTGCACGTCCGCTCCCCCGGGAATCCTTATGCTTCGCAAGGCTTTAAGGCTGTTTTTTTCTTTTTTCATTGAATCAAGGACGGATTTACGGATTCATATGGAGAAATGCGCATATATGGAACCGGTGGACCCTTGTACATCAATGATCCACACGGTTCATCCTGCCGCCGTACGATTCGAAAAGCGACCTTGAAATACAAAAAGACAGGGGGAAACCCGATGAAACCGTATTACAAAGTAAACAATTGTCTGGAATACCTTGAACGTTCCGCGGAACGTTTTCCGGATAAAATCGCCTTTGCGGACGAGAACGATCAGGTCACTTTTGCTCAGCTTATGGAGCAATCCATGCGGATCGGCAGCGCCTTGAAGCGGTTCGGCCTGCGCAAGGCCCCTGTGGTGATCCTGATGGACGCCCGCCATATCCCGAATCTCCGGGCGACCCTGGGGATTTTGTACGCCGGATGCTTCTATATCCCCCTGGACCCGGCCTCCCCGCTGGAAAGACTGGCGACGATTTTCAGCAGCCTGGAGCCGCAGCTCATCATTTATGACGAGAAGGCAGAAAAAGCCAGGGAAGCTTTGGAGGGGCAATATCGGTTCGCGGCATACGGTACCTTGACGGACGCCGAAATCGACATGGAGCACTTAGAGAAGATCAGGCGGGAAAGCAATTTTTTCGATCCGCTGTTCATCATGTATACCAGCGGTTCCACGGGCGTTCCCAAGGGGGTGATCCATACCCATGGCCATCTGATCGATTATTCGGAGTTTACCTTCAGAAGGTATTCCTTCGACGAGCATACCGTTTTCGGCAATCAATCCCCCTTCTTCTATGCCAATTGCCTGCTGGACATCTATCCGCCCCTGGCCGTCGGCGCAACGGTCTATATCCTGTCGCCCCTGCTGCTGTCCTTCCCGAAAAAACTGGTGGCACAGATGCGGGAATGCGGCATCACGGAACTGTGCATGACGCCGTCCAGCTTCAACGCGGTGGCTGACGCGGGCGTACTGGAGCCGGGATGCCTGCCGGACCTGGAATACATCCTGCCCTCCGGCGAAATGATCAACGGCAAGGCCATGAAGCAGTGGGAGGCCGCGGCCCCCAAGGCGGGCCATTTCTGGAATTTCTACGGCAGCACCGAGCTTTTGTCTGCTTCCCTTTACAAGGTCGACCGGGATTTCGGCGATGATGAAAACGTTCCTTCCGGCATCCCTTACCGCTGCACCCACATCGTATTCGTGGACGAGGAAGGCCGTCAGCTGCCGCCGGGAGAAAAGGGCGAAATGCTGATCCACAATCCGTGGATGTTCTCCGGCTATTACAAGGACGCGGCGCGGACGGAAGCGGCGTTTGTCAACGACCCGCTGAAAAAAGGCTACAACGAGCTGTACTTCAGGACCGGCGATATGGGGTATATGAACGAAAAGGGCGAGCTGGTGGTCGCAGGCCGCAAGGACAACATGATCAAGCACAACGGCTACCGGATGGAGTTAGGCGAAGTGGAATTCGCGGCACTGGGCGCGGAAGGCGTGAACGACTGCTGCTGCGTATTCGATAAAGAAAAGAGCGATATTTACCTGTGCTATACGGGCTCCCTTGCCGAAAAAGAAGTGAAAGCCTACCTCAAGGACAGGGTTCCCCGATTTGCCCTGCCCGAGTATTATGTGCGGCTGGAAAGTCTTCCCTATACGGCAAATATGAAGGTGAACCGGCTGGAGCTTGCCCGCACGGTGATCGGCGGGAAATGAACCGCGGTATCCGTTCCATGGAAAGTGAAAAGCGAAGATGAGAAGGAACGGCATTCCGTGTTTCATGCTTCCCTTTTCACTTTTTTGCGCCGGACCGCGCGGATGCGGCGCAGGCAGCGGAAGAGAAACTGCGTCACCCAGGCGATGAGCAGGGGCAGCCCCATGCCTGCCAGGTAATACAGCAGGATCATGCGCGGGCTTTCCGTGTGACAGTAGTACAGAAAGGAATGATACCACCTGGTGGAGAAGCCGGAGACCAGCACCATCCTGCGGTTGTAAGCGTACAGCTGGCTGAGCAGCGTATTGAAAAGAAACCAGGAAAAAACATGAAGACCCATGATGTACTTGGTGTTTTTCCCGATAAAGATGAGCAAACCGCTTTGGCGGGGCAGGGAAGCGGCGATGGCGCTGACGCGCAGCCACAGCATGACGCCGGTGAGCCCGCCGATAAAATAGACGCAGCCCGTTTTCCCCATATCCTTCAGTTCATACAGCCCCGGGCTTAATCTGCCGTTGCCGGACAGAACGATCAGCAGAAGCTGCGCGGCAAAAACGATCAGGAAATACCAGCCGCTTTTCAGCGTATCGTGCTTTTCCAGATGCCGGCGGTACAGCGCGCCCACCTGCATGAAAAACAGCATGACCACGGAGCGGAGATAAACCACGGCGGTCCCGGAGGGGGCCGCTGTTTCTTTGCAGTAAACAGCGGCAACGCCCGCGGCCAGCGTGACCGCCAGCAGCAGGGTTTCGCGAAGCAGGCTGCGTTTGAACAGCCGCCGGAAGACCGCGCGCAGCGGCAAAAAGTAAACTTCGGCCAAAAACAGCGCGGGCAGATACCAGGCGGGCGTGGAGAAGGACACATAATACGGCGCTGTCCAGGGCCCTGCGAGCCAATCGGTCAGAGAAAAGGAATCCCCGAAGGTGAAGCCCCGGGTATGCAGCCAGGTATTGAACAGCAGGGAAAGCCCGCTGAAAAGATAGTACGGGATCAGGAGCTTCACGATCTTTTTCCCGATAAACCGAAGCAACGAAGGAAAACATGCCCTGTCTTCCGGCAGGTCCTGGAAAAAGTATCCGGAGATGAATAAAAACAGCGGCAGATGAAAGGAATAGTAGGGAAACCACCCCTGAAAAGTCATGGGTTCCCTCAGCGTAACTTCCAGGCTGCCGGTAAAATTGACGTGACCAAGCACTACGAAGCTGATGGCGATAGCGGACAGGACCCGCATGCGATAACTGGCGCCGGCGGCAGACGCGGGGGAAGGCTTTGCCCAAAATGCGTTTTTCAGGCGTATTCCGAAAACCGGAAGGGCCGCGGTCTGCTCTTCGGGCATTCCGCGCCCGTTACGGTCAATCGCGGCGTCAGACACGCTTCACACCTCCAACAGGATTTGCAGGATCATAAGGTTTTTCTGTGCATATCCGCTTCCCAGATCAATTCTTCCAGCGTCTGATAAAGGCGTTCCGGTTCCACCGGTTTCGACAGGTGGGCGTTCATCCCCACTTGCAGGGAACGCTGTACATCCTCGTCGAACGCATTGGCCGTCATGGCAATGATGGGAATGGTTTTCGCGTCGGGTCTTTCCAGGGCACGGATCGCCGCCGTCGCTTCCAGACCGTCCATTTCCGGCATACGCACATCCATCAGGATCGCGTCATAGTATCCCACCGGGCTCTTTTCAAACATCTCCAAAACGCGCTTCCCATTTTCCGCGTGATCGATTGCGGCTTCCCGGATCAGGATGATCTGTTTCATGATTTCCGCGTTGACCAGCACGTCTTCCGCCATGAGGATACGCCTGCCTTTCAGTTCGGCACGCTTCTTTTCCTGGTAGAGACTCATATCGTTCTTTCTTGCGATCCGCTCGAATTCATCGATCACATTGGAAGCAAACAGAGGCTTTGCAAGGAAACCGTCTACGCCGATATGCAGCGCTTCATCCATGATCTCATCCCAGTTGAAAGAGGTCAGGATGATCACCGTGGTTTCCTTGCTATACTGTTTCCGTATCTCCCGCGCTAAGGCAATGCCATCCATTTCGGGCATTTTCCAGTCGACCAGCACAAGGCTGTATGGCTCTTGCTTGGCGTGCTGCAGCTCCAGCATATGGAGCGCCGTATGCCCATCATAGCAGGTATCCGCCTTGATTCCCGCCTCGTCCAGTACGATCCGCGCGTGTTCCGCCGCGATTTCTTCATCGTCCACGACCAGAACGCGCATGTCGCCTGGTTCGATATAGCTGGCGGCGGGTCCCTGATGCTGGCTGTTGGTCAGCGTAATGACGACGGTGAATTCTGTGCCAACGCCTTTTTCCGACGCTACGGAAATCGTCCCGTTCATCAGCTCCACGATGTTCTTTGTGATTGCCATCCCAAGGCCGGTACTTCCGTACTTGCTGCTCCTGCCGCTGTCCTCCTGCGTAAAGGCGTCGAATACTTTTGGTATAAAATCGGCGTTCATTCCAATGCCCGTATCTTTTATGCTGAACTTGATCGTGGAATGGCCGCCGAATACCGCCGAACGTTCTACGGTCAATGTGACGCTGCCCGGCGCGTCCGTAAACTTGATCGCGTTGGAAAGAATATTGATCAGCACCTGTTTGAGCTTCATATCATCGCCGATATAGGAATCGCCGACGCCTCCAATGACTTTGCACTCATAATGCAGTCCCTTTTCAGCGCACTGGGACATGACCATCGTATTGAGCTGCTCCAGCATACTGCTGAAAGAAAATTCTTCCTTGCGGATCATAAGACGGCCTGATTCGATCCTGCTCATATCCAGAATATCGTTGATCAGGCCGAGCAGATGCCGGGCGCTTCCTCCGATCTTTTCCAGATACTCCCGTGTTTCCGCCGGAATCGATTCGTTCCGCAGCGCCAGGCTGTCCAGCCCGATGATCGCGTTCATGGGCGTGCGGATCTCATGGCTCATGCTGGACAGGAACGCTGTTTTGGCTTTGTTGGCTTCTTCGGCTGCCGCAAGCGCTTCGCCGAGCGCCTGATTCCTGGCCATTGTATCCCGCATTTCGGTATCAATAACGGTAAGGCCAAGGCCCACCGCGTGCACGATGTGATCCTCGCGGTTCTCGGCGTGCCGCACCCCCGCCATGCGGATCATTTCGTAGTATTCTTTGCCGCCGCGCTGCGCCAGATACCGGTAAACGATGATCAGCTCATTCGCCAGCGCCTGACGAACATGGTCCGGCTCGATGAACTTCAGAAAACCTTCCCTGTAGCTCTCCGCCACACAGTGATTTCCGTACCAGGTGAAGCGTTCATGATACGGGAAATGTATGCCCTCCGGGGTCTGTTCATGATCGGTGGGGTCCGCCCTGTAGCAGACGC
>JAEEGL012908891.1_pt1 | contig 10666 bp, 11 predicted proteins | sample 9134231 | NCBI WGS metagenome assembly JAEEGL01 (sample SAMN16246548, study PRJNA631951) | gut metagenome | biome: gut microbiome; feature: rumen; material: fiber-attached | host: Bos | place: Iran: Karaj | collected 2018-10 | reverse complement strand
TCGGCGTGCGACTTCTTCTGCGCCTCGAAGGCTTCCGTCATGCCCTTGATGGTCTGGTCCAGACCGCCGGTGATGGTCTTCATGGTCTCCGCGGCCTCCTTCTTGAGCGCCTCCTCGCGGGCCTTCAGTATCTTCTCGTTCTCAAGTTCAAGTGCCGTCCTGGCAGCTTCGATGGCCTTTTCCTGCCCGGCCTTAAGGTCGGCGAGCGCCTTCTCCTGGCTGGCCTTTATTTCCGCCATCGCCTGCTCGTAATGATTCTTCTCGCTTTCGCGGAGAGCCTCGGCGGTACGTACTTCGGCCTCCTTCCTGATAAGGTCGGCATTCCGCTCGGCCACCTGCTCCGAAAGCGACCGGACCTCCTCTTCCTTGCGTCCGAGTTCATCGGCCTTGAGCCCAAGCTCGCTCCTGAACGCCGCCCTTGCCCTGTTGGAAGAAAGGATCCAGGCGATTACGATGGCGATGATTATGACTGCCGCGACTATGGCGATGATAATTATTTCATTCATATCAATTCAATTACAAATATAAACGTCAAAACTCCGTCTTGCCGCCGTCTTCCTTCATCTCGTCGTAGCGGGCGCGGTTGAGGCGGAACAGGGCGGCGATGCGGCCGGGACGGCCTTTACGGGCGCGGGGAGCTCCCGTTTCAACCACGTCGGCCTCCACGCAACTCTCCTTGACCTTAGCCTTCGGTATGGCCTCGCACGCACAATATTCCCTGGAGGCCAGGAACGGGGTTTCGCTTGGCAGGAAGTTCATTTCGAAGTCCGGCGGCTCCGGTGATTCCACCTCCTCCAGGATGCCGGAGGACATTATCTTGCGCTGGAAATTGCGGCGGTCGAACTTGACGCCCAGGATGGCTTCGTACAGGCGCTGTAGGTCGGGAATGGTGAAGGTGTCGTCCAGCAGGTCGAAGCCGATGGGCTCGAAGTGGATGTCCCGGCGGAGGCGCTCCATCGCGGCTCCGAATATCCTGGAGTGGTCGAAGGCCAGTTCCGGAAGGGAGTCCACGGGAAACCACGCCGCCTCTTCGGCATCGTCGCCGCCGATGACCGCCGAGGGCTTTACGAGCGCGTAGAATGCAATGGTGATCACCCGCTCGCGCGGATCGCGGTCCGGGTCGGAGAAGACCCCGAGCTCGCCGATGGCGGTCGCCTCCAGGCCGGTTTCCTCCCGCAGTTCGCGCAGCGCCCCTTCCTCGGCAGTCTCGTTGTTCCTAAGGAAGCCGCCGGGGAATGCCCAGCTGCCCTTGAACGGCTCTCCGCCCCTTCGCACCAGCAGGACCTTCAGCTGCCGGTCCTCGTAGGTGAAGATGACGCAGTCCGTGGTCACGGCCATATGCTCATATCGGTACTGATACGGGAATTCCGCACCGGGAACGTATGTGAAATTCTTTCCCATCGCAGTGCAAATATAGACGATTTCGGCCTTTTCGCAAATTTTCGTGTCATTTTGACGCGAAATATTTTGCTATTTCAATTTCTTGTTCTACATTTGCGTCAGAATGACACAAATTAACAATCAAAATAAGATGCACTATGGAAAAGAAAACTGAAAAGACCAAGGTTTACAACGTGATCATCATGGACCGCAGCGGCTCGATGTGGGAAATCCGGAAGCCGGCGATAATGGGCTACAACGAAGTTCTGGGCGGGGTGAAGGCTGCCGCGGAGAAGTACGGGGACACGCAGGAGCACTATTTCACGCTGGTCCTCTTCGACGGCTCCGCCATTGACGAAGTCTACTGGAACGCGCCCGTGGCCGATGCGGTCATCCTTACGGAGAAGACCTACGTCCCCGGCGCCAGCACGCCGCTCTACGATGCGATGGGCAGGACGCTGAGCAAGCTGGAGAAGGAATTGGCGGGCGACACCAACCATTCCGTGGTGGTGACCGTCATCACCGACGGCTACGAGAACGCCTCGCGTGAGTATGACCTTTTCTCCATCAGCGAGATGGTCAGGCACCAGAAGGAGCTGGGCTGGTCCTTCGCCTACATGGGCACCGACCACGACGTGGAGGGCGTAAGCGTGAGCCTGTCCATCACCAACGTCGTTAAGTTCGAAAAGACGGCCGAGGAGACAGCGAATACCTTCAAGCGCGAACGCCGCGCCCGCGAGCGCTATATGAAGGAAATGGACCTGTTCAACAAGTCCGTGCCCTGCGCCTCGCTTGAAAGCCGCCGGGAGTTCAGCACCACCCTCGCTGAGAACTATTACAAAGACGAATAGGGCGCTATCCGCAGTGTGCGTTCTTTTTCATATATTTGCTAAACAATCGGTTAAACCACAACTTTACACTACTTTACATGTTTGGACGGCAAAAGATCAGTTCCGCGGTGGACAACCTGGACAAGTTCTTCGACATCACGGACCGCTCGCTCATAGTCTTCGAGGAAGGCGTCAAGAACTACATCTATCACAATTCGGACGCGCTGGGCGGCAATCTGCAGGGCATCACGAGCCTCAACAACGAGGCGGACCTGCTCGGACGCGACATCGAGGCCGCTCTCTACTCGCTTTCGGGCGTGTCCAGGATGCGCGGGGACATACTCCGACTGCTCGTGAAGATGGAACGCATAGTCGGTGCGCTGGAGTCCACGCTGTCCAAGATGGACGTGGAGCGCCCGGAGATTCCGGTGGAGCTGAATGCCGATTTCATCAAGCTGATGGAATTCTCCGCTCAGGCGATAAGTGCCTCCCTGCTGGCCTCCAGAGCATATTTCAAGTCCTCCGACCTCACTCCCGACAAGGTCCGTCGCGTGACCTCCTGCCAGAAAGAGGCATCGCGCCAGGCCAATACCCTCCTGCGCAGGATCTACAACGAACTCCCGTCGCTCAGTCTTGCCGAGAAGAACCACCTGCGCCACTTCGTCGCCAAGTTGGAAGACATCGCCTTCGCGGCCACCAAACTTGCCGACCAGCTCTCCGTAATGACCCTCCGCCGCTCCGGATAACCCCGCCAGTCCCGCCCCTAACCCGCCCCCACCGTGCTCCTGCTCATCGTCATACTGTCCGCCCTCCTGGCCTTCCTTTCCGCGCGCCTGTTTTCGCGGAAGGTATCGCCCGTGTACGCCATCCTTGCGGCCGCCGGGGGGCTCAGGCTTGCCCAGGGGGAACCGGTGCTGGCGCTGTGGGGCTATCCTTTCTCCTGGTTCGTGGCACCCATACTCGCCGCCGGACTGGCAGCGCTGCTGACCTTCCTGACGGAGCAGATACTCCGCAAGTCCGGCGCGCACCTGTTCCACCGGATGCGGGTGATGGGCAACCTCATCAAGTATTCCAAATACCTGCTCATAGCGTGCGCGGCGCTCAACTTCCGCCCGCTGCTCATACGCGGCACCGGATTCGTCTTCGAATGGCTCATCCCCGTGGCCGTCTACCTGGCCGCCCTCGCCGTCGTCTGCGTGCTCTTCAAGTCTGAGTATAAGGCAGTTATGTCCTCGGATTACGACCTCTCCCTGCCGGAGAAATTCGCCTCGCTGCTGGCCGTGTCCGCAGTGCTGCTGCTCTTCTCCATCGGTCCCGCCGCAGGACTGGTAAGGCTCCCGGCCGGCATCGGCACGGAGACGATGCTGCGGCTTCCCGCGGGACCCCATTCGGCGCTTCTGCTGCTCATGGCGGCGGTGGTCGGATGCCGCCTGGCCGACGGCTGGAAACTGCGCGACTGCACCGACCCGTCCGCGGCGACATCGACCCTCGTCGTGGCCCCGGCGCTCGCGTTCTTCCTCTCCTTCGTGCTCACCTCCATCCACCTTCCCGGGGAACACGAGCCCCGCGTCGGCACCTGGGTCCTGATCCTCGGCCTGCTGGTGCTGCTCCTGACCGTCCTGCTTGTCATAATCTTCTACCGGACGGCCGCCGAACGCCGCCGGGCAGCCCTGCGCCTTTCCGACAGGGACGAAGAGATCCACTACGAACGCAGCAAGGTCAACGAACTGCAGGTGAAGCTGATGCAGGCGGAGAACGAGCATGCGCAGGCGATGATGAGCATGCGCAAGGACAATATCAAAGGCATGGCCGAACTGGTGCGTAAATCCGGCGGCACCGGCAGGGACGACCTGTATTCCCGCATGGAGGAAATCGACGAGGATTTCCCGGCCCGCCTCGCCTTCCGCTACCCGCAACTCACTGAGAACGAGCGCAAGCTGGCCTCCTTCCTGCGCTTGGATTTCTCCTCCAGGGAGATTGCCGTGATAATGGGGATCGAGCCCAAGAGCGTGGAGATAGAAAGGCACAGGATGCGCCGCAAGATGGGACTCACGCGCAACCAGAGCCTCACCGCGGTGATCAAAAGCATATAATACGCCCATGCATACCCATTCCCCGTTTTTCACGCTGGCGGCCTGCCTGGTCCTGTCCCTCGGCGCCGCCACCCTGCAGGCCCAGGAAAAGCCGAGCCGTCACGCCGTCCCCGGCCACCGCTACCTCAAGGAATACTGGAACCAGTCGGAACTGTACCTGGAGCACCAGGCCTGGTACATGCTGGACCTTGCCGACCGGGCGCTGGACGATAATCCGCCTGCCGTAACCACCAATCTGTCCCGCCGCATGGCGCTGCTGCTGGTGGACGCGGTCACCCACGAGCCCGCTCCCATCGACAACCCCGCCGTCCTGGATTTCCTCGGGCGCAGGATGCAGCGCGTCATAGACGACCTGGACCGCCCGCTCAGGGGCCGGAAGAGCCTGCGTATCTATAAGCTTTACAACTGCGGCATCATTTTCCGGACGCGCGACCTGACCGTGGCGGTGGACCTGAACGGCCGCGAAGGCCGGCTCATCCCGGATGAAAAGATGGCGCAGATAGTCTCCAAGGTGGACATCCTCTTCTGCACCCACAACCATTCGGACCACATCGACTCCCACGTCCGGGACATGTGCCACAAGGAAGGCATCCCCATCTATGCGACTGCGGAGATCTTCCGGGACGACCCTGAAGTGCACCACGTCCGTTACGAAGAGCCCCGCCGCATAGGCATCGACCTGCCTGCGGGGCATCTGGAGGTGGATGTGCTGCCCGGCCATCAGGACGACGTTCAGAACAATATCTGGATCGTCACCCTCCCGAACGGCAGGGTGGTCGGCGCGACGGGGGACCAGTGGAAGAACGAGGGGAAGGACCTGCAGTGGCTCCGGGACATCCATACGCGCCTGCCCCGCATCGACGTACTGGCGATGGACTGCTGGATCCACGACTTCGACGCCCACGTGGCCGCCTTCCGTCCCAGGCTGCTGGTCTCCCAGCACGAGAACGAGATAGGCGCCCACGGCATAGACCACCGGGAATCGTACTGGATGAGCCTGTACAAGAGCGAACACTTCCGGGAAGACTCCACTCCCTGCGTCCTGATGACCTGGGGTGAGTGGTTCGACTTCCGATAGCGAAATAATATGATTATATTTGTTTGATGAAACAGACAGTACTTGTATCCGGCGGTGCGGGCTTCATAGGGAGCCACGTCACCGTGGAACTCACCCAGGCGGGTTATGAGGTCGTCATCGCAGACGACTTCTCCAATTGCGACGAAACCAACTACAACGGCGTGTGCGCCATATTAGGCCGCAAGCTTCCGCTCGTGAAGATGGACTTCTGCGACGCGGCGGCGGTGGACAAACTCTTCGACGACTACAAGATAGACGCGGTCATCCACTTCGCGGCGTTCAAGGCGGTGGGCGAGTCCGTCGCCGAGCCGCTGATGTACTACCGCAACAACCTTACGTCCTTCCTGAACGTGCTCGAGCAGGCCCGCAAGAGGGGATGCAACGTCCTCTTCTCGTCCTCGGCCACCGTCTATGGCGAGCCGGAGGAGCTCCCGGTGACGGAGAAATCCCCGCGCCAGCCGGCCACCTCTCCTTACGGCAACACCAAGCAGATGTGCGAAGACTTCCTCCGGGATGCGGTGAAGGCCTACCCGGGCGTGCGCGGCATAGCCCTGCGCTATTTCAACCCCATCGGAGCGCATCCGTCCGCCCTCATCGGCGAACTTCCGCGCGGGGTACCCAACAACCTCGTGCCCTTCATCACCCAGACCGCCATCGGCAAGCGCGAGTGCCTCTCTATCTTCGGCAACGACTATCCCACCGAGGACGGCACCTGCAAGCGCGACTACATAGACATAGTGGACCTCGCCAAGGCCCACGTCTGCGCGGTCAGGAGGATGCTCGACGGCAAGATGAAGGAACCGTACGAGATCTTCAACATAGGTACCGGCCGCCCCGTCTCCGTGCTCGAGCTGGTCAATGCCTTCGAGAAGGTCAACGGGTTGAAACTCAATTGGAAATATGCACCCCGCCGCGCCGGTGACGTGGTCGCCATCTGGGCGGATCCGACCCTCGCGAACAAGGAACTCGGCTGGAAGGCGGAGCGCAGCGTGGAGGAAACGCTCGCGGCCGCATGGGCGTGGGAGAAGAAACTCGCCGGCAAGTAGCGGCCCGGCAAGTAGCGGATGTACATCGGCCTATTAAGCGACACCCACGGGGTGTTCAGCGACCAGTTCAGGGAATTCTTCGAACCGGTGGACGTGCTCTGGCACGCCGGCGACTTCGGTGGGGGTCTCTCCTTCGCCGACTCCATACGGGAGTTCAAGCCCCTCGTAGGGGTGAGCGGGAACTGCGACGGGCAGGACATAAGGCTCGAGTTCCCTGCATATCAAGTGCTTCACGTACAAGGACTTACCATACTGATGACACACATAGGCGGCAGCCCCGGCCACTACGACATCAGGGCGCGGGCGCTGATAGACAACTTCAAGCCGGACGTCTTCATCTGCGGCCATTCGCACATACTCAAGGTGATGAGCGACAAGCAGCTGAACCTGCTCTACATCAACCCCGGCGCGGCCGGCATCCAGGGCTGGCACGTGGTCCGCACGGCGCTCCGTTTCAAGATAGAAGACGGGCAAGTGCGTGACATGGAGGTATTTGAGCTGCCACGGGCAAATAATAAATTTTTTAAATAATTATTGCTTAACTAAAGAAAACTATTTACCTTTGCGCGTCAGAAGTAATTCTGCACAAACAGTTTAACTAGTTAAAACAAATCGTATTATGAAGAAGGTTTTTATGGCTCTTGCTATCGCCTCCATGGCTATCTTCGCTGTCTCTTGCGGTAACAACAACGCAAAGAAGGCTGCTGAGGCTACCGAGGCTGCTGCAGAGGAGTGTGTCGAGGAGTGCAAGGACTGCGCCGACACCACCTGCGAGAAGTGCGCCGAGTGCTGCGATTCTCTCAAGGCTGCTGCTGAGCAGGTTGCTGAGTAAGTTTCATTACCCAACAATTTCAGAAAAAGGATGACTTGATAAAGCCACCCTTTTTTTGTTATATTTGCGTCTATGGCAACGAAGGTGAAATCTGTCTGGTATTGCACGTCCTGCGGCAACGAGAGCCCGAAATGGATGGGCCGCTGCCCCGCGTGCGGAGAGTGGAACACGATGGTGGAGGCTCCGGTGGAGCAGAAGAAGGACCGGCAGGCTTCCAAGGGCAGGACGCCCGCTGCGGAGCGCAAGGCGCAGAACCTCAGGGACATCGACTATTCCCGCGAGGCCCGCATCTCCCTCGGGATGCCGGAAGTGGACCGCATCCTCGGCGGGGGAATGGTGCCGGGGTCGCTGGTGCTCATCGGCGGCGAGCCTGGCATAGGCAAGTCCACCCTCTCCCTCCAGATCCCCCTCCGCTGCCCCTCCCTCAGGACTCTCTACGTCACCGGCGAGGAAAGCGCCAAGCAGGTCAAGATGCGCGCCAACCGCCTCGGCGGCGACGATTCGCAATGCTTCATCTTCTGCGAGACCATGGTGGAGAACATCATCGCGGAGGCCGAAGCCATGAAGCCGGACCTGATGGTGGTGGACTCCGTGCAGACGATGTTCGCGGATTCCGTGGACTCCACCCCCGGCTCGGTCAGCCAGATCAAGGAAGTAGCCGCGGCGCTCCTGCGCTTCGCCAAGGACAGCGGCGTTCCCGTCATCCTCATCGGCCATATCACCAAGGACGGCTACATCGCCGGCCCCAAGATCCTGGAGCATATAGTGGACGTCGTGCTGCAGTTCGAGGGCGACAACCGCGGCTCCTACAGGATACTCCGCGGCATCAAGAACCGCTTCGGCAGCACCTCCGAGCTCGCCGTGTTCGAGATGACCGGAACCGGCCTGCGCGAGGTGGAGAACCCCTCTGAGATGCTCATCCCGATGCACGAGCAGGGCCTCAGCGGCACGGCGGTCGCGGCCATGCTGGACGGCACCAGGCCGCTTCTTTTCGAGGTGCAGGCGCTGGTTTCGTCCGCGGTTTACGGCACCGCGCAGCGCTCCGCCACCGGCTTCGACGCCCGCAGGCTCAATATGCTGCTCGCGGTCCTGGAGAAGCGCGCCGGCTTCCACCTGAGTGCCAAGGACGTCTTCCTGAACATGGCGGGCGGCCTCAAGGTCAGCGACCCCGCCTGCGACCTCGCGGTCATCTGCGCCGTGCTCTCGTCCAACTTCGACTTCGCCATCCCGTCCGATGTCTGCTTCGCGGGGGAGGTGGGCCTCAGCGGGGAGATACGCCCCGTCGCCCAGGCCGACCGCCGCATAGGCGAAGCCGCGCGCCTCGGCTTCAAGCGCATCTTCATAAGTTCCTATACCTCAATGGATGAGAAAACACCGGCCTCCATCAAAGTGGTGAAGGTGGCCGATGTTCCCGCGCTCGTGAAAGCGCTCTTCAAGTAGCCTCCGGCGGGGGACTACTGTGTAATCTTCGCGTCTATCGCATCCAGGCGTTCCTGTGCGGGAGCGTAGCCGGCGTCCAGCGACATCCGGTAGTAGCGCCGTGCCTCGCGGTATACCTCCTGCGCGTGCGCGGTGACCTTTTCCTTGTTCCTGCGCCAGGTGACGACGGGGGCATTGTCGCCGATGCTCTCCAGGATCTCGCCGGCCTCGCAGAGCATCCTTGCCTGCTGCGCCACCGTCCTCTCGAGCTGTCCCTTCTGGTCGAGTATGGTCTGGTACTGGGTGTCGATGGTGTCCTTCTGCGCCTTGATCACGACTTCCTTGCCCGCGATCTCGCGCTTCAGGGTGCTGATCTGCTGCTCCTGCTCTTCGATGACCTTGTTGAATCCCTCGATCATTTTCGTGAACTCGCGGTTCTTGCCGGACATCACCGAATTGGACTTCTCCAGGGCGCGGATCTTGGCCTTGATGGCGTCTATGCTGCCCTCGATCTGGTCCGCCTGCGTCATCTTGGCGTTGCCGGACTCCAGGTCCATGCGCAGGTCGGCGGTCCTGCCGGAGATGGCGGCCAGTTCCTCGAGGATCTGCGTCATCTGCTTGTTCTGGTCCATGTACTGCTGCTGGAGGATGTCCTTGTCCTCCTTCATCTCTTTGAGTTCCTGCCGCAGGTCTTCCACCACGGATTCGCTTACGGTGCCCTCCTTGGGCCCGAAATTCATGCAGGAGACCGCCAGGGCCCCTGCAGCGAGGATTGCGAGTATTCTTATTTCGTGAGTGTGCATACCGTTCCTTTCTGTTCGAATCTGATGATAATCTTGTCTATGCTTTTCTTGGAGAACATTATCCCGTCGCCGAGGTCCCCGCTCCAGACGCGTCCGTCGTCGGTGATCTCGATGGGGAAGACCATGGGCGCATACTCGCTGAGCACGTGCAGGACGGGCTGTCCGAGGAAGTCGGTGTCTATGTAGCCGGCCATCCGCTTCACCTCGTCCCCGGTCTTCAGCTTGATGGTGTAGTTGCCGAGGATGTTCTCCACGGTGGCCTTGATCTCCTCCTCCTGCAGGGCCTCCTCGGTCCTGGTCTCGACGGCTTTCCTGGCCTTTGCGTTGTCCCGCAGGATATACGCAACACCCGCCGCGGCGAGGAGTGCCACGACGACCGCGATGATCAGGATGTTTGACTTGTTTTTCTCCATATATGATTGTAGGTTAGTCGGTTACATTTTTGCCATGGCCTGCTCGAGGTCGGCGATGATGTCGTCCACGTTCTCGATGCCTACGGAGAGGCGCACCAGGTCGGGGGCCACGCCGGCTTCGCGCAGCTGCTCGTCGCTGAGCTGGCGGTGGGTATGGCTGGCCGGATGCAGCACGCAGGTGCGGGCGTCGGCCACGTGGGTCGCGATGGAGATGAAGTCCAGGTTGTCCATGAACCTTATCGCATCGTCGCGGGTGCCCTTCAGCCCGAAGGCAATCACGCCGCAGGAGCCGTTCGGGAGGTACTTCCGCCCGAGTTCGTAGTATTTGTCCGACGGCAGGCCGCAGTAGTGCACCCAGCCCACCTTCGGATTCTTCTCGAGCCACTCGGCGACCTTCTGGGCGTTGGCGCAGTGCTGGCGCATACGCAGCGCAAGGGTCTCCAATCCGATGTTGAGGATGTACGAATTCATCGGCGCGGGAATGCTGCCGAGGTCGCGCATCAGCTGGCTGACGAGCTTGGTGCAGTAGGCGAGCTTGCCGAAGGCCTTGGTGTAGGTGAGGCCGTGGTAGCTCTCGTCGGGGGTGGTGAGGCCGGGGAACTTGTCCGCGTGGGCGTCCCAGTCGAAGTTGCCGGAATCCACGATGGCGCCGCCCACCTGCGCGGAATGGCCGTCCATATACTTGGTGGTGGAATGGGTGACGATGTCGCAGCCCCACTCGAACGGGCGGCAGTTGATGGGCGTGGCGAAGGTGTTGTCCACGATGAGGGGC
>JAEEGL011242996.1_pt1 | contig 10666 bp, 9 predicted proteins | sample 9134231 | NCBI WGS metagenome assembly JAEEGL01 (sample SAMN16246548, study PRJNA631951) | gut metagenome | biome: gut microbiome; feature: rumen; material: fiber-attached | host: Bos | place: Iran: Karaj | collected 2018-10 | reverse complement strand
GTGAGGAGCAGGGTGATGGTCATGCCGTAGGCGTCCTTCCCCAGCTTGCGGCGGATGAGCTCGGTGCCGCCCAGGATGTTGGACCACTGATCGTCGCCGCCGCACTGCATCACGCAGTTGTACTCCTTGAACATGTGGTAGAAATCATAGCTCTGCATGATCATGTAGTTGAACTCCAGGAAGCTGAGGCCGCGCTCCATGCGCTGCTTGTAGCACTCGGCCCGGAGCATGTTGTTCACAGAGAAGCACGCGCCGACTTCACGCAGCAGTTCCACATAATTCAGCTTAAGCAGCCAGTCGGCGTTGTTGAGCATCAGCGCCCTGCCCTCGGAAAAGTCCACAAACTTCGCCATCTGCACCTTGAACCGCTCCGCGTTGGCGTTGATCTGCTCCGGGGTGAGCATCTGGCGCATATCGGTGCGGCCGGTGGGGTCGCCCACCATGGTGGTGCCGCCGCCAAGCAGGGCGATGGGCCGGTTCCCCGCCATCTGCAGCCGCTTCATCAGGCACAGCGCCATGAAGTGCCCCACATGCAGGGAATCCGCCGTGGCGTCAAAACCTATATAAAAAGTCGCCTTCCCGTTGTTGATAAGCTCCTTGATCTCATCCTCATCCGTCATTTGGGCGATAAGCCCTCTCGCTTTGAGTTCATCGAATACTGTCATCGAATCTTCCTCCATTGTAATCTGCTTTTGAAACGATTAATTTGAAATAATAGCACACCGGCATGCGGAAGTCAAGATTCCGCCGCTTTCAACGTTTTCCGCGCTGCCTTGTAGCTCTCCGATGCGGCGATGAGCTCCTGGGCGGAGGCGAGGGTCGTTTCCGTCACGTTTTCTCCGCCGATGAGCCGTGCCAGCTCCGCGCGTCTGCCGTCCGGGTCGAGTCCCGCGACGCTGGTGTAGGTGCGGCCGTCGCGCACCGACTTGCTGATCTCAAAGTGCGCATCCGCCATGGCGGCGATCTGGGGCAGATGAGTCACGCACAGCACCTGCTTTTCCGCCGCGAGGCAACTGAGCTTTTCCGCCACCCGCTGGGCGGCGATCCCGGAGACGCCGGCGTCCACCTCGTCGAATACCAGGGTGTCCGCCTCCTCCCCCTGGGACAGCACGTTCTTCATAGCAAGCATGATCCGGCTCAGCTCGCCGCCTGACGCGATCCGGCTGATGCGCCCCGGCGCCTCGCCCGCGTTGGCGGATATGAGAAAGCGTACCGTGTCCGCGCCGGAAGAAGTGAGTCCGTCCTCCGAGGCGGCAGGAGAAAACTCCGCCGCAAATCTGGTGCCCTTCATGTTCAGGTCGCTGAGTTCCGCCATGATCCGCTTCTCCAGTGTCTCTGCGGCCTGCTTCCGCTTTTTTGAGAGCACGGCGGCCTGCTTCCCGGCCCGCTCAAAAAGCCGTTCCCTGTCCGCTCTCAATTCTTCGATGCGTTCCGAGGAGACTTCGATATCGCCGAGCTCCTTCCTGCAGTTATCCAAAAAGGCCAGCATCTCCTCTTCGCTGCCGCCGTATTTGCGGGAGAGCCGCTTCAGGGCGTCCAGTCTGGATTCGATACGGTCCAGCTCCTCCGGGGAGAAGTCCAGCTCGTACCGCAGATCGCGCAGCTCCTCAGCCGCGTCCTGTACGCCGTAGCGCAGATCACGCAGACGCGCCGCCAGCGGCTCGAATTGCTGGGCATACCGCGCCGCGCCGTGCAGGGCGCCCTCCGCGTCGCCGAGGAGTGCCGCCGCGCCGGCGCCATCTTCGCCGCCGTACAGTGCCGCGAAGGAAACCTCCAGCGCTTCGGTGAGCCGAGACGCGTTTTTCAGGAGCTCCCGCCTGTCGTTCAGTCGGTCCATCTCCCCCGGCTCCAGCTCTGCCCGTTCCAGTTCGCCGATCTGGTACCGGAGCATATCCATTCGGCGCTCCTTCTCACTCTCATCCATGGTGAGGGCTTCGATCTCCCTCTCCGTCTGCCGCAGCAGCTCATAGACACTGCGGTAGGCGGCGAGCGCCTCTCCGTCCCCGGCAAAGGCGTCCAGGTATTTCAGATGCGAGGACTCATCCATGAGCTTTCGCCCGTCGTTCTGACCGTGTACGTCAATGAGCACGAGGCCCAATTCCCTGAGCTGCGACACCGCAACGGGCACGCCGCAGACGCGGCAGGAGCTCTTCCCGTCGGCGGTAAATCTGCGGGAAACGATGAGCCCGTCATCCTCCGGCTCGATGCCGTTTTCCCGGCACCAGGCTATCCCGGCATCGGAAGAAAAAAGCGCCGTGACCCCGGCTGCCCCTGCCCCGGTACGCACGAGCTCCCGGGACACTCTGGCGCCTGTCACGGCGTTCAGCGCGTCTATCACGATGGATTTTCCCGCTCCCGTCTCGCCGGTGAGCACGTTGAAGCCCGCGCCGAACTCAATGTCGGCGCGTTCGATCACGGCGATATTCTCGATATGAAGCAGTTGAAGCATGAAAACTCTCCGGAGATCAGAGCATGCTCTCGATCTCGTTGCAGAAGCGCTCGGCCGAGGCCACGTCATTCATGGCGAGAAACGCGGTGTCATCCCCTGCAATGGACCCGGCGAGGTTGCGGATGTTCATCCCGTCAATGGCACTGCAGGCGGCGGAGGCCAGACCCGGCAGCGTCTTGATGACCACGATGTTCTGGGCGCAGACATAGCTGGTGACGCACTCCTTGAAAATCGCCATCAGCCGCTCGGAGTGGTTCTGCACCTCATTTTTCCCGACGACGGTATAGCGGTACCGGCCGTGAGGCGAGAGCTCTTTGATCAGGTGCATCTCCTTGATGTCCCTGGAAATGGTGGCCTGGGTGCTGCTGATACCAATGGCATTCAGCGCTTCGATGAGCTGGTTCTGGGTCTCGATATCCTGCTCGGAAATGATCTGAAGGATGGCGGTCTGCCTGGTATTTTTCATTAGCGTTCTCCCAACTTTTCACTGACTTTTTTATAAAAGCTTTTGTTCGCAAGATGCGCAAGTTGTGTTGCTATGGCCGATTTGCGGATGAGGATCCTGTCGCCGGGGATCAGCGGGATACTGTCCCCGCCGTCAACCGAGAGGAACACGGGATTTGCCTTGCGGCGGCCGATCTCCACCGTCACGCGCCTGTCCGGCGCGAGAACGAAGGATTTCGCCACAAGCACATGGGCACAGATGGGGGTGATGATGATATTCTCCGCAGAGGGCTCCACGATGGGGCCGCCCGCGGCCATGGAATACGCGGTGGAACCGGTGGGAGATGCAACGACCGCGCCGTCGCCGGAAAAGTGGGATATGAGCTGCCCGTCTCCGTAGACGGAGAGCTCCACGACCCGGGTGAGGCCGCGGATAACAGCGTCATTCAGGGCAAAGTCGCTGTAGATCGTCTCCCCCTCCCGCTCCAGGGCCACGTCGAGCATCATGCGTGTTTTGATGTCATAGCCGCCCATGACGGCCGCGGGGATGAGCCCGATATCATCCGGCTCCAGCTCCGCCATAAAGCCCATGTCGCCCAGGTTCACGCCCAGGATGGGCACATCAAAGCCGGCGGCGGCGCGGGCTGCCCTCAGGATCGTGCCATCGCCGCCGAAGGTGATGAGCATGTCCGCGCCGGGAAGTTCTTTCGTCAGCTCAGACGTCTTGACAGGCGTCGCCAGGTCATGCTCCGCCCCCTGGTCAAACAGCGGGCAGATGACAGTCGCCGCGCCGCACTCCCGGATCATCCCGCTGACTCGCATTGTCAGTTCCAAATTCCTGTCCCGCACCAGGTTGGGACAGAGGATCACTTTTTTCACTTGCTGTTCAGCTCCCTGTGCGCCTCAAGCGCGATCTCGGCCGGGGTCAGCTCCGCATCCGCGCCGCCGACAGAAAGGTGGCCGAGGAATTCTATGTTTCCCTCAGGTCCCTTGATAGGGGACCAGGTCAGCCCCCTGACGGAGAAGCCCGCGTCCCCGGCGTTCTTCACAAACGACTCCAGCACCTCAATATGGGTCTCCACATCACGAACGACGCCTTTTTTGCCCACCTTCTCGCGTCCGGCCTCAAACTGGGGCTTGATGAGGCAGACGAGCTCCGCCCCGTCCGCCAGGAGCGGGCGCACGGCGGGTAAAACCAGGCGCAGCGAGATAAATGACACGTCGATGACTGCCAGGGCGATAGGATCGGGGATCTGCGACCGCGTCACGTAGCGGATATTCGTCCGCTCCATGGTCACGACCCGCGGGTCGTTCCGGATCTCCCAGGCAAGCTGCCCGTAACCCACGTCGACGGCATAGACCTTATCCGCGCCGCGCTTCAGCAGGCAGTGGGTAAAGCCGCCGGTGGAGGCCCCGCAGTCCAGGCAGATCCGCCCCTCCGGCGATACGCCGAAATAGTCCAGCGCCTTTTCCAGCTTGTAGCCGCCGCGGCTCACATATTCCTGCGCGCCGCCGCGGATCTCGATCTCCGCCTCCCGGTCCACCTGTGTGCCGGGCTTATCCTCGCGCTTTCCGCCGATGAAGACGACGCCGCTCATAATCATGGCCTTTGCCCGCTCCCGGCTCTCTGCCAGGGCGCGCTCCGCCATCAGTACGTCAAGCCTGACCTTGCTCATCGCCGATCGCCTCCAGAATCGCGGCGGCAACACTCTCACCGTCGATGCCGACGGCCCTTCTCAGGGTCGCAATGTCTCCCTGGGGAATAAAACGGTTCCCCAGATTCCTCAGGATCAGTGTATCCGGCAGTTCACGGGCCGCGGCCAGCTCCGCCGCTATGTGCTCGCCGATGCAGCCGGAATTCACACACTCCTCGAGCACGCAGAGACGTCCCGTCTTTTTGGACGAGGCGCGGACCTGCTCCAGATCCAGGGGCCAGATCCTGCCCAGCTTGACGACCTCTGCGCTCACGCCGGCCGCGCTCAGCCTCTCCGCCGCGGCCAGAGCGTCGTTCACGGAGACGCCGTAGGTCACGATCGTGACGTCGCTCCCCTCCCGCAGAATGCGGCTGTTCTCAGCACCGGAGGCGGTATAGGCCCCCTCCACTCCCCTGGGATAGCGCACGGCCACAGGCCCCTTCTCCTCGAATACGGCTTTTCTCAGCATATCCCGCAGCTCGCCGTAGCTGGCGGGAGAATAGATCCTCATGCCGGGAACGGTGGTGAGGTAGCCGACGTCGAAAATCCCCTGATGGGTCTCACCGTCGGCGCCAACGAGGCCGGCCCGATCCACTCCGAACACGACATGGAGTTGGGACAGCGCCACATCGTGGAGAAGCATATCATAGGAGCGCTGCAAAAACGTGGAATATACTGCAAAAACGGGGATCATCCCCTGGCTGGCAAGCCCCTCGGCCATGGCCGCAGCATGCACCTCGTCAATACCCACGTCAAAGAACCGACGGGGATAGCGGAACGCGAACTCCTCCAGCCCAGTGCCGGAGGTCATGGCGGCCGTGATGGCACAGAGTTCCTTTGACTCTTCCGCCAAAGCGCACATCGTCTCCCCGAATACGGCGGAAAAGTTAGGCGCTGTGCCCGGCAGTACGCCCTTCTCCAGATCAAAGGGAGAGACGCCGTGATAGATGTCGGGCGTCTCCTCGGAGAACGGGTAGCCCTTCCCCTTTTTGGTGATCACGTGGATCACCACCGGCCCCTGTACGCCTTTTGCCCAGCTCAGCGTCTCCACCAGCAGCTTCAGGTCATGGCCGTCAATGGGCCCGGCGTATTGGAGGCCCATCTCCTCAAACATGCTGCAGTGGAGGATCGCCTCCTTCACCGCGCTCTTGATGCCGTGGAAAAAGCGGTAGATGGCCTTTCCCCCGGGGAGAAGGCTCATCAGCTTCCGATAGCGCCGCTTGAAGGTGGCGTAGGACGGCTTCAGCCTCTGCTTCGCAAGGTAATGGGCCATGCCGCCCACATTGGGAGTGATGGACATGCCGTTGTCGTTCAGGATAATGATCAGCGGCTCGCCGCTGTCGCCCACATCGGACAGCGCCTCATAGGCGAGGCCGCCGGTGAGCGCCCCGTCCCCCAGCAGCGCGATGACATAGTTGTCCCGCCCCTCCAGCGTCCGCGCGCGGGCCATACCCAGTGCCACACTGATGGAGTTGGAGGCATGGCCGGCAATAAAAGCGTCGTCGGCGCTCTCACAGGGCTTGGGAAAGCCGGATAGTCCGCCGTACTGGCGCAGGGTATCGAAACGGTCGAGCCGTCCGGTCAGCATTTTATGGATATAGCTCTGGTGTCCCACGTCGAAAACGAGCCGGTCCTTTGACGTGTCAAACACCCGGTGGATCGCAACAGTCAGCTCCACGACGCCCAGGTTGGAGGCGAGGTGCCCGCCGGTTTTTGATACGGTCTCCAACAGGCGGCTGCGCAGCTCGCGGCAGAGCTGAGGGAGCAGATCCTCCGGCAGGGCCTTGACGTGCGCGGAGGAGTGGATCCTGTCAAGTATAGCCAATGAGATCCGTCCTATCTTTTGTGAAATAGACGTGTTTTCAGATTCAGAAGCTTTCCGGCGCGGAGGACGATGACCGTGCTGTTGTTCAGCGCGTATGTCTTTCCCACCGCTTTGCCGCCGATGGTCAGCGCGGCGACAAGCCCGGAGATGAGAAGCTGGATGATGACGTTATCCGTGGAGAGGTCGCGCATGAGCTCCGCCGCAATGGCGGCGGCAGTGGCGCCGCTGACGATGCCGGATATGTCCCCGACCACGTCGTTGCAGATGCTGGAGACCTTTTCCGCGTTTTTGAGAAGCCACAGCGCTTCCTTCGCGCCCCGCTCCCGATGGGATGCCATTGAATGAAAGGGCGCCGGGGACGCTGTTGCGGTCGCAACGCCGAGGATATCAAAGACGACGCCCAGCGCGATAAAAACGGCGAGCACGACAAACGCCATGGCCTTCCCCGCATTTCCCAGAAGTTCTGCGGACGCGAAGGTGAACACCATGGATATGACAAGACTCGTGATAACGATCTGAATGACCCAGCGAACGTTCGTTTTCTTCATTTCATGATACTGGTCAGCGGCGGCAGATGGAGTAAATCTTACGGCTTAGGTACGGGCTGGTTTTCCCCCGGCGCTGCCTCCCGTTGCCGGTGAGGCGGTTTCCCATTGAAGCGCCGTTCGGTGCGTTGCCGCTGCCGCTGCCCGACTGCCACTTAGTCCGCACTGCAATCCTCCGTCTGTCCCCGGGCGCCGATAGCCCGGGACAGCCTAGGTGTTTTCCACAGCAGTCAAACCGTCTCTTAGCCTCTTTTGCAGAGAATATTTCAAGGGGCAATGCCCTGTACGGCCATGGCCATAGCCGCACGGGCTGGTCCCCTATCCGCAGACTCCACTCAAGGCAGGCTACTCTGCACACAGCACTTGGCGAGTTTCCTCTATAACGCACTGCAATGCAGGTTCATCCCCGTGCCGTACGCGGATCGCTGACCACTGGGGAGTACGTCCGCGCACAGAGACAGGTCTCCACGCAAACAGGGTCGGGCCCACCATGCCATTGGCGGTCGCCCTGGATGCGCAAGCGCGCTGCCGCGCTTCCCCCCAGCACCCACCCCGGACTGGGCGTCCAAAGCAGGCACAAGGGGCTTCATCGATATGCCCTTCAAAGGATTTTTAGGCCCTTCCTGGTAGACGGCAGTTCTGACTAGGATACTGCGCCGCTGTTCACTCAATATTATCAAAAATAAAACCGGTTTTCAAGGATAAATGCATGATTTTTACGCATATCCTCCGCTTTGGCGACGGATATGCATCAACAGACGTCAACTCTTTCTCCCGGCGAGCTGCCACGCAAGCCACGTGAGAAAACCATTCTCCTCAAACGCGGAGGACAGGGCGGCGGCAGCCCGCTCCGTCTCGCTGTCGATGAGCCGCTGGCACTCGTCCTTGCCGTAGAGAGTGAAGAAGGTGGATTTTCCGCTCATATCGTCAGAGCCGATGGGCTTCCCCAGGGTCTCCTCGTCGCCCAGCGCGTCCAGCATATCATCCCGAATCTGGAAGGCGAGCCCAACTCCGTCGGCATAGGCGGCAGCGGCGTCCCGCATCGTGTCGCTCCCGCCCGCGGCGCACACGCCGATCAGCGCGGCGGCGCGGAGCATGGCCGCTGTTTTCATCCGGTGGATATTCTCCAGCTCCTCCCGGCCGAGCTTTTTTCCCTCTCCCTGCATATCCAGGGTCTGTCCGCCGCAGATGCCGCGGACACCGGCGGCCTCCGCCAAAATCCCCGCCATGCGGCAGATACGGTCCGGTGGAAGCGGCGATCCCAGCAGGAGGGAAAACGCCTCCGCCTGCAGGGCGTCACCCGCCAGGGTGGCGATACACTCGCCGTAGACCATGTGGTTCGTGGGCTGCCCCCTGCGCAGGTCGTCGTCGTCCATACAGGGCAGATCGTCGTGGATCAGAGAATACGTATGAAGAAGCTCCACGGCGCAGGCCGCGTCCAGCGCGGACAGCTCGTCCCCGCCCGCGGCCGCGCAGAACGCCAGCACCAAGACCGGACGGATCCGCTTGCCGCCTGCCAGGAGACTGTACCGCATGGACTCCGTCAGTACCCGCTGCGGGCAGTCCTCTGTGAACAGTCTGCCCAGCCGCTCGTTCACCAGTGACTGGAGGCGCTGTAGATACCGTTCATGGCCGCTCATTCATTTTCCCCCACAAAGGGCGTCTCAACGGGCTCGCCGTCCTCGCCCTTCTGCAGGCGCATGACCCTCTGTTCTGCTTCGTCAAGCTGTTTGGCACAGCCCTTGATGAGCTTCGTCCCCTCCTCGAACAGCGCCAGGGAGTCGCTCAGCGGCGCGTCGCCCCGCTCCAGCGTTTTGACGATCTCCTCGATCCTGGTCATAGCCTCTTCAAATCCCATCTTTTTCATAGCGTGTCCTTTCTCAGTCGGCGGTGCAGGGGATCTCATCCTTCTGCAGGCGGATCGTCAGCCTGTCACCGCTTTTCACATCCTCCGCGCTGCGGAGGATCGTGCCGTCTTCCTTTCTGGCGATGGCGTATCCCCTGCCCAGCACCTTCAGGGGACTCATGGCATCCAGCGACGCAGCCAGTGCGGAAAACCGCTCCTTCCGTGCAGATACGACTTTTGAGGCAGCCGAGATAAGCTGCACCTGCGCCCTGTCGAGATGGATGCGCCGTTCGTCGATATATGCGCCGGGGCTCTCCATGACACGCTTGGAGGCCAGCTCCTCCAACCGGGAGCGCAGCAGCTCCAGCTTCTTTCTCATAGCGTGCTCTCCCCGGCTCTCCCTGTTTCGGAGCATGTCCAGCACCTCCGCCATGTCGGGGACCGCCAGCTCTGCCGCGTTGGAGGGCGTCGCCGCCCGAAGGTCGGCCACAAAATCGGAGATCGTCACATCCGGCTCGTGCCCCACCGCGGAGATCACAGGGATCTCGGAGGCATAGATGGCCCTGGCCACCCGCTCGTCGTTGAATGCCCACAGGTCTTCAATGGAGCCGCCGCCCCGTCCTGTGATCAGCACATCTCCGATCCGGTGCCGATTCGCATAGCGGATGGCGCCCACGATCTCCGCCGGGGCCTCCGTGCCCTGCACCCGCACAGGGAGCACCACCACCTTCGTCAGCGGCCAGCGCGTGCCCAGCACGCGGATGATATCCCGCACCGCCGCCCCAGCCGAGGATGTGACCACGGCAATGGTATCCGGGAATCGGGGCAGCGGCTTTTTGTGGGCCTCGTCGAACAGGCCCTCGCTGTGGAGCTTTTCCTTGAGCTGCTCAAAGGCAACATGGAGATCGCCCACGCCGTCCGGCGTCAGCGAACCCACGTAGAGCTGATACGCCCCGTCCCGGGGGTACACGGAGATTCGGCCGAAGGCGATGACCTTCATGCCGTTTTCCGGCCGGAAACGCAGCTTCACCGCACTGGATCGAAACATGACGCATTTGAGCGCGCCCTCCTGATCCTTCAGCGTGAAGTAGTGGTGTCCGGAGGGGTACATTTTATAGTTCGAGATCTCGCCCCGGACGTAGATCCTGTCCAGCAGCGGGTCCCCTTCGATCAGGAGCTTGATGTATCCGTTCAGCTCGCTGACGCTGAAAATCCTGTCATCCATTTGCCGTCACCGCCCTGTAAGTCAGGACCGCCACGCCGTAAGCGTTGTCGGTAGAATACTTCGGAGGCGCGAATACGCCCTCCGGCGTCAGGCTGCGCAGGAGGCTGTTCGAGGCTACGCCCCCGGAGTAGAGGACCGGCAGATCGCCGTATTTCCTTTTCGCCGCCTCTGTCGCCGCCTGCACGGCTCCGATCATGGAGCGGAGAGCAAAATACGCCGTATCCTCCGGCGCATCCCCCGCCTCGACCCGCTGCTTCATCTTGTGCTCCACCCCGGACAGGGAAAAACGGAGCCCGTCCGCCTTCGGGCGGTAGAATTCCCGTTTCTCCGCGCGCTCCGACAAGCTGTCCAGCTCTTTTCCGGCGGGAAAGCGCAGGCCGAGGGCAAGTCCCGTTCTGTCGATAAGCTGACCGGCGGACACGTCCGTGGTCCCGCCGATGATCTCACACCGCACCGCGACGCCCATGGGCCGCACCAGCAAAAGCTCCGTAGTGCCGCCGGAGAGGTGCCAGGCAAGGTGCTCCGTCTCCAGAAGCTCCGGCCGCCCCGCGGAATACGCTGCGGCGGCGATGTGTCCCTGCTGATGGGAAAAAGGGAAAAACGGCACGCCCATCACGCTGGCCAGCACCTGCGCCTGC
>JAEEGL011128288.1_pt1 | contig 10666 bp, 4 predicted proteins | sample 9134231 | NCBI WGS metagenome assembly JAEEGL01 (sample SAMN16246548, study PRJNA631951) | gut metagenome | biome: gut microbiome; feature: rumen; material: fiber-attached | host: Bos | place: Iran: Karaj | collected 2018-10 | reverse complement strand
GAGACGATTAGTACCTTGTCGTTCGGTAAATCCTTGATAGGGCACTTCAAAGGATTGGTTGTCGATGGTAACCATTACAGTACCTTGATCTTCTGCCTTTACGGTATTATAGTCAAGATATAAGGTGTATGTTGCCTTTTCATTTAATCTGAACGACCAATCCATCTGTTGGCTGTTATCTTTCCAGTTTCTTACATAATTCCTGTTAACTTTGCCGTCGCCGTATCCCAGTCCTTTACCAACGAGTGTCGCATCAAATGTGTACAAGATATTGTCTGTGTGAGCATCGAGCAAGCGTACCGGGCAAGCATCGGTTTTCTTTTCTAAAGTAATAGCAACAACCGTACTCAGCGTGTCGGGCATGGGTCCAGACAAGAGTAATTGACAGTCATCTTTGTTGATTCTCTTCCATCTTACTTCTTTCTGCTGCTGTTCAGACAGCATCCATGCCTTACGGATATTACTGCGTAATCCTCCGATGGTAATACGACCGTCTTTCGGCCACTGATGGATATGTGCATAGAGCGTGTCATGCTTTTCCGTGAATACGCCCCATGACTGTATGGGTAAGTCTGTGCGGTCAGCTCCGTAGATACTGTTGCCGTTTTTCTTCATCCAGTTGCCAATGCCGAGGAAGATATCCACATCCCGCTGATCCCATTTGCCGTTACCCATCGGTCCTACATTCATCAAGATGTTCCCTCCTTTGGAAACAGCCGACTCAATAAGCCTCACAAAATGCTTGACACTCTTCCGTTTTGTATCAGAGGCACTGTATCCGTACGACTCATTGGTGGTGGGGATACTCTCCCACAGACCTTGTTGTGGGAAGAAGAAAGCTGCTCGGTCACCGGTATTCACATAGTCACCCATGTTCATCTTACCGAATCTTACCAATCGTCCGTTAACAACAATCTGTTGTTTTGGGTCCGCTTCGCGTATGGCCTTGAGGATTCGGATATTCTGATATAAGGGAAGCTTGCCAGGAGTGTCGAACCACAGAATATCCGGCTGATAGTTGTGTATCAGTTCCAGGATCTGAGGAATGGACTTTTCTTTTACATACTTGTCGGCTTCAGCCAGATACTGGTGATACTCACTATTCCACCAGTTGGTTCCCCCTAAAAGCTTGTCACCACCGGGGTGGTCATACTCCCAGTCATTACCCGGAGCACAGGGATGTTCCCAGTCGAAAGCATGCGAGTAGTAAAATCCGAATTTCACACCATACTTACGTGCTGCATTTCGCAATTCCATCATCGGATCACGCTTGAAGGATGTCTGTCGGATATCATAGGGATAGGCATCAGACGGAAACATCGCGAAACCGTCATGGTGTTTGGCTGTGATAATAAAATATCTCATTCCAGCCTTGACAGCTGTCTTAATCCATTCCTCCGCATCAAAGAGGTAGGGATTGAAACTGCTTACAAGTGAGTCTTTATAAACAGTAAGAGGAATCTTTTCTTTCCTCATCAGGTGTTCGGAGTACCCACTGACAGGTTTCCCCATCCAATAACCGGCAGCAGTGGAATAGACTCCCCAGTGAATAAAACAGCCGAAACGTGCTTCTTTATACCATGCTGTACGCTCATCTTTGTTTTTCTGGGAGGCTGTCCACCAGCCTTTGATAGCTTCTTTTATCTCCTGCATGTCTTCAGGCAGATCAGTTGATGTGGGAATCTCAAATCCCTGTTCATCTCCCTTGTTTGTCTGTTGGGCATTGGCAGAGGCAACAGTCAACAGGAACGTGCTTAGGATAATAATAGTTCTTTTGTTCATGATGATGAATATACGAGAATGTCCTGATCCATTTATTATTCTTCATCCACGATGCTGAAGAACCGGTCGCTGTTGGTTTGCAGTTTTACAGCAGGTAGTTTCTTCTTCAGTGTGAGTTCTACGATATGTACGAATTGGTTGTCATGAACCTTCGGTACATTGATAACGGTTCCTTTTGAAGACGTAGTGACCTTGAGCTTCGTATTGCCGTGCAACATCTTTGCCTGTTTGACACTCAGGGATTTGTCGAGAACCAGTTTCTGATCAGAGGGCCAGTCATATACGCAGAGATAAAGGAGGGTGGTGCTCTTGTTGTCTTTACGGATGCATTCACCCCATGACGGATAGAGCAAACTCCGTTGTGTGCCGTAAACAACCTCCCCATTCTCTTTCAGCCATTCCCCAACGGTTTTAAGACATTGCTGTGCCTCTTGAGGAACCTGTCCGTTTCCATCCGGACCGACATTCAGCAACAGGTTTCCTCCTCTTGCAGCACACATCAACAACGTGCGGATGATATCCTCAGACGATTTCCATCTGTTCTCCCAACTCTTATATCCCCATGAAGAACCGATATTCATACATGTTTCCCAATACACGCCCTTTACATCATCGGGGTTGGGGACTTTTCCTTCCGGTGTCTTATAGTCACCGGGGAAATTTGGGCGTTTCAGACGGTCGTTGGTGATAATCTGTGGATAGTCAATCAACAAATCCTGTATTTCTTTCGCAAGGGCATCAGTCATGCGAGTAGGGGTGTCAAACCACAAGACAGCCATGTCTTTATAACGGTTGAGCAACTCTTTAATCTGCGGAATAGATACCTGGTGGATATAATCCTCAAACGAACGCTCTAACTGAATATAATCCCATGCGCCATGGTTTGCTTCCGTAAACTGATTCACTCTTGTGGAATCGGGGTTGTCCCAGCCTTCATTCATCACCTTACGAGCCGTTGAACCACCCGGATTGTTCCAGTCTTGGGCATGAGAATAGTAGAACCCAATCTTCATGCCATATTTCCGGCAGGCTTGTGCAACCATATCTACGATATCTTTTTTGTAGGGTGTGTAGTCAACAATGTTGAAATGGCTGGCATTACTCTTGAACATGGCAAAACCATCGTGATGCTTTGAAGTAAACACCACATATTTCATTCCTGCCCGCTTTGCCATCAAAACCAGACTGTCGGCAGAGAATCCCACGGGGTTGAAAGTGCTGGCTTTTGCACGGTATTCCATCACAGGAATCTTACATCTGTTCATAATCCATTCTGCACCACCCCGTCGTTGCTGGTAACCATTATATACACCTCCATAGAGACAGTAAGGACCCCAATGAACGAACAGTCCGAACTTTGCTTCTTGCCACCAGTCCATCTTATTGACAGGTACTTCTTTCTGTTTGGCTCCCACGCTGAGAACCATCATGATGGTTAACAGATAAATAATAATCCTTTTCATGGGTTGATATGTTTAAAAGATATGTAATTGTATAATACTTATATTTTTCCCTACTATCCGGAACTGATACACGCCAGGTTGTGAAATAGATAACTGCGTCTTTTTTATCTTGAGGCTACACGGCGTATAGAACACGCCCCAGTAATCGTTGTTCATAACTTTCCCGCCCACTACCTGACAATGGGCATCATTCCTGATAATCTCAAGATTTTTCTCTCTGAAACTTGCCACGGCCTGGGATGTTGTATGGGGCATGATCATATATGCGTAAGATTCCTCCCTTGGCTGTGCTCCATGGTCAATGTATATGCAAGTGATCTTTCCATGAATCGTTTCCGGCTTGTACACTCCCATATTGTCAGCCCATTGTCCTTCACGTTCAGCAGACTCAGCAAACAATCTGCCCTCCTGAAGCATGACATAGCCGATACCATCATGGAAAAGACGTGCTCTCCGCAAAGCTGTCTTTTCAGAAATCGATAGTGGATGCTTGTTAGTAACATTATATAATTGACCGTGGGCTGTCCTTTGGTCGATGGCAGTAGTTACATGGAGAAGACTGTCGGAATGGATGTCTGCTCCCAAACAGATAACAGCATCGGGCGTAAAAAACCATGCTTTCTTGGCGTAGAGGTTATCCCGGGCATAGTCCATGGCACTGATGCCATACAGTCCGTCACTGATACCTCCTACCATAGCACTGCTGTTACGATTACCTCTGCCCTTCAGTTCTACTGGGATGGTTGATTCAAAAGCCGTGGTTCCGGGTACTTTTCTCCAGTCCCAGAAGGGGAAGGCGTCCATGTAGTCATCACTGTCAATATAGAAATAGGTAGCTCCATCTCCTAAATAGAATCCTCTTATGTTATCTTCGTTAACATGTTCAGAACCGATCGTCCTGCATGAATGCATCTTCACAGATGCCATCCATGAGGGTGTACGATGGATGGTATAGTCGGAATATGGAAAGTGTTTATGACCTACTAGCGGATTTCCTTTCAAGGGAAATCCTGTCATTCCGAGATCCTGTGCGCAGAAGGCCGTCATATATCCTTTGTGTGTTGAGGCTCTCATAAACAACTGTCTGCCTAAAGAACTGATGTCCATCCTTCTGTGCCATATTACCCAACGGTAACCGTTGTCAATCAGATTGACAAGGATAGAACGCTGTTCTTTGTTCAGTTGATACGTGGTATTCTCAAAGAGTTTGTAAAAGAAGGTCATACTACTGAGAAAAGCCAGTCCATAATTACCAAACTGTTGTTGTGGACCGTGCAAGTGATAGCTCCAATCGGGTTGGATGCCATCAGTCCCGCTGATCGTTATCTCGGAGACAATCGTGTCGCGGGCTTGTCTTACCAGATACTCATCCTGGGTAAGCAAACCTTTTATCATCATATTGGAGGCTAACCATACCTTGTTTTGTCCGGTCATACCGAAATGCGCTTTATTCATAACGGCCAGTGCTCCTTGTCGTTCCTGCTCATTCAGTTGGTCTTCTACTATCAGAAAGGCTTGTCCTAAGGTACGGGGAATACCTATCTCATTCTGCCACCAGTTCTTACATACAGGCATATTCTCAAACCAAAACTGTAACAGCTGATGGATGTTTTTTTTGACCTTCTCGTTATGATAATAAGGCGTGGTATCCGAAGCGTAGAGTTTACATAATTCAAGGGTACGTTCAGCATGTTGCTTCGGTTCCCATGAGGTGCGTTTCTCATCTTGATAGTTGATGTCTGAGAAAGAACCGTCATTTTGTATGAATGATAGATAACGGTTGATCTTCTCTGTATTCAACGGATATTTATTCATCAGTTCTTGTACCATCTGATCACCGATGTGCTGTTCCATTGGTAATTGGATCAGGTCATTAAGCAGGGTGTCTTTATCCGTCTTTTGAGGTACCAACATCCTCAGGTAGTTGGATTTTAAAGTGGTGATATCATCCCCTTTGGCAATGATAGCAAAACATGCTACACATAACACGATAAGTATATATTTCTTTCCCATCCCTTATGTTTTGTACAAAGATACCTTAATAACAACAGAATGTTTTTTATTATTTTCTCATTTTGTTGAAAAATAGTTCAAATTTTGCCAATCAGTAAGGCTAGTGGTATGTTTTTTATAAGTTTTGATACGATATTATCTCATATATCGGTGTGTCTTGTATATATTTGCAACAAAAGTATAAATATGAAGAAAAGAATGAATATTCATAGATTGGCAGTCCTCGCATTGTTGGGAGCGGCAATGAATTTAAGTGCCGCACCTTCTGCCTTAAAACTGTGGTATCAGCAAGCTGCACAGATGTGGGAGGAGGCATTGCCTTTAGGTAATGGACGATTAGGAGCCATGGTATTCGGTAATGCAGCGAAAGAGCATTATCAGATGAATGAGGAAACACTCTGGTCGGGCGTTCCACGTGATGGGAATAACGAAGAAGCTTATGCTGTCTTGTCGTTGGTGAGAGAAGCCGTAGATCATGGTGATTATGCCAAAGCCGAACAGTTGTGGAAAGAACATGCGCAAGGTCCTTACTCAGCCCGTTATCTTCCCATGGGTGATTTATTCATCAATATGCACCACGACACCATTGTCAGTCAGTATTGTAGGGAGTTGGATCTTCGCACGGCTGTCAGTAAAGTGATGTACAGGGTGGGGACAGACGCTTATGAGCGAACTACTTTTATTTCTTACCCCGATCAGGTGATGGTTGTTCATCTGCAGAAAAAGGGCAAAAAGGGTATGCGCTTCGATGTACAGTTGACAAGTGACCTTCGCTATGAACTGTCTTTCTCAGACCATCAAGATTATATCTTAAAAGGGAAAGCTCCTATTTATGTTGCTGCTCGTGACTATGATCCTATGCAACTGGTGTATGATCAAGAGCTGGGATTAGATTTTGAGATGCGTATCCGTGTGTTGGAAGAAGATGCACAGTTAAGCTTTCAGGATCAGCGACTGACCATATCAGCAGGCAATGAGGTGACATTGCTCATTTCCGGAGCAACCAACTACGATGCAAACAGTAAGGCTGTTATCTCGAAATCGATAAAACCTTCTGCTTTGAACCTTTCCACATTGGACAAACTGAAGGGTATCTCCTATGATAAACTGTTAAGCAACCATCTTTCAGATTACCAGTCTCTTTTCGGACGTGTAGAACTGTCATTGGGTAAAGTGCAGGGTACGAAAGAGAAACTGCCTACCGATCAGCGTCTTATGAGTTTTGAGAAGGATGATCGTGATCAGGGAATACCAGTACTTTATTTTCAATACGGACGTTATTTGACCATTGCTGCATCCCGGGCTGGTGGCTTACCCACCAACCTGCAGGGAATATGGAACCGACATGTCTTTCCTTCTTGGGGCTCCAATTATACCATCAATATCAATACAGAGATGAATTATTGGCCTACAGATGTGACTAATCTTTCAGAATGTTTCAGTCCGTTGGCAGATTTTGTCAAGCGATTATCCGTGAATGGAGAGAAAACTGCCAAGGTTAATTATCACATCTCTGAAGGCTGGACTGCACATCATAACTCCGATGCTTGGGCAATGACGAATCCTACCGGTGGTTATGCTGCCGATCCGAAGGGAGCCCCGCGGTGGTCGTGTTGGCCAATGGGAGGGGTATGGTTCTGTCAGAATCTCTTTGATCATTATCTTTTTACTGGTGATATAGGATATCTTCGTGATACTGCCTTCCCTCTGATGGAAGGCTCAGTGCGTTTCCTGTTGCAATGGTTGCAGAAAGACAAAAGTGGTTATTGGGTAACGAACCCCTCTACCTCTCCTGAGAACCGTTTCTATTATCGTGATAAAGAAGGGAAGCGCATAGAAGGGTCTGTTTCAAAAGCCTCTACTATGGACATGGCATTGGTGAAAGACCTGTTTTATAACTATCTGAGAGCAGCAGATATCCTTCATGTCAAGTCTTTGGATATTAAGGAGGTTGTTACTCATCTGTTCCCTTATCAGATAGGGTCTAAGGGACAGTTGTTGGAATGGTCTGAAGAGTTTGAAGAACAAGATCCGCAACACCGTCATGCCTCGCATCTTTTTGGACTGCATCCCGGGCAACAGATATTGCCGCGCAGAGATTATCAACTGGCTGATGCTTGTAGGAACACGCTGTTGTTACGAGGCGATGGAGGAACCGGCTGGTCGATGGCATGGAAGATTAATTTCTGGGCACGGCTGGAGGATGGCAATCACGCTTATCGGATGCTGAGGAATGGTTTAAAGATGGTAAGGGTAACCGGAACGGCAACCAAAGGTGGCGGCACTTATCCTAATCTCTTCGATGCTCATCCACCATTTCAGATTGATGGGAACTTCGGCGGTACAGCAGGTATTGCAGAGATGCTCATCCAGAGTCATGCCGGGTATATCCATCTCTTCCCTGCTTTGCCTGATCAGTGGCAGTGCGGCTCAGTGAAAGGACTCTGTGCACGTGGTGGCTTTATCGTAGATATGAGTTGGGATAATGGTGTTATCACCCACCTGACTATTCGTTCCACCCAGGGCGGTGACTGTGTCGTGGCTTCCTCCTTAAGATATGGGAAGGCACTTGCTTCAGACAAAGATGTTCAGTTGATGCAGACACATCCATCTCCTCTTTTGAAAGATTCTATGCCTGTTGACACTTCTGTCAATATGGACGGACTTCATATCTTGTCGTTACACACGAAAAAGAATAATACTTACGGTTTTTAAGTTACATTATTAGATAAGGTATTTATGAGGAACAGTATTTATCGGATGGCTTTTTTGTTGGCAGTTACAGTGTTTGTCTTGTGTGGATACGGCCAACAAGTGAGTCGCTGGGTGTTCCCGTCAGATGATGGAAAACTCAATTATATGACAACGGAGCGGGGTGACCGTATCATGGATTTCTCTCATGCTGGTTATGAAGGTGGTGGCGTCGCCTTGCCGAAGGTAAAAACAGAGAAGGTGGTATCACCTGCCATAGGCGTGACCGATTATACCACTGTCATTCAAAAGGCGATAGACGAAGTTTCTGCCTTACCAATGAAAAATGGTTTTCGTGGCGCAGTCTTGTTGTCTGCCGGTGAATATCCTTGTAATAGAAGTATTCAAATAAGTGCTGATGGTGTTGTCCTTCGTGGAACTGTTGTCAATGGAGAGAAAAAGAGTATTATCCGTATGGGTGGTGAAAAACATACCGCGATAGTCTTGCGTAACACAAATACAACACGACCATCATTTGACAAGGGAGCAGGCGTTAAGGTTACCGACAGCTATGTGCCTTTCGGAACGTATCATTTGCATGTTACCGATGCTTCTTCTTTCAAGCCTGGTGATATCATCTTTATTAGCAAACCAGTGACAAAGAAATGGGTCGAGTATATGCACATGGATGACATGTGGCGAGACGGTAAACACCAGACATGGTTGGCTGTGGACTCTAAATTAATAACAGAAAGAACAGTTCAACAAGTTGAGGGAAATACTATCATTTTAAAAGAACCTCTTGCCGATGCTTTTGATAAGCGTTTTACAAACGATGAGACGATTGTCGGTCATGCTAATGGTAGTCGTTTGCGGCATGCTGGCGTGGAAAACCTTGTTATTGTCTCTCCCGATCAGGCTGTCAACCACACTGTTGCAAAATACTTTGGGTTACGTATCAATGGTGAAGACTGCTGGGCACAGAACCTCGATTTATACGAGACGATGGAGAGTGTGGGTGTTTCAGGTAAAAGAATAACACTGAGAAAGGTGAACGTTATCAGGAATGCTTTACACCAGGGATCCTCCAAACCGGCAGAGTTTGCTCCTAATGCTACTCAAGTGTTACTAGACCAATGTTCTGTAAAAGGGGATAATATCTGGTTTGTGGGTGTAGGAGCAAGAATAATGGGTCCTATCGTCATGCTTAACTGTCGTTTTTTAGGAAACGGTAGGGTAGAGGGGCACCAGCGGTGGAGTACGGCATTTCTGTTTGATAACTGTGAGTTGCCGGAAGGAGGCATCGACTTCATTAATAGAGGAGAGATGGGTTCCGGTCATGGCTGGGGAACAGCATGGGCCGTAGCCTGGAACTGTGATGCAAAGATTCTCATTAATCAGAATCCTCCAGGAACCTTAAACTGGATGATAGGATGTAAAGGTAAACGGGTGGTGCAGCGGCGACCTTTTGCCAAAGAGGGCCCTATGCTTCCTGAAGGAGAATATGATTGCTACGACATCCCTGTTACTCCACAGAGTCTCTACCTGACACAATTGCAGGAACGTTTAGGTAAAGAAGCCGTTCGTGCTATTGGATATTAAAGAGTTCTTGTTTTGGTTATTAGTTATATAGTATTATTAGGAGTGAAACAACCTGTGAGGGCATTTCACTCCTTTTTCAGTATATGGGTAATCCTATGATTCTACAGCTTTCTTCTCCTGTTCGGTATATTCACTGGGCGCACATCCATAAACAGACTTAAAACATTTGCTGAAATATGCCTGGCTGTTGAACCCTGTCCTTACGGCAATATCAAAGATACTCAGATCGGAATGTAATAGCAGATGGGCAGCAGCATCCAATCGTTTGTTGCGGATCAACTCTATTGGTGACAGCTCTGTCACGGTCTTCATCTTTCGATAGAGATTGGTCCTGCTGACACCAATCTCTTTACAGATCATATCAACGTTGAGATCCGCATTGGAAAGATTCTCCTCTATGACGGAGAAGAATTTCTGAATAAACCTGTCGCTGCCTTCAGTATAATCAATGCTGATGGCTTCGGGCGAGAAGGTCTTTCCATATTTCTCCTTCAGTTTGCTGCGGGCATCAATGATATTTTTAATACGGTAGATAAGGATATCGATATTAAAGGGCTTGACGATATAATCGTCGGCACCTGTCGCATAACCTTCTATGATGTGTACCGTTAATGATTTGGCTGTCATGAGAATGACGGGAATATGTCCGATCAACATATCCTCTTTGATGTGTTTGCACATCTCCAAACCATCCATCTTGGGCATCATCACATCACTGACCACCACATCTGGTATCTTCTCGGATGCTTTAGACAGTCCCATCTTTCCATCCGAAGCTTCAATGACATAGAAATAAGGCTCTAGGCAGTCGGCAATATATTTACGTACTTCGTCATTGTCTTCCACCAACAATACAGTATGTTTCTTCTCAATATTTAGTTCCTCGTTCTTTAAGGTGGAGGGAAGGACATCCGTAACGATCTGATTATCTGTTGATACATCGAAGTCTTCCTCACGATAAAGGTCCTTGTCTATTGGGAATGTCAGCCAGAAATGAGCACCACCTTCTTTGTTGTTTGACGCTTTGATGATACCGTGATGAAGATCAATGATCGAACGGGTGAGGCTGAGCCCGATACCCGTTCCGATTTCTTTCTTTTTAGAATTCGTAGCCT
>JAEEGL011018937.1_pt1 | contig 10666 bp, 10 predicted proteins | sample 9134231 | NCBI WGS metagenome assembly JAEEGL01 (sample SAMN16246548, study PRJNA631951) | gut metagenome | biome: gut microbiome; feature: rumen; material: fiber-attached | host: Bos | place: Iran: Karaj | collected 2018-10 | reverse complement strand
TTATCATAAGTTGGTGAAACATATAAATAAAATTTTTCGTTTTTTAAATTATTATTAATTAAATAAAATGAATATTCTTTTAAAGCAACATATGGAATCATTTGTCCATTATTATCAGAAACAAATGCATCGGTATTACTCTTAAGTTGCCAAGTATCCCCATTAGCTTCAATGTTAAGTAAATTAGTTTTTTTACCATTCTCAAAATCAGTAATCCAATGATTACCTGATACTTTTTCTGGCAAATTAAATAGGCTCAAACGATCTTTCTTAATAATTGTTAACTGCATTTTTCACCTCTAATATAAAACTAAGCGGGTTCCATTTTTAATATCACTTTGCTTAACATATTGGTTTTCATCCAAAACTACACCATTACTTTTATAGTATAGGTGTTTACATCCGTCATCTTTGAAAGCGCCGTCACTACTTTCTTCGACAATTTTAACAATTAAATTTTTAATAGCTCCCACACGACGAACAACGGGAATATACATATCAAATTCCTTTTCAATCATTGGTACATTAACAATAACTAGTATCTTGTTATTCATATATATCAACCCACTCTATTATGAATTAAGTATATCATAATATTTACATATTTAAAACAATAATATAAGTATTTTTATAAAAAAAATGGTATTATTTATGTAGTAAGGAGTTTTCATTATGCTATTTAGAAAAATTGTTAAATTTAAATATAATGGAAAAAAATATCAGATGTTTTTATCTCCTCAAAATGCCGTTTATTATATGAGGATTGATGAGAATAATGAATATCAATATTTAACATTAAAAGAATATATTGAAGTATCAAATCAGTTTAGAAAATATCCATATATGAAAAATGCTCAAAAAGATGATAATCATGTTAATATAACTCCAAAAGTAATATTTAAAAAAGGACTTGCTATTATAAGTCCTGCTATTCTATCATTAATGCTTACTGGATGTTTATTTAATCCATTCGGAAATGATTTACCATTTTATAATAATTATAACGATAATAATGATAATAGTTATTATTATGAAATACAAAACAAATTAGATTTCCAAGTAGAAGAAACTAATGATGAATTACAAGTTGAGTATTATTTTGATAATCCAATATATAATACAGCATATGTTTATGATAATAATTATTTAGATAAAGTATTTGAAAAAAGAAATATAACCAAAAATGATTTAATCTCAGTTATCAACAACAATAGTAATATCTCTGAATCATATAAATCATTATTTTTAGAATATGTTGATATGTTATATAAGAAATATCCAAATAATAATTATCAAATATTATATGAAAATCTTAAAAATTTAGTAGTCCATGAATGTAAGGATGACTTTGAATTATTTGATCATACTTGGTCATTTGATTCATATGCTTGTTATGTTGCTAAAGAAAATACTATTTATACCCGTCAAGGATATAAATATGAGAAAGGCACCTGGGAATATCAAGTTATTATGCATGAATTAAGTCATGTTTTAAGAACATATAGAAATGATTCCGCTAGAAAATATGCTGAATTTGTAGATACCACAAGTGGAAGTATGATTATCGAAGAAGCCCTTAATTCATTATTTACTGTTAGTTTATTTGATTATGAAGAAGATGATATAGCCTATCAACTTCAAAGCAATATGTTTAAACTAATTATTGAATCAATGGATAATTACAATCTAAACGACTATGTAAATCATTCAAGTAGTTATTTTGCTAAAAAGATAGATGAGTTTACAGGTCATAAGAATTATGCAAGTGTTATGTTTAGAGTTATTGATTCACAATATACTGATTATCATAATGAATACATTGAAATCGAACAAAGTGAATACTATCCTTTATATGAATGGATTAGCGATATATATTACAAAAATAGATTAACTAGTGATTTAAGTTATGATGAAATGCGATTTATAACTGCTGGATTAATTGAAAGACTTACATTTGATGTACCAGAAGAATATCATATAGATGTTAATTATTTTTATACTTATCTAGATAAATATATTGAAGAACATAATCTAGGAAGTCATTTATCAAGATAAAAAAATAGTTGGAATAAAATCCAACTATTTTTAATTTAATACATCTCCACTTATTGTACTTGCGCCCTCACCTTGTTCAACTTGTGTCATATTAGTTTCACTTTGTGAATTCCAATATTCAGATACATCACAGCTTGAAGAATAAGGTCTTGGATTTGGCATTTCTAGTTTGACAATCATTGGTATTTTAAAGGCAGAACCAAATGCTACACAAGTACCAGATTGTAACACTTTCATTTTATCTATTACATCTGTAGATATATTAGGAAGTATATCTTCAATGTATTTTATATCTTTTGGATGAGTCATTTTAAATATTAGAAAGTTTGAACATTGAGATACTACAGTATCTGATATTTCTACAGGTCTTTGACTTATAATATTCAAAAGAATACCATATTTACGTCCTTCTTTAGCTATACGATCAAAGATATTATAACCAAGCAAGAAAAGATCTGTATCTTTTTGAATATATCTATGTGCTTCCTCTAAGAAAAGATGGAAAGGAACTGTAGCTCTATTACTATTATTCTTAGCAAATTCAAATAAGATATGTGAATAAATTTTTACAAGTGACTTTGCATAAGTATCATCAAGTGATTCTAGATTAATATTAATTATTTGATTCTTTTGACCATTTGTACTACATAATGCTGTAATAAACTCTGTTGGTGTATAAAACTTATCATATGTAAAGAATGAACCAACTTCATTATGAATAATATTATTAAGTCTTACTTTTAAAAGTTGAGCATCATCATGTAAATTTTTATTTTGATTTATTCCATCACTAATCAAAGTAAATTCTAGTGCCTTAGCAAAATCCTTTAATGAGAAGAATGATTTTTCAGGACTATTATATTCATCAAGTTCATCATTATTTTTTAAGAATTCTAATATATAGTTAGTTATTAAAACTTCTTCACCAAATCTACCATGGCTATCAAGTTCAAAACATTCACTAAACTTTCTAGAATAACCTACACCATTTATTTGTGTATCAAAATTAAATTCAGGAGTATGGCAAGTTTCAATTATAGTATATATATTATCTCTTTTTTGTTTTCCAGTATCACTACTGTATAAAATACTCATTAATGCCTTAGCTATTATGGTGTTTTTATATTTAATACTTTCTGGTGTTATTGCAGCAAATATTTTGGCATATCTAAGAGCTCTTTCAAGAATAACTAATTGTGAGTGTTTATCTGCTTGTAAAAGAACAGCATAATCATCAACATTTAATAAATTTAATGGAATATTAATAAGTTGATCGGTTTCCTCTTTTACATGAGAAGTAACAAATTTATAATGATAAAAATCATTAATGTGATGTATTTCTTTAAAAGCATTTTTATATTCACCAAATGAATCAAAAAAGATTAAATTAGCATTATATGCTAAAGAGTCTTTATTTTCTAAAACATTTTGAATTATTCTTGCTACACCACAAGATTTACCTGAACCACTATTACCAAATATACATAAATGATTAGCAAATAAATCATTAATGTTTGGATATACATCAAAATTAGAATAAACAGCACTTTTACCAAGAATTACAGATTTAGGTCCCGCTACTCCCACAAGTTCTTTTAATTCTTCAGAATTAATAAGTCTTATAGTACTATTTAGACTAGCCTTCTTTAAAAGACCATTTTGAAAATGTCCATTAACAAATTCTCCAAGAAGTTTAACTTCTATTTCTTTTTCTTCTACTTTAGATATTTCACCTAAAATCTTTTGATCCCCATGTTCAAAAATAAGATGAATGTTTAATAAATCACCATTTAATTCTTTTATGTCTTTATTTTCTATGTATAAAACATTATCTGAAATATATAATATTTTTCCAAACATCTTACTTCCCTTTCTACTCTATAATTAATAATATCACATTATAATCTATTTAGCCATACCGTAGGATAACCAATAAATGGTACTCTATATTTTACGATACCTTTTATCATTGTTTCGTCTACTACAAAGTTATCCGCATCATTATTGGCATCACCCTTTGTATAAAAGAAATATTCTTCTCGATCTTGTACAATATTTATTAATCTGTGAACTACGATTGTATCACCATATTGAAATGCTATTACATCGCCTTTTTTTAAAACTGAATAGTCATCGTTTTCAATTTTTTCAATAACTACAACATCCCCTTTTTCAATAACAGGATGCATACTACCACTGGCAACCGCTATAGCATGATATCTAAAATAACCAGATGAAAAATATACTAAGAAAATTGTTATTATTAAACTAATTATTAACCAAGGAATACTCTTTTTATTATATTGTCTTGGAACATCTTCATCGTTTTCTTTTAAGAAGAATGTATATTGTCTATATAATAATACCATTGGAACACAGAAATTAATTATTGAAGCAATATATTTATTTGGATTTGGGAATATTGGTAATATATAAGTATATAATTCCATAACAAGCATATAGAAAATAACAGGTCTAAATCCAGTTTTTCTATTTAAATAAGTTGCAAGTAAGTTATTGCCCAAAGCTGGCATCAAATATAAAGCCAAGAAAATAAATATATTATATTTACTATCAAATGTATAGAAGAATAAATTATTAGTAATGTCTAAAACAATAAATAATACTATTGTTAATATAGTTGCAGTCTTACTGCCATCACATTTATTCAGTATTTGATAACGAAGTATTTCTCTTAAAGTAACATATATAGCCACCCTTAAAGTGAACTTAACAAATCCATCAATCGTGTAATAACCGGCATTTTTAGCAAAAGTTAAAAATAATCCACTTAAATAATACAGTATAAAAAATGTTAATAAATAAATGAATATATTTATAATTACATCTTTTGTATGCCTGTGTCTATCTTTCTCAAAACCAAATGCAAAATGAAAAATAATTAATAGCAAAACAAGAAAAGCAATCATATAATAATTGCTTAAAAAATTATATATAAAACTATTAACACATAATACAAGTAATAGTAATAATTCAAATAGACATATTCTAATATAAGGATTTTTTCTTTTCATGTTATATCCTTCTATTTATTTTCTAAATCTACCTCTTTAACGGTATACATATAGACATTAGTACTAATAATATAAAACTCTGCTTTTTGATGTGGAGCCACTACATAATAATTAATCGGTAATTTTAGATTATCTCTAACATCCAATAACTCCTCAAATTTATTAACTTTAATAATTTGATAGTCATCTAAATTGATTTTATTTCTACTTTCAACAATCAATCTATCATATGTTCTTAAGATCTTATTAACATATTTATCGAATCTATTTACTTTTACAGTTGTTTTTTCAAATAAGCGAACTACTCTTACCGCAATAAATAATGCTATTATTAAGCAAACGCCACCAACTGCTAACTTAATAATATTATTAACATTGATATTTTCTTCACTTATTACTAATGAATTATTATTTAAATCAGTATAATCAAGTTTAATACTTATAGCTCTTTCAGATAAAGGTATTTTTAATTGTTGTACACTAATACCATTTAATATTGTCGTAGTTTCATCATCATTAGTTTTATGAATACGAAGCATTACAAGTAAATTACTCTTTGAGTTAACACCATAAGTAGCTTTAAATCCATTTGCAATATTATTGTAATAATTATAATCAATCTTTATAGTTTCATTAATATTCATATGTTTATTATTATCTAGAGTTGCTACTTTATCTTTTAAAAGTGTATACTCTTTTTCTAAGTATACATTTTCCTCATGTTCATCGGTTATACTTAATTTTGCAATTACATCATATTTAAAATCCATTGTAATATTATTATCAATGTCAAAATTGTAATTATAAATTGCCTCAATAGAATCTATTAATGATGCAACATAAGCAGTAACATTCATGCTTTTTGTTAATACATCTGTTTCATAATAATTATTAGGTTTTAGATTAACTCTATAATCTAAAGTACTCTTCTCACTATAATTTGAGTAAATGGCATTTTCAAATGTTATTGCCGTTATTATTAAGAATATTGCAACAAATAAGAAGACACAAAAAAGGAATGATAAAATGCCCACTCTAAAACTGAAACCAAAATGTTTCTTACGAATGGGTTTTAAATCATCAAAAATTTCATTTCCAACAATTTCAGTTGTTTTAATTTTTTTAGTAGTATTTTTGGAAACTCTATTTGTTGTTTTCCTTTCTTTATTCATACTAATTCGCCCTTACTATTCTATCTTAATATGCTTTGATAAAAGTACAGCATAGTAATAGTCTTATCAAAACATATCATACAGCAACACAAAATAATTGTGTTGCTGTATATATGTTATTAGTTATTAATTATTAAACGCCTTTAACTGAGCTATATGATAATACGATATCACCGAATGATACAGTAAAGTCACCATCAGCTTCTGCGCTACCTGCAGCATATTCTACTTCAACAACAACTGGGTAAGAAGCACTTGCAGCTAAACCAGTAGCATCGCCAATATTAGCAGCAGTTTGTGAAGTTGTAACTCCATTTGCTAATGCGCCAGCATTACCAACTGTAAGTTTTAAAGTAATACCATTACAAGCATCCGCGTATCCTGTTGTAGCAGGGTTTGTACTACCAGTTTTTGGAGCACATACCTTAGGTGCATTTCCGCCAGATACATCCTTAAATGTGATACCTGTTAGATATCCTGTGAATGCACTGTTGTTGTATACATTGAATGTATACGTTACTTTTTGTCCTGGCTTAGTAAAGTTTGCTTTAATACCAGTAACTGTTGTAGCAGCTAATGTAGCAGTTGATCCTGATGCTCCAGTTTCACCACTTGCTGTTCCAGCTACTGTACCAGTAACGGCAGAACTATTGCTTGTTGAGAATACAACGTCTAATACTGATGAACTTGGTACAACCTCTGCACTTGAACTAATAGTTAGATTTGTAGCAAATGCAGCAAAACCTACTGTCAATGCACAAACTCCAATTACTAATGCAACTATAGCGATTACCTGATAAGTTCTATCTTTGCTTTGCATATTATTCACCTCCTATTTACTTCATCGAGAATAATATACCCAAATGAAGTATCTCTATGCTAAATTCATTATATAAAAAAAATATTAGTTTGTAAATTATTTTGATATCAAACAATTAAAAAAATGTATATTCTTTTATACATTTTTTACAAAAATTTAATAAATTCAACAATCAATTTACTATTTGTTGCACGATATTTTTTAATCAACTTTTTGGGGTTATAAATATTAAAATATGATTGATTATCCTTTATCATTAAAAACTCTAAAACTTTTATGATTAATTCCTGTTCATTGTTAGCATTAAAAATCGCCATCATATTATTCAATATTTTTTTAGGAACTTTTCTTGTTAAGAATTTATAATACCAAAGAGGCCTTTTTTTAAATAAAAACTTATTACCAGGGTACTTTTTTAATATTTTTAAAGTATCATAATACCCTATCCAAAAATTATTAATTATGTCCTTTTTATTAAATGTAATTATTGGGCTTAACTTTCTTGAAGGTTCAATAGTAATAACTCTATTTTCATCAATTAATTTCTGCTTCCTTCCAATCGCATTAAGCTCTATTCTATATACTAAATCATAACCACTTTTTAATAACATATTTGCAGGACAATTATCATATATTCCTCCATCGAAATAAAAGGAATCATCTATTAACCTTTTGGGCTTAAAAATTGGTAAATAGCAACTTGCAATTAAGTATTCATCTATTTTACCAATGGGAATATCTTTTTTAAAAAGTTCAATTGGTTCCCTATCATCGATTCGAAATGTGCATACGCCAAAATCAATATTACTTTTTCTAATTTTATTTTCAACTTTAAATCTATTTAACACATTCTCTAAGCCACTAATATTAAGACCTTTATTCTTTAAAAAATTTATGATTTCATTAAAACTAACTTTTAGATATTCTTTATCTCTCTTCTTACTATTAATAATGCGTTCAAATTCAGGTGTTAATCCCAAAACGGCTGCAACATTTACATTATGCCAAAATGAGTACATCTCTTTTTCTTGTTTGGATGCTATCATCGCAGCATTAAAAGAACCGATTGATGTACCAGTTACCCCATCAAAATGCAAATGACACTTCTTCATAGCTAAATAAGCACCAGCCTCATAGCTTCCTTTAACACCACCACCGGCTAAAGCTAAGCCTATCATTTCTTTCCACCTTTTTTCTTTTTTTGAGCAAATAATTTACCAAATAAGCGATTAATTACTCTTTTTTTACTTCTTCTTTTGACTTTCATACTGATACTTTCAAAAGAATCATTTTGATAATCAAGTATTTTATTTGATTCAATACTATCAATTAAAACCGGACTATGATAATTCTTAGTTATAAACATGGATTGAACAGTATTATTAAGATTGATTCCATGATAATTTAATATCATCTTTTTTAGGTCTTTAAATAAAATAGTACAATTATCTCCACCACCAATGTTTAATATCTTTTTATTAATATCATCTTTTTTATCCAAACATTTTACTAAAGCATAAGCTGCATCCTCAGATGATATACATTCTACCATTTCATCCGAAGGAACACTGTATATCATTTTAGTATTAATTAGATCTCCAATTACTAATGAAACCCTTAAAATAGCATAGTTTTTAAGATGCTTAGTAATAACTCCCTCTGCTTTTACTTTCGCCATACTATAAAAACCAACTGGGTTAGTTTTTAAATCAACGCTTACTGGAGAATTAACCCCATATACACTAGTAGAAGATGCATATACTAACATGCATTTTTTATTGCAATAGTTTATTGCCCTTACAATATTTTCAGTACCATTTACCTCAATAGTATTTGCTAATTTTTCTTTTAAATCCGCTAAAGGAGGTAAACAAGATGCCAAATGAATAATAAAGTCTTGATCTTTAATTAGTTCATATACAGTATTACCATCTAAAATATCACCATATATAATATTTATTCTTTTGCGATATTTTCGTAAACGATTATAGACATACTTATTAGGTAAATCTATTGCCGTAATATCATATTTACCTTCAGCAAGCAAATATTTAATAACATTAATTCCTATATTTCCTGCTGCCCCTGTAACCAAAACTTTCTTCATATAGCCTCCATGCAAAATTATATCATGAAAAATGCTAACATTCTATAACGTTAGCATTTAATGATGAATAAAAGTCTTTATTGTTATTGATTGACTGATCAACATTAGCATGAAATTTAAAGGTTACTCTTGCTTTATAATATTGTTTTTTCTTTTTATCTTTAGTTGTTTCTATAACATGTTTATAGTTATCACTATCATTTATTACTGGTATTGGAATGGTTCCAGTTGTAGCAGTAATATCCATATTAGCTATAATTGGAGAATAATTATTTCCATCTGTAGAATATAAAATATCTAATACTAATTCCGGATTATTTCCATTTGTGTATTGAAATACTTGTTCATCAGGTAAAACCATATCTAATTTATAACAAATCTTTGATTTAGCATTAGTAGTTTCAAGTGTTGGATTAATGTCTGTTTCTCCAACGACATCATGGCCCCATCCTTGAGAAAAATTATATTCAGTTAAATTAATAGAAACATCATGTGATTTTTCAAATGTAAATATATCAACACCTTTAGATCTAATCTCTACATTGAAAGTACCAGCATAATAATCTTTTATATTCAAAAAAGCATATGTTCCCGCTACAGCAAACATAACGATTAATATTATAAAAATTACTAGCCATTCCATGGATTTCTTTTTATCTTTCATATCTATCTATTATTAATATTAGCAAAAATAGGATTAATTATCAATATCATAAAAATATTTATGTAAATAAAAAAGCGGATTATTCATCCGTTTTTTTATCTAGCCATTTTAAATCCACTATTAAGTATTTGTTCATATTCTTCAAAAGTTATATCATCATTTTTCATTGGCAAGAATGTACCAACTTGAGTATGGCATATATACTTAAATCCATTACCTTCAATGTTTCTAATTAATATTTGATGTTTAGGATCGTTTCCATACATATTTATAATTTCTGCTGCGCTATATCTTTTTCCAAACATTATCCAACTGGAATAGTTTTTTTCTTTCCCATAATATGTTTTATCCCCATCTACAATGTATTCTTGATCATAAAAACGAAAGCCCAAAATTTCCCCATCATTCTCAACTAACATTGGATTTCTTTCAGGAACTTCTTCAATTGCATCTTCACTTACAAAAATACCCGGGTATATTTTTTGAACAAAACTCTTTACTATCTTTTCCATATTGTTATGCCCCCTGACAATTTTGTTATTTTACAAGAATATTATTATCATGTCAATCTAATAACTATAAAAGCGGACTTATTCATCCGCTTTTTTCTTTTTACTGCTTTTCTTATTTTCATCCTCTTTAGGTTTTGCTGATGATAAAAATGTTATTCTTTCTGCTACTACATCAGTAACAAAATGTCTTTTACCATTTTCATCGTCATAAGATGATGATTGAAGTCTACCTTTAATGCCGATAACATCGCCTACTTTGCAATATTCAGTTGTATTTTCTGCTATTTCATTCCATAAGATG
>JAEEGL010872725.1_pt1 | contig 10666 bp, 5 predicted proteins | sample 9134231 | NCBI WGS metagenome assembly JAEEGL01 (sample SAMN16246548, study PRJNA631951) | gut metagenome | biome: gut microbiome; feature: rumen; material: fiber-attached | host: Bos | place: Iran: Karaj | collected 2018-10 | reverse complement strand
ATTTGGAACGAAACGATAATTAATGGCAAGACCCACTGAAATACCAGTTGACGTCAGAGAAGAGTTCCTCAGGGAGCAATATCCCGAATGCCTGGAACTGCTGCTCAAAGACCATACCACCCAAGAGAACATCTTTTGGGCTACCGACTCCTACGCCGAGCGTGGGGCCGGTTATACTTTTTTTGATGCCATCACCGTCGAGGCCATCACTGGCGAGAACGGGATGATGGTGCGACCCCGTGCCGTCAAAGACAAGGCCGAACAGGCCAAGCGTGTCAAGGACAAGGCCGAGGTGTTCACGCCCTCGTGGGTGTGCAACGCACAGAACAACCTCGTCGATGAAGCCTGGTTCGGCAGGCCCGACGTGTTCAACCGCGCTGACCTCAACAATCCCCACGAGTGGATTGACACCGAGGGCGACATTGCCTTCCCCGACACTGAGGGGAAGACTTGGAAGGATTACGTCGCAGCTCGTCGGCTTGAGATCACCTGTGGCGAGGCCCCCTATCTCGTCAGCCGTTATGACACGGTGAGCGGTGAGCCCATCAAGGATGTCCGTCACCGCATCGGTCTGCTTGACCGCAAACTTATCGTGGTGTCACAGCACACCGATGTCAGCCTGGAATGGCTCATGTGGGCCAAGGTCGCTCTGAGGGCAACTTATGGCTTCGAGTGGCAGGGCGACAACTTGCTGCTGGCACGTGAAGCCGTGTTTGTCACCTTCATGGAGCACTACTTCGCCAAGTTCGGCAAGGTGCCCACCAAGCGTGAACTGCGGGGCGCAGCCTATATCATCTCGTGGAACCTGTGGCAGATGGATGGCTTGAAATACGGTCTCCCTGGCTACGAGCCTAAGGAGAAGACCGACGAGCAAATCAAGCTGGAAGCCAGTCAACCAAAGCAGTTGTCCATCTGGGGCGCCGAAGAGGCTGCGCCAGAGCCCGTGATAGACCGCAGGGAACGCCTTTGCCGTGTCAAGGACATGATCGGCAAAGTGAACATACATCGGGAAAACCTCTCTAACCGGGATTTCCCCGACCTGAAAGCACGTCAGCAGAAGTTCCTCGACGTGATCCATGAGAATAGCAAGAAAAAAGTCAAACAAAGAGTGATATAAAATGAGTACCTACACAACATTTGGCCAATACCAGGGAGAGCTGAAGACGGGCTCCCTGTTCGGTGACGATGAGTTCAAGCCCATCGTGTTCCGACCCGAGCAGGAGGAGGCGATCACCTTGGCGCTTCAACACTTCTGTTCCTCATCGGGACGAGGTGCAGACAAGGTGTATACGCCATTGGGCACCTACCAGCAGTTCCTGTGGAATGCCAAGATGCGCTTCGGCAAGACGCTTTGCGCACTGGAGCTGGCACGCCGCATGGGCGTGAAGCGTACCCTCATCGTCACTCACCGCCCGGTGGTCGATGAAGGATGGCACAAGGACTTCAAAAAGATCTTCTATGGCACCAATTACCAATATGCGACCCGCACCGATGAGGGCGAACAGACGGGTGATTTCTTCGCCTTGAACCGCAGGGCAATGGAAGGCAAAGGCGGGTTTGTGTTCTTCGTTTCCATGCAGTTCCTGCGATTGTCAGAACTGTTGAACGACAAGACCCAAGCCAAGCATAACGTCACCGACACGGGAGAGAATTACCAGGCATCGAATGACAACGAGCGGCTAAAGGCCGAAATCCTCAAGGCCGATTGGGACCTGGTGGTGGTCGATGAGGCCCACGAAGGCACCCGCACCGCCCTTGGATTCCGTGTCATCGATGAGTACCTCAAGAAGAAATCCACCAAGATGCTCCACCTCTCGGGTACTCCGTTCAACCTCTACGAGGACTTCGCTAAAAGCGAGATCTTCACTTGGGACTACATCTCGGAGCAACAGGCCAAGAACGAGTGGCCCATCAACCACCCCGGGGAGCCTAACCCCTATGCCGAGCTGCCCCAGATGAAGATTTTCACCTACGATATCAGCAAGAATATCGGCAACGTCCTGGACCATGACGGTTTGTTCACGTTCTCGGAATTCTTCCGCACCTGGACGGGCAACTCAAAAACCGATGGACCAACAACCATGCCCGAGGGGGCGAAGGGGAAATTTGTCCACGAGGACGAGGTGAACAAGTTTCTTGACTTACTGTGTACCAAGGACGATGAAAACAACTTCCCCTTTGCCACCGATGAGTACCGCAAGCAGTTCCGCCACACGTTGTGGGTCGTGTCCCGAATCGATGAGGCTAAAGCCCTCACGGCCCTGCTGCGCCATCATCCCAAATTTAAGAATCGCTTTAAGGTGATCAATGTGGCGGGCAGCAAGGAGTCGGACGAGCAGATGGACAATGCCCTTGATGAAGTTAAGCGGGCCATCGGTGATATCCCTGAGCAGACGGCGACCATCACCATCTCTTGCGGCAGGCTGACAACAGGTGTAACCATCAAGCCATGGACAGCCGTGTTGTATCTTAAGGGCGGAGACCGGGCGGCTACCTATATGCAGACCATCTTCCGCGTTCAGTCGCCCTATGTGACACGTGATGGCAAGATGAAGACTTCGTGTTGCGTGTTTGACTTCATGCCTGACCGCACATTGAAGATTGTGGCCGAAACGTCTAAATTTTCGTCGATGGCTAAGGCCAAAGCGGGCAAGAAAAGCGAAGAGGAAGAAGACAAAACGCAAGAGGCCCGCGACAAGGAAACTGTTGCCGCCTTTGTTGACCTGTGCCCGCTCATCTCAATGGATGGAGGCCGCATGGCTCCGCTCGAAGTCGGTCAGATCTACAAGCAGTTGGAGAGCGTCTTCATCGACCGCCTCATTACCAAAGGCTTTGATGATCCTTGCCTCTATGTTCAAGAGGAGCTCAACAAGATTGACCCGGAAATCCTTAACCACATCGGCGAGAATGGCGGCCAGGCTCCTGATGAGAGACGCCAGGATGCTAAACCGACTGTTGACCTCAGCCACATGACCGAGGAGCAGCGCAAGGCATGGGAAGAGAACATCAAGCGCAAAAAGGCCGCTGCTGCCGAGGCTGCCAGGAAGAAAGCGCTGCGCGACGAGGAGTTCCGGAAGATGTGGGAAGGCTGGAGCGAAGAGCAACGCCAGAAATACCTCCAGGAGGAAGCCGAGAAACAGGCCCGACGGGAGGAAGCCAAGAAGCAGCGTGAGGAGTTCAGGAAACGCATCACCAACATCCGCGGCATCGCCCTGCGCATCCCGCTACTGATGTATGGTGGTGCCGACGCTGGTGACACGACCGAAGACCTCACGGTGGATAACTTCACCCGCAAGATCAAAGATGAGTCCTGGGTCGAGTTTATGCCCAAGGGCATCACCAAACAGGACTTCAACAAGATTAAACGCTGCTTCAACGCCACGCGATTTGAGGAGGCGGGGAAACGCTACCGCGAGATGACCCGTGAGGCCGACCACATGCACATCAGCGAGCGCATCGAGCGCATCACGTGGATCTTCAACTCCTTCCGCAATCCCGACAAGGAAACGGTGCTCACTCCGTGGCGTGTCGTGAACATGCACATGAGCGACACCCTGGGCGGCTATTGCTTCTTCAACGAGCGTTTCGACGGGCCCAACGAGGAAATTGTTGAAGGAACAGAAGGCAAGATCTTTGACTTCGTTGAGACGCACGAACCCCGTTTTGTGGATCATGGTGAGGTAACGACAACGGCATTTGGCAAGCTTGCCGAAGGACGAGGCTTGGCATCCCGGGTGCTGGAAATCAACTCCAAGACGGGTTTATACCCGCTATACGTGGCTTATACCATGTACCGCAAGTTGTTGAAGCACTATGACGAGAATGGCTTGCTCGACAACCCCGTTGATAACCTATCAATCAGTGAAGAGCATGCTATCTGGGATGACGTGGTTACAAATAATATATTTGTAATTTGTAATACCCCAATGGCCGCAAAAATCACACAACGCACCTTAGTGGGTTTCCGTGAGCCAGTTAAGAAGTTACATATTAAAGCTGATCAATTAATAGAACTAGCCAAAACCAGTCAGAAGGATCTTGTTAAGTCCATTAAAACTTTAGGGTATTGGCTTGACGATAAAAGAAATAAAACTATGATTACTTTTGACGCAGTAGTAGGTAATCCTCCATATCAAATTATGGATGGAGGTAACAGAAATAGCGCAACTCCAGTATATAATGTATTTGTTGAATTATCAAAAGATATTGCTCCAAAATATCTTTCTATGATCATGCCCTCAAGATGGGTCGTAAGTGGCAGAGGGCTCGATTCATTCCGAGATAAAATGTTCAGCGATCACAAACTTCAAAAGTTATATGATTTCTCTGATGCTTCAATCGTATTCCCTGGAATACGAATAGGTGGAGGTGTATGCTATTTCCTTTGGAACAATTCGTATGATTCAAATGAAGTTGAGGTTTATAATTTAAATAATGATCATTCGTTTAATACCATTAAAAGGCCAACACTTGAATTTGGATTAGATTTCTTCATCAGAGATAATTTTGTACGAAATATCGTAAAAAAAGTAAATGCGGTTACTGGATCCAAATTATCTTCTCGTACGTTAACTCAAAAACCATTTGGTTTTAGAACTAATTTTGAAGATTTTTCGGATCATGGTGAGATTAAATTATATAATAAGAAATCTGAGTCTGGAATAGGTTTTGTCTCAAAAGATAGCATAACAAAAAATGCCGACCTCGTGGACAAATGGAAAGTGGTCACTTCTCGTTCAACATCCGTTCCCGAAGAAGATAATGGCCAGGTTCTTCGAATCGCTCAAACTTTTATTTCTGAGCCAGGAAGTGTTGTGACAGAGTCATATGTAGTGGTCGCTGTTTTTGACAATGAAAATGAAGCAAATAATTGCTTGAAATATTTAAAAACCAAATTCTTTAGATTATTGTGTCAAGTAGTAATCGTTTCACCTGATGTCTCATCAAAAACTTTCCAATTAGTCCCTATTCAGAACTTTAAAGATAGTTCAGATATTAACTGGGAAAGAAATATTGACGAAATTGATGAGCAGTTGTTTGCTAAATATAGGCTCAACACTCTTGAGTGTAGATATATTAAATCAAATATTCGTTCCTTGGAATAATCATGTCAATTAATAGTGAGCAAATAAATCAAATTCGCAATAGTCCTCATTTATTTATTTTGGGGGCAGGAGCAACGATGGCTGCTATTCCAAATGGCGATAAATTTGGAAGAGAATCTTCATGTATGAACAATTTTCTTTCCAATATAGGCAAGGAACATCTTTTAGATGGTATTGATCTGGAGACAAAGTCATCCAATATCGAAGATATATACTCCGAGCTTCACGACAAATCAGTTAATCCTCAATATCGAGCTGTAGCTGAGCAAATTGAAGATGAAATATATAATTATTTCTATGAAATGCAGCTTCCTGATGAGCCAACAATGTATGACTATCTTATCATATCATTGCGCCAGAAGGACTGTGTTGCTACGTTCAATTGGGATCCTTTGCTTCTGCAAGCATATAATCGAGTCAATAAAATAACAAAGGATTTGCCGCAGCTGCTTTTTTTGCATGGCAATGTTGCTGCTGCCATTTGCCCTAATTGTGGTAAGTTCCAGCCACGACAGAATTTCCAATGTTATAACTGCAGAAGCATTCTTAAGCCAACTAGCCTTTTATACCCAGTAAAACATAAAAATTATCATTCAGATATTTTTATAGCAAACCAATGGCAGAGTTTTGATAAATATTTGAATGAAGCAGCGCTTATAACGTTTTGGGGGTATAGTGCTCCAGCAAGTGATATAGAAGCAAAAAATGCGATGTATAAAGCTTATTCTGAACAATTCAGAAAACTTGATGAAATTGAGGTCATAGATCTCAAAAAGCAAGAAGTAATTTATGAAAGGTGGCATGATTTTATGACTCTTAACAATGGGCATCTTAGAGTGAGCCAAACACTCAGAGAATCCTTATTAGGTGAATTTCCGCGCAGAAGTGTTGAAGGCTACTGTAAAAGATACCTAGATGGCTATTGGAATAGCTCTTCAATAAAACTTGACTGTACTGAATCTTTTGAAGAATTACAGACAAAATTTTCTCCTCTCTTAGAGAATGAGAGAAATCATAATTTCAACATTTTCCCTGACTAAATATAGAACTATGGCGACGAAACTGAATCTATCGAATATAACCCCGGTCCCTTTGAGGGACTGCTGGGACAATGAGGCAACGGATTTCACCCCCTGGCTCGCAGAGGACAAGAATATCGCTTTGCTAGCCGATGCCCTCGGTATCGATGAGCTGGTTGTGGAGTCACAGGAGCAGCCCGTAGGGCCGTTCCGTGCCGACATCCTGTGTAAGGATTCCAGTAACAACAATCTGGTGCTGATTGAGAACCAGCTTGAAAGAACCGACCATAACCACCTGGGGCAAATCCTCACCTACGCCGCCGGGCTCGATGCCGTGACCATCATCTGGATTGCCGAGCGGTTCACCGAGGAGCACCGTGCGGCCATCGACTGGCTCAACCGCATCACCGACAAGGACTTCAACTTCTTCGGCATTGAAATCCAACTCGTCAAGATCGGTGATCTTGATGCCGTGGCACCGATATTCAAAGTCATTGCCAAACCTAACGGTTGGTCAAAAGACGTGCGCAGCTCATCCCATGGCGGTTCAGACAAGAATACTTCAGGACAGGAAGCCAAACTTGAATATTGGACAGCATATTATGAGTTTATGCAAAACAATCCCTCAAGCCTCTTCCGCCCGCAGTCCCCGTCACGAGACCATTGGTCAAGTGTCGCTATCGGTCGCAGCCACTTCCATATCAACTTATTAATTAATATGCCTGAGCGCAAAGCTACCGTGCACCTTGTCATGGCGGATGACAGCGACAAGAAATACTTTGATGCGCTTTACAAAGATAAAGACAAAGCCGAAGCGTCAATCGGAGAAAAACTTGACTGGCGCAGACTGGATGGCAAGAAGTCATCGAGCATTGACATCTACCGATATAACTGTGATTTCTTTGACCCTGTGCAACGCCAAGAGATTTTCGCCTGGTATAAGGACTTCACCGAGCGCTTCATCAAATACTTCAAACCCATCATCAAAAAACTATAGTTTATGGCTGACGAGAACAAGTATAACGAGAGTTTCTGCCCGAAACCAATAGCTGACCTCGTTGACGGGAAGCACATTTTTGTTATCCCGTCATTTCAGCGAGGCTATCGATGGGAAGAGAAACAGGTGCTTGACTTGCTAAACGACATCAAGCAGTTTGCTGATAACGGTTCATCAAGTAGTGAAAGTTATTTTTTGCAACCTGTTGTGGTAAAACGCACAACAATTCTTGATGAAAAAACTGGTAAGGAACAAGAGGCATGGGAAGTGCTAGATGGACAGCAACGTCTCACAACGTTGTTATTAATCCTTAAACGTTTAATGAAAAAGTTGGGTGAAGAGGATAGAGAAATATACGAACCTTTAATATATGAAATATGTTATAAAAATCGGCAACAATTAGATTTTGATAATCCTGTTGCCACCGACAATATTGATAGTTTCTACCTGAGTGAAGCAAAACGTGTAATTAACGCTTGGTTCAAAGAACAGACTGATGCGAAGCTATCTTTCAGCAACATTATCAATTCTCTTCTGTACAACACTAATCGCCAAGTTAAAATTATTTGGTATGTAGTACCCGAATCTAATAACGAATTAGCAAGCATACGCATTTTCAACCGATTGAATAAAGGGAAAATTAGCCTAACATCTTCTGAACTGATTAAAGCTCTGTTCATTATGGACGAGGACAAAAGATCACAAGGCAACCCATTGCCAGCTGAGCAACTAGCTATGGAGTGGAACGAAATGGAGCGCAAATTCCAAAACGATAACTTCTGGTACTTCATTGCCAATAGTCAAGCCAACAATGCTCAGACGCGCATAGACTTGCTGTTTGACTTTGTCACAAACCGACCACCTGACACTGATGGAGATTATTCTTACCGTCGCTTCCAAAACCTCTATGATTATTCGCAGAAAACTTTGAAGAATCTTGACGATTGCTGGACTAATGCAAGTATCGAATCGATGGATGAAGCATGGAAACAGGTAAAACGTACATTCGACCGGCTGGAAGCGTGGTATGATGATAACATGTATTACCACTATGTGGGATATCTTGCTCATCAGGGAAAATCACCACTTGAAATTTATAATGCCATTGTCTCTGATAAACAAGCGCGCCAAACTGCTGAACCCAACCATGAGTGGACAATTGACGATACAGAACTGTCGCTCAAATCGCTCATCATGGAAACTTCGTTCAAGAAGCCCGGCCAAAATGAATACCTGAATCCGTCCGAAATAGATTCGCTGGTATATGGTTCTGATTATGTTGCGCGTCTTCTGCTGCTTTTCAATGTAGAGTTTTGCCGTCAAAACAGAAATACTCGTTTCGCATTTGATCGTTTCCGCAAAACACCGTGGGATGTTGAACATGTAGACTCACGTAATGAATCATCATTGCAAACTCCAGAAGATCGTTTGCGATGGCTCAAAGGCGTACGCTTCATCCTAAACATTGAGAGTCAATCGGGCTTCTCGCGCTCAGATCGTGCCAAAGAACTTTTTGACCAATGCACAGCATTGATTGATGACTCAAAAGATAATAAGATTGCTGTAGGCTATGATGATTTTTACAAAACAGTTGTAAAATACTTCTCGGCTGATAGCTCTCACGATGAAAAAGACATTGATCTTGAGAAAATCGATAAGAACAGCATCGGTAACTTAACGTTGCTTGACAGCTCGACCAATCGAGAGTATAAAGACGCCCCATTCCCATACAAGCGGTATCTCATCATAGACTATGATAAAAAGGGGGAGCGTTTCATTCCCGTTTGCACTCGCAACTTGTTTTTGAAGTACTACAGCGACAGTAATACTGGCTCATCTCAGCTCGACATGATGCGTTGGAACGAACAAGATCGCAGTTGTTATCTTGACGAAATCCACCGGATTGTAGATCCAATATTGAATATCAAGAAAACAAAAAAAGAAAAAAACAATGCTTGAGAAATTCTCATTCAATAGCCTCATAAATGAAGTGGGGCACATCAGAATCCCGAAGATTCAACGTGACTATGCTCAAGGTCGCCGCAACCGGCGTGTAGATGAAATACGACAAGTGTTCATTCACAGTCTATTGCAGGTGGTCAATGGAAACGTAGATGGCACAGAGCTTGATTTTGTGTACGGAAGTATTAAGAATGATGCTTTTGAACCACTTGATGGTCAACAACGACTAACTACGTTATTTCTCCTGCATTGGATGCTTGGCTGCGATACGCTTAAAGATGAACATGAGAAGTCAGTATTCACCTATGAAACTCGAAACACTTCTAAAGACTTCTGTAATGAGCTGGTTAATCATCAGGCCCAACAATTCGTTGATGAAGCAAAAGCAAGAACAGTAGAATCAGAAGCTACTGACAATCCTGTGGTATATCGTATTTCAGACATTCTCACAAAGCGTGATTGGTTCAATTGGAGTTGGAAATTTGACCCCACCATTCAGTCAATGCTTGTCATGATGGATGCCATATATGATGAGATGGACTGGTCACTCAATTTGGGCGAATGCCGAGAAAGACTCACCAATATTACCTTCAATCGTCTTAACTTAGGTGATTTTGGGCTTTCTAACGAACTATTCGTCAAGATGAATGCACGTGGTAAAGAGCTTTCAGATTTCGATAAAATGAAATCAACTCTTGAGGAAGAAATCCAGCAGCAGAAGAATGAAGGACTGCTTGACGAAGCAACTGAAGGATTATGGCGGAAAATGATAGATAGTGACTGGATTGATCTATTCTGGTCAAAATATGCGCTTAGCAGTAATCCTACTACGATAAAGGATGCACAACGTGCAGAGCATCAACTTAAAAAACTTCTTCTGCGCCTTATTGCATTGCAGTTGTTCGCAGAACATCCTCAAGACGAATCTCTTTATGATGCAGCTTATAAAATAGATGAGCAAAACCTTGATAGTCTTATTTTCATCTACCAAAATAGTTTGCTCAATGAACGTAGCAACAATCAATGCAATGCTATAAGAATAAAATTCAAAGATTTGATTGCAGACGTTAATGCCCTCATCTTCAAAGACGGAAACGAGTTTAAGGATGTCACATCGTTGCTTAGTCGACAATCTCATTTGGAAGATAATGACAATACGCTTCTTGATGACTTCTTGGACACAAGAGTCGGCAACGATAAAGAACTTGTTTTCTATGCTAGCTTATTGTTTCTTCGTGACTTCCCTGCTCCTAAAGACAAGGATCACAAACTAACCAATCATACTAACTGGCTCATTAATTTTGAGGAGTGGGTAAAGTTGATGCGCAATGTTATCATGAATGATAATTTGAACCAGCGTATCGATAAACCTCAATTTGTTGCTGAAGCAATTAAGAATATACAAGACTTCATTTCAGCGTTCAATGCAACTAGTCCTCTAGTGAACGCGGACCCTTGTGCCGTACGCAGTTTTGTGTCTAAAATGGAAATAAGGGGAAAATACAATCGTTTAGATAATCCATCACTAGAGGAAGAAAAGGCTAAAGCCACCCTTAAACTCAATGATCCCAATTGGCAAAAGT
>JAEEGL010601962.1_pt1 | contig 10666 bp, 7 predicted proteins | sample 9134231 | NCBI WGS metagenome assembly JAEEGL01 (sample SAMN16246548, study PRJNA631951) | gut metagenome | biome: gut microbiome; feature: rumen; material: fiber-attached | host: Bos | place: Iran: Karaj | collected 2018-10 | reverse complement strand
CGGGTCCCGGTCCATGAGCTGGCCATGATGATGTGCATCGCGCTGCGCTTTATCCCCACCCTGATCGAGGAGACCGACAAGATCATCTCCGCCCAGAAGGCCAGAGGCGCCGACTTTGAGACCGGCAGCATCTTCCGCCGGGCCAAGGCCCTGATCCCGATCCTGGTCCCGCTGTTCGTCAGCGCCTTCCGCAGGGCCGACGAGCTGGCCACCGCCATGGAGTGCCGCTGCTACCACGGAGGCAAGGGCCGGACGAAAATGAAGGTCCTCCGCTTTGCCCTGCGGGACTATCTGGCCCTGCTTGTCGGCGCGGTGCTGCTGGCCGGGGTCATCGTCCTGCGGCATTTCGGGCTCTGAGTCCTGCCGGGCCCCGATCCCAGATCCGAGGAGCAACCGATGAAAAACATTGCGCTTGTATTAAAATATGAGGGCTCCGCCTATCACGGGTGGCAGGTGCAGAAAAACGCGAATTCCGTCGCCGCCACGCTGGAAAAGGCCACGGCCATGGTGGTCGGGCATCCGGTACACATGACCGGCTGCGGCCGCACAGACGCCGGCGTGCACGCAAAACGCTACCTCGCCAACTTTCGCACCGACTCCAACATCCCGGTGGATCGGCTGCCCTATGCCCTCAACACCCATCTTCCCGAGGACATTGTAATCTCCGAAGCCTTTGAGGTCCACCCGAATTTCAACGCCATCGGCTCCTGTGTCCGCAAGGAATATACCTATGTAATCTACAACTCCCGAGTGCGAGACCCGTTTTATGTCAACCGCGCCTGGTTCTATCCCAAGCATCTGGACGAGACCGTCATGCAGCGCGCCGCTGACTGCTTCGTGGGCACCCACGACTTTGCGGCGGTCCGCTCCGTGGGGACGGACGTAAGATCCACGGTCCGGACGGTGTATTATTTCCGGATCTGCAGGGAAGGGGAGCTGATCCGCTGCAGGGTCTGCGCAAACGGCTTCCTGTACAATATGGTCCGCGCCATGGTCGGCACCGCGGTCTACGCGGCGGAAGGAAAGTTCCCCCCGGAGGCCGTGTCGGACATTCTGGCAGGCAAAAACCGCACGGCGGCCGGACCGACCGCTCCGGCGGGCGGTCTGTATATGACGCGGCTGTGGTACGACGACGGAAAGGCGGTGTTCCAAATTGAATAACGAGAAAACCTCCCGGTATCCGTCGGCTGCCCCGTCCGAGGCAGGGCGCAAGGCCCGCAGGAAGAGACGCTGGAAGCGGTTTTTCCTCATCGTTGCGATCCTGCTGCTGCTTTTCCTCCTGCTGGGCGTGCTCTTTCCCAAGCTGCTCAATACGGACCGCGTGATCCGGTTCTTCCGGTACATGGGTCTGAGGGACCGGGACGACTACGGGATCCTGTCCTTCGACGCCAATTCCTCCAACGACTATGCCGGCTTCGACAGCGGTCTGCTGGTGGGCAGCGAGAGCGGCGTGACCCTGCTGAGCCTGGACAACGAGCAGAAGGCCTTCGTTCAGGGCTCCATACCCAACCCGGTCATCCGCTCCGGCAAGGAGATCAGCGTCTGCTTCAGCCCCGGCGGCAGCTACTACGCCGTCGTAGGCGAGGGCGGCAGGATCCTCATCGACCAAACGATCAACGGCTCGTTCCTGGACGCCGCAGTCAGCGATGACGGCTGCCTGTGCAGCCTGACTACGGAGAGCGGCTACAAGGCCGTCGCCACCGTTATGAACCGCAAGCAGGAGACGATCTTCCGTTTTTCCTCCCGGACGCGCTATCTCAATACCTGCGCCATCTCCGAGGGCGGCGCCTACATCGCGGTGACCAGCCTCGGCGAGGAGGACAGCATCTACCACTCCGGCCTCACGATCCTGCGAACCGACGAGGCCCTGACCGACCTCGACGCCGAAGGGAGCTCCGCCGTGAAGGTGGACCTGGGCAACGAGGTGATCTATCACCTGGAATTCATCGACAGCACGCATCTTTGCGCCATCGGTCAGTACACGGTCACGTTCCTGGACCTGAAGGGCAACGTTCTGCACACCCTGCCGGTGTCGGAGCACAGGCTGTCCGATTACGCCCTCAGCGGCGACGGCTACCTGATCCTCAGCCTCAGCATGGACAGCACCGGCACAGCCTACCGCATCCTCACGCTGGACGCCGACGGCACCCTCCTGGGCGAGCGCATGATCAACGGCCGTGTGCTGTCCGTCAGCGCGGCAGGGAAGTACACCGCCGTTTTGACCGACAAGAAGCTGGACATCCTGGACGACAAGCTGGCCGACTATGCCTCCACGGAAAGTATCCACGGTGCGTCCAGGGTCATCGCCCGGGACGACGGGACGGCCCTTCTTGTCACGACCAGCACCGCGGAGCTGTTTATACCATAACTCCGAGAAAGGAGATCCTCTATGAGACCGACACTATGCAGCCGCTGCAATAAAAATGTGGCTGTGATCTTTATCACGAAAATCGAAAACGGGAAATCCACCAACGAGGGCCTTTGCCTGAAATGCGCCAAGGAGCTCGGCATCAAGCAGGTGGACGACCTGGTCAGGCAGATGGGCATTTCCGATGAGGACCTGGAAAATATTTCCGGGGAAATGATGTCCATGCTGGGCGGCAATCCGGACCCCGACGCCCCCGAGGACGACGATATGGACGGCCAGACCGCCACCTTCCCCTTCCTCAACAAGCTCTTCGGCGGCCTGGCCCGCTCCGACGGCGACAATGCTCCGGCCCAGCGGCAGGAGCCGCCCAAGGCAGGACCTGCCCCTGCGCAGCCGTCCAAGAAAAAGCATAAGTTCCTCGACGCATACTGCCTGGATCTGACCCGCAGGGCGAGAGAGGGCAAGCTGGACCGGATCGTCGGCAGAGAAGAGGAGACCGAGCGGGTCATCCAGATCCTCAACCGTCGGCAGAAGAACAATCCCTGCCTCATCGGCGAGCCCGGCGTCGGCAAGACCGCCATCGCCGAGGGTCTTGCCCAGAAGATCGTGGCCGGCGAGGTGCCATGGAAGCTCCGGGACAAGGAGGTCTTCCTGCTGGATATGACGGCCATGGTGGCCGGCACCCAGTTCCGCGGCCAGTTCGAAAGCCGCATGAAGAACCTGATCGGGGAGATCAAGGCCTGCGGCAACATCATCCTGGTCATCGACGAGGTCCACAATCTGGTGGGCGCCGGCGACGCCGAGGGCTCCATGAACGCCGCCAACATCCTCAAGCCCGCCCTGTCCCGGGGCGAGGTCCAGGTGGTGGGCGCCACGACCTTCAAGGAATACCGCAAGTATATCGAAAAGGACTCCGCGCTGGAGCGACGCTTCCAGCCGGTCACGGTCACCGAGCCCACCATCGAGCAGTCCATCGAGATCATCAAGGGCATTGCCGGCTATTACGAAAAATTCCACGGCGTGGAGGTCACCCCGGAGATCGCCCGGCAGACGGTCCTGCTCTCCGAGCGCTATATCACCGACCGGTTCCTCCCGGACAAGGCCATCGACCTGCTGGACGAGGCCTGCTCCGACGAGAACCTCCGCAACCCCGTCATCAATCAGCTGGCTGCCGCGTCCAAGGATCTGGCGGACGTGGAGTTCGAGCTGAAAATGCTCACTGATAAGACCGAGGAAAAGACGCCTGCCGACTATGAGCGCATCGCCACCCTGAAGGCCAAGGCCTGCCAGCTGGGCGAGCAGATCACCGAACTGGAGCTGAAGCCGAAGCCCAGGCTGACCATGGAGAATCTGGCCCGGATCATCGAGCTCTGGACCAAGATCCCCGCCTCCAAGATCCAGGCGCAGGAATACGAGCACCTGCGGCATCTGGAGGACAACCTGCGCAAGCACGTGGTGGGGCAGGACGAGGCCATTTCCGCCATCTGCGCCGCAATCCGCCGCAGCCGCGCCGGCATCAGCGTCAAAAAACGTCCGGTTTCCTTCATCTTTGTCGGCGCCACCGGTGTGGGCAAGACCGAGCTGGTCAAGCGCCTGGCAGACGAGCTGTTCGAGTCCGTGGAGTCCCTCATCCGGCTGGATATGTCCGAGTATATGGAGAAGCACTCCGTCTCCAAGATCATCGGCTCTCCTCCGGGCTATGTGGGCTATGACGAAGCCGGTCAGCTCACCGAGAAGATCCGCCGCAAGCCCTATTCCGTCATTCTCTTCGATGAGATCGAAAAGGCCCATCCGGACGTCATGAACATCCTTCTGCAGATCCTGGACGACGGCCGCATCACCGACGCCCAGGGCAGGATGGTAAACTTTGAGAACACCATCATCGTCATGACCTCCAACGCCGGCTCCGACCGGAAGGACGGCTCCGTGGGCTTCGGCAAATCCGTGACCGAGCAGTCGAAGGAGAAGGCCCTCAAGGCGTTGGGTGAATTTCTCCGTCCCGAGTTCATCAACCGGGTGGACGACATCATCTGCTTCAACAAGCTCTCCGAGGCCAACTTCCGCGACATCGCCGTCATCATGCTGAACGAGCTGAAGGAGGGTCTTACCGACCACGGCATCACCCTGGCCTGGGACGATTCCGTGTTGGATTATCTGACCAAAAAGTCCTACTCTGTCCAGTACGGTGCGCGTAATCTCCGCCGAACCATCGAGCGGGAGATCGAGAACCCCATTGCCGAGAAGATCATCGACAGCTACCGCGACCCCATCCGGGCCATCCGTCTGACTTCCGACGGCGAAGGCGTCCGGCTTGAAGCCATATGAAGGCCGGGCAGATCGCCCTGGGCGGCGTGCTGGCGGCGCTGGCCGTTGTATTTCTGATGTTAGGCGGCCTGGTCCCCATGGCCACCTATGCCTGCCCCATGCTGGCGTCGATCCTTCTGGTCCCGCTGCGGGAGGAACTGCCAAAGCCCATGTGCGCCGGATGGTATGTGATCGTCTCTGTGCTGGCCATTCTGCTCTGCCCGGACAAGGAGACCGCTTTCGTCTTCGCCTTCCTGGGCTGGTATCCGCTGCTGAAGCCGACGCTGGATCGGCTGCCGGGGCTGCCCCGGATCCTTGTAAAGCTTCTGGTGTTCCTGGCAGCGGTGGCCGCGCTCTACGCGGTTTTGATCTACGCCCTCGGGCTGGAGGTCCTGGCGGAGGAGGCGAAAAACCTGGGCCTTGCCATGGTAATTGCCCTGGCGGTGCTGGGCTGCCTGACCTTCCTGCTCTTCGACCTGGTGCTGGGACGGCTGACGATCCTGTACCGAAAAAGAAAGAAGAAGTGAGCCGAAGCGCTCACTTCTTCTTTCTTTTTCCTGTTTTCGGCAGCTCGGCTGCCGGCGGCTCCATGCGGGTAGAAAGGAGCCTCATTCCCACAGGTCCATCTGAACGAACAGCCTTCCCTTTCGGCTCTGCCCGCCGATCTCCGCGACGGTGGCCTTTCCGTGGCCGCGCAGGGAGATCACGTCGCCTTCGGCCACGGGGGCGTCGTTTTTCAGGCAGGGGAGGTAGTTGAGGCTGGCGGCGCCCGCGGCGATGAGCTTCACGGCCTGGGTGCGGGAGAGGCGAAAGGTCTCGCCCAGCACCGCGTCAAAGCGCGGGCTCTGCACCGTGAAGCGGACCTCTCTTCGCCTCCGCTCCGGAATCGGGACGTCGCTTAGCGGGATCACCGCGGCCTTGACGCTGACCCGGCCCGCCTGCTCCAGACCGGCCAGCTGCCCCGCCACCGAGGGCAGGCAGAAGACCCAGGCCGTCTGTCCGTCCACGCGGATGTCGCCCACCCACTCCCGGCGAACGCCCAGAGCCAGCAGTGCGCCCAGGTAATCTCGGTGCCCCGGGGTGCCGTAGTAGGCGTCGATCCGAAGGGCGCTGATCTCCTCGCCAGGGTCGAAGTCCTCCGGGTCCAGATAATCCGGGAGAAAGAATGCGGCTTTCCGTTCGCAGTCCTCCTGCCCGCCGGTCAGCACCATGCGGCAGCCGGGCAGCGTTTTCGCGTGCTGCGCCGCGGCGGCCTGCTCGGCAGGCGTGAGGAAGGCGGTGTAGGTAAGATGATTGGTTTTTTCACAGCGGCGATACAGATCTTCGATCCGCCGCAGAAGGGCTTCATGTTCCATTCTGTTTCAGATTCTCCCCGACGGTCCCCATCCGATGACTGTTCAACCCCTTCAGGAAAACGTCGATGTCGCCGTAGATCCGGTCGATCTCCTCGCCGAACTCCCGGGCGGACTGCCGCAGCACGCCGGAGCGCAGGGCCGAAACCTGGATCATGCTGTCCGAGGTGACGATCCGGACCTGTTCGTTTTTTCCGATGTCGTGGATCAGCCGCTCGATGTAGGCGTCGCCGGTCTCGTTTTCCTTGGTGTAGACGACCTGCACGCCGTGGTAGTCGAAGCGTTCTCCCTTTCCGCCCTTCACTTTGTAGGCGTCAAAGACCACAATGGCCTGCGTCCGGGTGAAGGCGGCGTAATTGGCCAGGATCTCCATGAGCTTTTCCCGGGCATGTTCCAGATCCGTCTCCGCCAAAGCGGCCAGCTCGGGCCAGGCAAAGATCACGTTGAATCCGTCCACCACCAAAAGCCTTCCCCCTTGGGGGAAGGTGTCGCCGGCGCGTTCGCCGGTGACGGATGAGGGGGCGTCCGACGACAGTCCGGCCGCCTGAGACGCGCCCCTCCAAACCGACGAGGAATACTGCGGCCGCCGGATGGGCCCGAATTCCCGCTCCAGGATGGCCTGGAGCTCTTTTTCGTCGATGGAGATCCGTCTTCGACGCAGCGGAGCGGGGTCCCGCTTCGGCGCGAGGACGCTTTCCAGGTGCATGTTGGCGAAGACCTTGTCCCACTTCACCGTAAATCCGCCGCCGTGGGCGCAGAACACGGAATCCGGCGTGTTGTCCAGATCCGCCTCGGGGTTGTAGGGATGGGCGGCGCGAACGGCCTCGGGATCGTGGCAAAGGTCGTAGCCGTCGACTTCGAGAAACAGCCTGCCCATGCCCCGGGTGTAGGCAGCCACCTCCCGGGCGTAGTCCGTCATGGCGGAAACGGGTGCTCTGCCCCGGAGCTGGCTCATGCCGCCCAGGTCTTCCGGTGTCTCAAAGCTGCCGAATCGCGCCTTGACGTCGGTGATGGCCCGGCCGATCTGGGGTGTGGGGACCTCCAGCCGGAACCGGTACCAGGGCTCCAGCAGCACCGAGGGGACCTGCATCAGCCCCTGGCGGACCGCCCGATAGGTGGCCTGGCGGAAGTCGCCGCCCTCGGTGTGCTTGAGGTGGGCCTTTCCCGCGGCCAGGGTGATCTTCATGTCGGTGATGGGGGCGCCGATGGCGGTGCCCACGTGTTCCTTCTCCATCAAATGCGTCAAAATCAGCCTCTGCCAGTGCCGGTCCAGCTTGTCCTCGCTGCAGGAGGCGGCAAAGACAAGTCCGCTGCCCCGGGGCAAAGGCTCCAGCAGCAGGTGGACCTCCGCGTAGTGGCGCAGGGGCTCATAGTGCCCCACGCCCTCCGCAGTCTGCCCGATGGTCTCCTTGTAGAGCACGCGGCCCTGTCCCAGGGTCACGGAGAGCTCAAAGCGGTCCCGGATCAGGCTTTTGAGCACCTCGGCCTGCACCTCTCCCATGAGTCCCACGGAGATTTCCTGCAGCCGCGGATCCCACCGCAGACGCAGCATGGGATCCTCTTCCTCCAGCTGCCGGAGTTTGGGCAGTACCAGCCGCGGGTCGGCGCCCTGGGGCAGACCGATTCGGTAGTGCATCACGGGCTCCAATACCGGGCTGCCCGCGGCGGCCTCGGTGCCGAAGCCCTGGCCGTTTTTGGCGGCGGACAGTCCCACGACCGTGCAGACCTTCCCCGGAAGAACCTCCTCCGCGGCTGCGAATCTGCCGCCGTTGTAGCGCCGCAGCTGGGTGGCCTTTTCCGCCAGCCCCTCGTACTGCAGCTCGTCCCGGACCCGGAGCCTGCCGCCGGTGACCTTGAGATGGGTCAGCCGTACCCCCTGGGCGTCGTGGGTGATCTTGAATACCCGGGCGCCGAACTGCTCCGGCCAAAGCCGGGGCTTCATCAGACCGGCGAGAGCGTCCAGGAAGGGTTCGATCCCCGCTGCCTTCAGGCCCGAGCCGAAAAAGCAGGGGAAGATGTCCCTGGCGGAGAGCATGTCCCGCAGCGTGGCAGGGCAGAGGACGCCGGTGGAGAGATACTCCTCCATGGCGGTCTCGCCGCACATGGCAATGGCCTCGTCCCGGCCGGCGTGATCGGGGGAGAAGTCCACCACCCGGTCGCCGAGATCCTTTTGAAGCGTCTTCATGATCGCCTCGCGGCTGCTGCGCGCCAGGTCCATCTTTGTGACAAAGAGGACCGTGGGCACCTGGTAGTGCTCCAGCAGCCGCCAGAGGGTTCCGGTGTGGGCCTGGACGCCGTCTGTGGCGCTGATGACCAGCACCGCGTAATCCAGCACCTGGAGCATCCGCTCGGTCTCGGCGGAAAAGTCCACGTGTCCCGGGGTGTCCAGCAGGGTCAGCTCCCAATCCTTCCATTCCACGTGGGCCTGGGAGGCAAAGATCGTGATGCCCCGTTCCCGTTCCAGCGGATCAAAATCCAGGGCCGTGTCGCCGTGGTCCACCCGGCCCGGGCTCCGCAGCAGGCCGCAGCGATATAAAATGGCCTCCGCCAGAGTGGTTTTGCCGGCGTCCACATGGGCCAGAAGCCCCAGGCAGACCCGCTGATCGTTTGCGGTCATACTCGTTTCCCCGTTCGTGTGTTTTGAGATTTTTCTCAGTATACCACAGTTTCCCCCAAAAGGCAACCACGGATGCGAAAGCGGCGGTCCATGTCCGGACCGCCGCGCATCGTGGCTGTTTTTTCTGTTACTGATACCGCAGCCAAAGCACTAAGGTTGTGCCCTCCTTCTGCAGGAATTCGCGAAGCTGCTCCGCGGGGACCTCCAGCTCCAGCTGATCCAGTACGGCGGTATCCGAACCGGTCAGGACGAGGGTCTGCTCAGACTGAGAGAAAAAGACCGACGCGTTCGCCTCGGTGCAGGAGACGCCCAGCTGCAGCGTCTTAAGCTGCTCCATGGCCAGGATCGGAGAAAAATCGGAGATGGTGCAGACGTCTCCCATCAGGGTCTCCACCGTGGTCAGCCGCTCCGCGCCCGTATAGTCGATCATGGGCGGGTCAACCCAGCTGCAGATCAGATTCAGCGTCTTCGGCGCAAGCGGAGCCAGCTGATTCAGAGCGCCGTTCTGCATAATGAGGTAGACATAATCTGCCGTACCGATGGAGGCCACGTCAGAGGCGGAGAAGCCGACGGCACACAGCTGTTCCAGCTGCAGCCCGCTCACCTTGGACAGGTCCAGGGACTGGGGGCCGCTGCTGATAAAGAGTGTCTTGAGCCCGGTACAGCGGTTCAGGACCTCCAATGAGATCGGTACCGCGGCGTCCCGGTCGAAATCCAGCGTCAGACTTTCCAGTCCGGGCAGACGCTCCAGGAACTCCAACCCGGCGCCGTCCTGGAAAGCGGAGCCGTCCAGCAGCAGCTGCAGCTCCTTCAGATTCTCAAGACTGGGCAGGATTTTTGCGTCCTCGGGGGTGAAATACCTGATGGTAAGGGAGGGGGCCTCGCGCAGAGACGGAACGCTCAATTCTTTGCCTCCGTCGACCGAATAACGGTCCGCGTCAGTTTTCACGATCTTCTCCAGCGCCGCCGTCAGCTCGTCGTCGTACAGGATCAGGTCGTTTTCGAAGCTGCAGCTGTACTCGGCGCGGAAGGATTCGCAGTAATACGTTCCCTCGTCTGCCGGGCGGAAAAAAGCGGTGCCGTGGCCGATTTCCACGATCGTTGCCGCTTTGCTCAGTTCGTCGACCGGCTCCTCCGACAGCAGGGGAAGCTCCCAGACGCTGTAATCCGGCCAGCGCGCCAGGTCGACAGCGAATATGGTTAAGGCGATCCGTACTCCGTCTCCGTCGGGCGTCCAGCCTGCCATCTGGGCAAAGCGGTTGTATTCTTCCCCGTCTTTCTCCTTCGGCCACCAGAATCTCCCGTCGCGGAACCTCTCATGCTGCTTTTCCGACCCGTCGCCGCGCTGTACGGAGTAATCCGTCCCGTCCTGCGGCGAGAGGGTTTTTCCGATCAGCCGCTTGAGCTGCGCGTTGACCTGATCCAGCGTCAGCGTATCGTATAAGCCCTCGTCCGTCTCGCGCTGCTCGAATTCCTCCGCGTGATACAGTTTCATATACATGTAGACGAAGTGGGCCGTTTCATACTCTCCCGCCAGATCCGTGTCGGAATCGAGGATCCCTTCCACGGCGAACACGGACAGGATCCGGTTGACCTCCGCGCTGTCCTCAAGGGGGAACTCTCCGCCGGTGGGCTCTATCGCGGTGGAATCGGACGGACCGCCGGACGGATCCGAGGACGTTTGCGTGCCGGCGGGATCGGGCTTCACGCCCCGGAAGCTCCGCCAGAGAGCAAAGCCGCCCAACCCGACCGAGAGGACCAGTACGGCTGCGATGGCCGCCTGCTTCCAGTTGAAGCTGTGCTTGTTCACTTTCAAGATAGTCGTCTCCTTTCCCATGTCTTTCGGGTTTTCCCCGGAGCCGGAGACAGAAGGCGCGCCGGGGTCTTCATACAGATCCATCAGATCCGTGATTTTGATTTTCATGGTCTGACCTCCTTCTCCAGACGTTTCCGAAGGGCTTCTCTGCCGCGGCTGAGCCGGGACCGGACGGAGCTTTCGGCCATGCCCAGCTCCCGTGCGATCCG
>JAEEGL010117178.1_pt1 | contig 10666 bp, 10 predicted proteins | sample 9134231 | NCBI WGS metagenome assembly JAEEGL01 (sample SAMN16246548, study PRJNA631951) | gut metagenome | biome: gut microbiome; feature: rumen; material: fiber-attached | host: Bos | place: Iran: Karaj | collected 2018-10 | reverse complement strand
GATATCAGTACTGGCTGATCTCATCGTCGGCATCATCCGTCGACTTATCTATGTCATTTATGATGACGTCATACGAAATATTCTCATCGACATGTACAGTCACACGTTCTCCTATCTTGTGTCCCATAAGTGCCTTGCCCATCGGAGACTCTATACTGATGTATCCGATAAGCGAATTACTCCTGATCGTCGTAACGATCTTGTACTGCTCTATCTCGCCGTCATCGACGATCTCGACCGTGACCGTATTGTTGATACCGACCTCATCCTCAGCCGATGAATCATCGATTATGTTTGCCGTACGTACCATCCTGTCGAGGTATCTGATCCTCGACTCATTCATGTTTTTCTCACGCTTTGCGGCATAGTACTCAAAGTTCTCGGACAGATCCCCGTGTGCACGTGCTATCTTGACGTCCTCTATAAGCTTCGGACGAAGTGTCAGTTTACGGTATTCGATCTCCTTTTCCATCTTATCGATGTCTGACTGTGTTAAATTATCCCTCATGTTCGCTCTCCCATCTTTCCATAACTTCCAGAAGTTCTGCCTCTGTGGCCTCTATTTGACCTTGTATTTCCGCCAGTTTCGGATAATCGCTGGCATATTCCGGTCTGCACAGTTCCTCTTTTAATTCATCTATCTTCTTCTCGAGCTGCTCTATGTTCTCTTCGAGCTTTTCGATGCGTCGCCTCTTCCTGTCCGCTTCCTTTCCTGCAAGACGCTCTGCCTGAGAAGCGGAAACAGATTGAGCAATAGTTGCAGTCGGCCTCAGGAATTCCTCACGCTGAGGTTCGGACAGTGTCCGCTCCTTTTCAACGTAATCCTCATAGCCGAACGGATACAACTTCACTCCATCCGTTCTCATATCGAGTATCTGCGTCGCAACTTTCTTAACAAAGTAACGGTCATGAGATACAAATATGACCGTACCGCCGAAATTACAGAGCATCGCCTCGAGCGTCTCCTTGCCGATCATATCCATATGGTTGGTCGGCTCGTCGAGTATCAGAACGTTCGGCCGTGCGTGGAATATCTTCGAAAGGCACAACCTGACCCGCTCTCCTCCCGAGAGCATCGACACGTCCTTGTACACTTCGTCCTGCGTGAACAAAAAAGCCCCGAGCTGGTTTCTGACCTGCGTCTCGGTAAGCGTCGGATATGTATCCCAATAATCCTGTATGACCGTCTTGTCAGATGTATACTGAGCCATCCTCTGGTCAAAGTATCCGATCTGTACGTTTACCCCGAACCTGAAATTCCCCGACAAAGGCTTGATCTCATCAACCAGCGTCTTAAGCAACGTCGATTTACCTATCCCGTTATCACCGATTATCGCAAGACGCTCACCTTTTTTCAGATCAAGATTTACGGTTGCAAGCGGCTGATCATATCCGACCGCAAGGTCCTGTATGAAAAGTACGTCCTTTCCGGTCTCAAGCTTCGGATCAAACTCGGCGTGAAATGATCTCGTATCGTAATCCGCGGGTCTGGCAACGAGCTCCATATGCTCTATCTGTTTGAGCTTCGATCTTGTCATCGCGACTTTCGTCGGCTTGTTCTTGAACCGCTCGACAAGCTCGGTCAGACGCTTTATCTCCTTCTGCTGTGCGATATGCTCTTTGAGCTGCCGCTCGTACCGCTCTTTCTTCTGCGCGACATAGTCGGAATAGTTCCCGTTAAATCTCGTGACCACACCGTACGATATTTCGTAGACCACATTAACGATCCGGTCAAGAAACATTCTGTCGTGACTGACGATGACAACCGCACGGCTGTAATTGCGAAGATAATCTTCGAGCCACATGATCGTTGACATGTCGAGATGGTTTGTCGGCTCGTCGAGAAGCAGGATGTCGGGCTTTGACAGTAGCAGTTTTATAAACGCAAGTTTTGTCAGCTGTCCTCCGGAAAACTCGGACAGTTTCTTTTCCTTGTCAGCAAGAGAAAACCCGAATGACGTAAGCATCGCGTCGTATTCTTTCTCGTAATAATATCCGCCGCGGTCGCGAAAATCGTCCATGAGCGAAGTGTACTCGACCGACAGGCGCTGCGCCTCTTCCGGGGAGGCTTCGTCCATCAGAACGACAAGTTCGTCTATCCTCTTCTTTTCTTCAAGTATCGAAGAGAAGACTTTTCTTATCTCTTTATCGAGCGTTACCGACAGGTCATCGAAAGTGATCTGACGAAGATACCCTATCGTGATGCCCGAGCCTTTTGCTATCGAAGAGTCCTCACCGTCAACCTTTGCAAGCTCGACTTCACCTGCAATAACACGCAGCAGGGTTGTTTTTCCCGCTCCGTTTCTTCCTATGACCGCGATCTTTTCGTTTTTATTTTTTACCGCGAAATCAACATGTTCAAGTATAGTATCGGCCGCGAACATTACGCGGCCGTTTGAGAGTTCATATAACATTTGCGATCAGTCTCATTTCATGAGTGAGCCAAGCATCTTGAATCCGTATTGTACGTAGTTGATAAATACCGACGGATGCCGTACGCACTCTCCCATCTTCTTAAGTATGTATCCCGGACGAAGGTAAAATCCGAGTATGATCTTTTTACGAAGCTTTTCCACTTCTTCCTGCGACAGGTACTTCGTGCCCTTGAGCGCCGAATGGAAGAAATCGCTTCCGAGCGGTGATTCGGCAAGAAGATCCATTTCCTTGGCCGCAGTGTAAAGCTCTGTACCGTAGAACGGAAGCGCCATCTTGACTTCAATGAAATCGGGCTTCTGCTCCATGATCATCTTCTTCGTTGCAAGTATGTGTTCACGGTTTTCCCACGGGAACCCTATGACGTAAAATCCCCAGAACGGGATCCCGACCTCATGACACCACTTTGCGGCACGAAGGTTCATCTCCACTGTCGTACCTTTCTTGAGTGTCTTGAGCATCTCATCGGATCCTGATTCGAACCCGAATGCAACCATGAAACAACCTGCCTTCTTCATAAGTTCAAGCGTTTCCTTTGCAAGCGGATTGACTCTGGAATTGGCCGTAAATGCGATCTTCCCGTAGAGCGGCGAATTGATGATAAGTTCACACAGTTCCTTGACCCACGCGGGATTTATCGTGAACGTATCGGCCTTGAAAAAGAAATTCCTGATGCCGTACACGTTATAACATTCCGTTAGCTCATCCATGACATTCTGCGGACTTCTGAATCTTACACACTTACCGGATATGAACGGTGTCAGACAGAATACGCATGCCGACGGACATCCGCGCGAAGCCGTGATAGTCGCCATGGGCTCATCGGTATCGGGGCGAACGTAAAGTTCGTTGCGCATCAGTTGTCTTGCCGGGAATGGCCTTGAATCAAGGTCATCATTCCACTCATGAAACTTTGTCTGCACAAAATTTCCGTCAGCATCTCTGTACAGGATCGAGAGTATATCCTTCGGATCGCCCTGCCCGCGCAATGCAACATCCGCTATCTCGCCTATCGCAAAATCAACCTCACCGCCGATCATGTAATCAACGCACGACAGATCGAGCATGTCGAGCATTTCCTTTTCGGGCGCATAAAAAAGTGCTCCCTTTATGACTATTACAGGACCGTATTTTTCCTTCAGATCCTTCAGGAGTTTGAGGTCATCGAATATCGTCGTGTTCGTGATGCTCATCATAAGAAGATCCGGGGCAAAATCCTTCATGTCCTTCTCAAGATCTTCCATGGTCGCGCCCTCGGTCTGATAGTCACGAAGCTTTACTTCATATCCTTTCTCGAGAAGGATCGCGGCCCCGTATCCGAGATCGTTGCACGCACGCATCGCCTCCGCGGATGCATCCTTAACGTTCTGCTGGCATCTGTCCTCTCCACGCTGAAACAGCATTCCGGGCGGGTAAAACAGCAACACTTTATTCTTATCCATAAAAGATTCTCCTATCGTTTCGTCAGACACTTCTTTACGAGCTTAAGCGCCTTCTCCACAGCCTGCGCTCTTATCTCCTGTCTCGTTCCTTCAAACCGGAACTCCCTGACTTTTGTTTTTCCGTTATAAAAACATGCTATATACACAAGTCCAACGGGCTTTTCATCCGTTCCGCCACCCGGGCCTGCTATCCCGGTAGTCGAAACGCCGACATCGGCGCCTGCCTCGCGTGCCGCACCTTCGGCCATCTGTGCCGCACACTTTTCGCTTACGGCTCCGTATTTTTTCAGCGTCTTCTTTTTGACACCGAGATATTTCATCTTGGCTTCGTTGGCGTATGTGATAAATCCCGCGTTAAAGATGTTGCTTGCTCCGGGAGCGTTTACGATGCGTCCCGCAAGCAGTCCTCCCGTACACGACTCCGCGGTTGTTATCGTAAGGCAGCGTGATACCAAAAGTCCGACTACCTTCTCTTCCAGCGTCGTTTCCAAAACCTTGCCGGCGTCAGACATTCTTCAAAAGCTCCCTGTTTTTCACTATGTAATCAACAAGCGATATGATCGTAAGAGCAAGAGCGATCCACATAAGGAGCGCTGTCAGAAGATCGAATATCCTAAGATCGCCGATCATGAATCCGACCATTATCATCTGGAAAACCGTCTTGACCTTGCCCCACTGACTCGCCGCGATAACCACATTGTCATCGGCCGCGATCAGTCTGATACCGCTTATAACGAATTCCCTTGAGATGATCACTATGACAACCCACGAAGGGATCCTCTCAAGGTCAACAAGGCATATGAGCGCCGAGCAGACGAGAAGCTTATCCGCAAGAGGATCCATGAACTTGCCGAAGTTGGTAACAAGCTGGTATTTTCTCGCAAGTCTTCCGTCTACAAGGTCTGTCAGCGCAGCGGCGATAAACACACCGAGCGCGGTCCATTTTGCCCATCCTTCACACGGCTGCCCCGTTATCGGAACAAGCATCAGCACCACAAAAAAAGGTACCGCTATAACTCTTAATACAGTCAGTTTGTTAGGCAGGTTCATCGATCAATTTTCCTTCCAGATCATATTCTTTTGCATCCGTGATCTCGACATCCACCATATCGCCGGTGACAAGTTCCCTGTCCGAATACACGAAAACCATTCCGTCTATATCGGGAGCATCACGATAACTCCTTGCAACATACACATCATCTTCCGGCAGATATCCGTCAACGATCACACGCATCTGCTTTCCTATAAGCGGTTGCGATGCTTCATACGAGATCGCCTGCTGCAGTTCGTAAAGCTCATCCTTACGGCTTTTTGCTACATTCTCATCAACCTGCTCCCGAAAATCGTATGCGCTCGTTCCTTCTTCCCGCGAATAAGCAAATACGCCGAGACGGTCAAATTCTGTCTCGTTAACGAACCTGTATGTGATCTCGTGATCTTCCTGACTCTCTCCGGGAAATCCCGCGATCAGAGTGGTCCTTATGCAGATATCGGGCATGGCCGATCTGAGTTTTTCAACGATATCCCTTATCTGTTTCTGATCGGTCAGTCTTCCCATCCTGCGAAGAACGCTGTCGGATCCGCTCTGGATGGGGATATCTATATAGTGGCAGATCTTAGGATTGGTTGACATAATCTCGATCAGGTCGTCCGTAACCTCTTCAGGATATGCATACATCAGCCTTATCCACTCAATTCCTTCGATCTCGGATAGTTTACATAATAGTTCGGGGAGTGTTTTCTTCCCGTACAGGTCTATCCCGTATAAAGTCGTTTCCTGTGCAACAAGTATAAGCTCTTTGACACCACGCCCTGCCAGGAGTCTCGCTTCCGAGAGAAGATCGTCCATGGGCACAGATCTGTAAGGTCCGCGAAGCTTCGGTATTATACAGTAAGTACAGTGTTTATTGCAGCCTTCGGCAATCTTGAGATACTCAAAATGCCCGGGGGTTGTTATGACTCTTCCTTTTGCATTATTCGGTTCATCACGGCCGTCTGCGTAGTTATGTAAACCAAGCGTCTCGTTGATGACACGGACTATACCTTCCCACTCACGGGTGCCTACAACGGCATCAACCTCGGGAATCTCCGAAAATATCTCTTCCCTGTAGCGGTCCGCAAGACATCCGCATACAATAAGAGCCTTAAGTTTATTATCCTTAAGGCGTGCCATTTCCAAGATCGTATCGATGCTCTCCTGCTTTGCGTCATGTATAAAGCAACACGTGTTTACAAGTATCACGTCTGCTTCGTTTTCGTCATCGCAAAGTTCGTAGCCGGCAGCGGACAGCATAGCGATCATATGCTCACTGTCCACGAGGTTCTTATCGCACCCGAGAGATATCGGAAGAAGTTTCATACATCCTCTTCCTTATTCGTCTGCGAGTATCTTGATATCACCCTTTTCGAGTTCTTCAATAGCAACCGAAAGAGGTTTCTTGCTGTCAGCGTTTCTGACTGTCGTAGGGCGTCCGTTGACAAGCTGGCGTGCTCTCTTGGATGTAGCCATAACGATCGAGTAACGGCTGTTTACTACGGGATGTTCTCCCTCTTCAACCTCGCTGTTAGCAACCTTCATAAGATCAGAGTAAGACGGATGTAGCATTTTTCAATTCTCCTTTTCCTGCTTGGGAGTGGCTGTCTTGGCCAGATACTCCTCAAATTCTTTTTTCTTGTCGTTTATATAATCGCGGTTTCTGGATACCGCCATATGCTGGCTCTCTACGATCGCATTGAAAAGTTCAACGCTTTCTTCGAGCACATCGTTGATCATAAGATAATCGTAACGGTCTACGACCGTGATCTCGATACCGGCCTTCTTCATCCGCTTTGCTATGACCTCATCGGTCTCGGTACCACGGTTTTTGAGGCGGTTATGTATCTCTTCGACGGAAGGCGGCATAACGAACACGAGTACTGCATCGGGATATTCCCTTTTAATATTTAAGGCACCTTCGGTCTCTATCTCCAGGATAACGTTCTTGCCGGATGCGAGCTGCTCCTTGACGTATGCTCTCGGTGTCCCGTAATAATTGCCCACGTAATTGGCATACTCAAGCAGTTCACCCTTGGCGATCATTTCCTTGAACTGTTCCTCGGTCTTGAAGAAATAATGAACGCCCTCAACCTCACCTTCTCTCGGCGCACGCGTAGTGGCAGATACGGATAACGCGTAGTTATCGTACTTCTTGAGAAGTTCCTTGATTATCGTGCCCTTGCCGGAACCGGCAAAGCCCGAAAGGATGACAAGTACACCGTTTTTACTCAATGTTTTGTATTTGCTCCCTTACTTTTTCGATATCCGTTTTGAGATCGATGGCAATGTCGCTTGTGATCAGATCGTTCGCTTTTGACAGGATCGTGTTTGCTTCCCTGTTCATCTCCTGCGCGATAAAGTCAAGCTTTCTTCCGACAGAACCGCCCGTCTCGAGTATCTCTTTTGTTGTTCCTATATGACTGCGGAGCCGGACGATCTCTTCGTCGACACATATCTTGTCGGCATAGAGCGTAACTTCTCCGAGTATACGCGCCTCTTCTATCTTGGAATCTGCCAGGAATTCGGCAACCTTTTCGTAAAGGCTCTTCTTGTATTCTTCGATGATCTCGGGGGCGCGTTCTTCGATCGATGCAACGTTTGCAAGCATCGTATCAAGCTTGTCGCACAGATCCTTCTTCAGGTTATCGCCTTCCTTGATCCTAGAATCAACGAACTTCGTTGCGGCATCCCTGATGACCTGTTCAAGATCCGACCAGATCTCATCCTCGTCTACGTTTGTCTCTTCTATAGAAAATACTTCCGGATATCTTGACAGGACCGATGTACGCACATCGTTTTCAATACCGAACTCCTCGGACATCTCCTTCAGATACGAAAGATATTCTGCGGCCATATCCCTGTTGTATTTCAGGTTGAAATTGTTTTCCGTATAATCTTCGTAAGTTATGAATATATCAACCTTGCCGCGCTGTATATAATCCTTTAAAAGCGTCCTTATCGATGCCTCGAAAAAGCTGAGTTTCTTGGGCATCTTGATATTACAGTCGAGATACCTGTGATTGACGGCTTTGATCTCGACAGTGAACTTTCTCTTCTTATCAATATACTCCGCACGACCGAAGCCGGTCATACTCTTTATCATTATTTGTTGTAACCTCCCGTAAACCTCACTATATTATAGATAAGTCGCTAATATGCGTCAAGTAAAGACTAACTCAGTTTTATCAGTAGCGTTACGCACAGTCCGCTTCCCGTATTTTCGACAAGAAGCTGCCCTCCCATGTTTTCCATGGACTTTTTTGCAATATACAGTCCCAGACCGCTTCCCTCAATCTCTCCTCCGGCCTGTTTTCTTCCACGATAGAACCTGTTCGTTATAAGTCCTATCTCGTCGGCACCCACTCCCGGACCGTGATCCGTGATCTTCATCTGCATATATTCGTCCATGAGCAGGAAAGCTACGTCTATGCCCGTCTTCGCATATTTGTATGCATTATCCATGATGTTTCCTATGACCTGCCGCATCCTTTTCGTGTCGATGTGTATGAGGACGAACGGTATGGACTGCATTGTCACGAGCTTCTTCTCGTCAAATTTTCTGACCATGTCGCCGAGGATATGAGATTCAACATCCGAACAGCTTACCTTGAACTCACCCATATCTTCGAGCGCGCCGGAAAGGAGCGTATTTACATGTGTTTCAACCTGTCCGGCCCTGTTATAGAGTTTTTCGAGCATATCCCTGATATACTCTTTGTCGTTATCCGGATCGGTCCCCGTCAGAAGCCTTGTCTGTATGAGTTCGGTCATAAGCTTCATCCCGGTGACAGGAGTCCTGAGGTCGCGGGAAAGTGTCGCGATGAGTTCACATTCTTTTTCCTGGACGGAAATCTCACGCTCCCTTGACCTTTCCAGCTCGTCCTTCATGATGTCAAAGCTGTCCGAAAACGCACGAAACGCATTATTTTTGTCCGGTTCGAACTTCCTGTCAAAGTTTCCTTCCGAGATACTTTCGGCAAACCCTTTCATCTGGTCCATAGGTTCGATCAGACGTTTTTGTACAAAGGATCCGTATAAAAAAGCACTGCCGAAAAGAACGATGCCGATAAGACACAGCCCTGCTATCAGGCGGATCCTTATCATGCTGTATCCTCCCTGTCCGGTATCGGGAATTATCACACACCCGCTGACCTGTCCGTTCCTGACGACATAAGCATATGCAAGTTTGTTCGCAAACGCTTTTTCGATGGACATCTCGGAAGAAAGAGCTCCGCTCGGATCCGAAGCGTACAATACCTTATCTTCGTTATTGATGATAACAAAATCGGCTCCGTACGATCTTTTTGCCAGTTCCGACAGATTTTCCCAGTTTTCCTGTGCATCCCTTGTGATGTCTGAAAGTTTTATGACGTTGCTGTCAGATATGGCTGAATTTGCTTTTCCGGTAAAAACTATGAAAACGGCCACTGCCAGTACATAGATGATGGCCGCGATGCTCACTGCTAAATAATACCTGCGCATATTACTCCTTTACATTCCCTACTATTATAACGCATCGGAGCGGATATTGCTTTTTCTTTTTCTGAATGTGGCTTATAATATGCATATCATGGCACTTGACGGAATCACGGTAAGAGCACTTACCAACGAACTGAAAAAAAGACTGTTGGGCGGTCGTATATCCAAGATCGTCCAGCCCGAGGCCGATGAGCTTCTTCTGACGATCAGGACAAATTCCGCGAACGAGCGGCTTCTGATATCATCGGGAGCCTCACTTCCTTTTGTATATCTTACAGAAGAAAACAAACAGGCTCCTATGACGGCTCCCAATTTCTGCATGCTTCTTCGGAAGCATGTCTCGGGAGGGCGTTTGGTTGACATAACTCAGCCGGGCCTGGAGAGGATAATAGAATTTGAAATAGAGCACCTCGACGAGATGGGCGATACATGCCGTAAGATCCTGACTGTCGAGCTCATGGGAAAACATTCCAACATAATATTCCGCCACCCCGACGGAGTGATCATCGACAGTATCAAACACGTTTCTGCCGCCGTATCATCCGTACGTGAAGTTCTTCCCGGAAGGCAGTATTTTATTCCGAAAAGTGATGAGAAGGCCGATCTTCACGATTTTCTTGTTGATTCGCAAAAAAAGAGTTCTGACGCTCCGGATTTGAGCATATTATGTAAACCTATTCCGTTGGCAAAATCCATTTACACAACATTTACCGGCTTCTCTCCTGTCCTCGCGGAGAGCCTTTGCGATCAAGCCGGTCTCGACAGTTCCAGAAGTGCAAACTCTTTTGAGATTGATGAGTTATGTAAACTCTATGATGCGCTTTCCCATCTGAACGATCTGATCGTTGCGGACGATTTTCACCCCTCCCTTATAGAGGATGCAAGCGGCGATCCCGCAGAATTCGAGGTCGTACCTCTCTTCCAGTACCGGGACATGAAGCACGTTTCATACGATACCGTATCAGCTCTTCTCATATCCTATTACGCAAAGCGCAACGAATACACACGTATCCGTCAGAAGAGCTCCGACCTTCGTAAGATCGTAACAACCGCGCTCGAGAGAAATGTCAAGAAATATGAGCTTCAGCAAAAGCAGTTGGCCGACACTGAAAAGGCCGACAGGTTCCGCCTGTGGGGAGAGCTCTTACAGACATACGGATATGAAGCGGCCGAAGGCGCAGATAAGCTGACGTGCGAGAACTATTATACTAATGAACAGGTGACCATACCCCTTGATCCGACAATAAGCGCGATGGCCAATTCGGTAAAATACTTT
>JAEEGL017019907.1_pt1 | contig 10667 bp, 6 predicted proteins | sample 9134231 | NCBI WGS metagenome assembly JAEEGL01 (sample SAMN16246548, study PRJNA631951) | gut metagenome | biome: gut microbiome; feature: rumen; material: fiber-attached | host: Bos | place: Iran: Karaj | collected 2018-10 | reverse complement strand
GAATCAACTTTTTGACTCGGTGGGTCGTGCTACGACCAGTCTTGGGGTCCACCTCCGTTACAGTGGATCGTTGTACAAATTCTTGCATTTGGCATTCTCTTTTTGCCTCTCGAATCTGTCAACTTTTTTCAGGACAAGTCAGGTGGCGGAGCCACCGCCCACGTGACATGACGTTTCCTGGAAATGGGGCCGTGGCGGAGCCCCGGCACAGGGGACCTGGACCTACTGGACGGGCTGGACGGGCTGGACGAACTGGACGAACTGGACGGAGTGGACGGGGGTGGAGGGCGGTGGCTCCGCCACCGTCAACGTGACAGCGATGATGTTACAAAAAACAAACATGCAAACGTTTGCATAGCAAAATTTCCACGAAAAAAGACGGGAATATTGATATTTTTAAAGACAATCTGTAACTTTGATGCAGAAATTTTTAATCCTCTTACGATTATGAAGAACCAAAGAACTATTTTCAAGTATTTATTGCCGTTGATGATGGCATTCGTTATCACTCAACAGGCGTGGGCAGCTTTTGTGGGGCCACGCGATGACTTTCGCGACGAGAGCATCTACTTTGTGATTACTACCCGATTCTATGACGGGGACCCGAGTAACAACGCGCAATGCTGGGACGGAGCCTCGGCCAACCATGGCGACCCGTGCTGGCGTGGCGACTTCAAAGGTCTGATTGAGAAACTGGACTACATCAAGGCGCTGGGCTTCACGGCGGTGTGGGTCACCCCGATTGTGGAGAACGCCTCGGGCCTTGACTATCACGGGTACCATGCCCGCAACTTCAGTCGCGTTGACCACCGCTACGAGAGCGGCGACACCACGTTCCAGACGCTTATCGACGAGGCCCATGCCCGCGGCATGAAGGTGCTGCTCGACGTGGTGCTGAACCACACGGGCAATTTTGGCGAAGAGCACCTGTGCAAACTGTTCACGCGCGACTGGAACGCCAACCAGTTCAAGATCAACGAGTGCATGCTGCCTTACACGACCGACTCGGTTGGGGGCAAGCTGCCGACCAACTACGCCAACCTGCCGTCGGGCCAGCAGTATGACGCCCGCTTGAAGCAGATGAAAAACACCGACAACCAGAACCACGACACGCACAACTACTGGCACCACTTCGGCCAATTCAACTGGGACGACAACACACGGTGGTGGGCCCAGATTGCCGGAGACTGCGTTGACCTGAACACCGAAAATCCCGCCGTTGCCGAGTACCTCATCGACTGCTACGGCACATTCATCAAGATGGGCGTGGATGGTTTCCGCATCGACACGGGCGGCCACATCTCGCGACTGACCTTCAACAAGATCTACATTCCCGCCTTTAAAGCCCTGGGAGAACAGTACAAGAACAAGCGCCTGAACCAGGCCGACTTCTTCCTCTATACCGAGGTGTGTGCCCGTTTTCAGGGCACCGTCACCTACCGCAACCAGCCCGCCTTGTCGCCCTATTTCTACACCTGGGCCGAGAACAAGGAGTACAGCTGGAACAACGACGCTAGCTATTGGGACGGCGTAGCCATCTATGAGAGCACCGACCTGAACACCCTCGCCAACATCGGTTCCTGCCAGCAGATGTATAACGACAACAACACGGAGACCAGCAGTGCCATGCCGACGTCGAGCAACGCCGTGCTCAACGGCAACAGCTATCACACACCCGACGTGAGCCGCGCCTCGGGGTTGAACGTCATCGACTTCCCCGTGCACTACTCCTTCCATAACATCGGCAGCGTGTGGAACCTTGCCATCAACGGAGACAAATACTACAACGATGCCACCTATAACGTCGTCTATGTCGATAGCCACGACTACAGTCCCGGCCCCAACGACAACATCCGTTTCAACGAGGGTACCGCCCAATGGGCCGAGAACCTGTCGCTGATGTTCACCTTCCGCGGCATCCCGTGTCTGTACTACGGCAGCGAGGTCGAGTTCAAGGCAGGCAAGACCATCGATCCCGGCGGCAACGGATCCCTCAAGGACAGCGGCCGTGCCTACTACGGCGGCTATATCAAGGGCCAGGTGACCGCTAGTGACTTTGGCGTTGCCAGCGGAGCCACCGGCAACCTTGCCGCCACGCTAAGCAAGCCCCTTGTCAAGCACCTGCAGCGACTGAACCGCATCCGCCAAGCCGTTCCCGCCCTTCGCAAGGGCCAGTACAGCACCAGCGGCTGCAGTTCGACCGGCGGCTACGCCTTCAAGCGCCGTTACACCGATGACACGACCGACAGCTATGTGCTGGTGACCATCAACGGTCCCGCTACCTTTACCAGTGTGCTCAACGGCACTTATACCGACTGCATCACCGGCGACGTCAAGACCGTGACCAACGGCACGCTGACCACCACCGCATGCAGCGGCAAGGGCAACATGAGGATTTATGTCCTCTCGACATCGCTCACTCCCGCCCCAGGAAAGATTGGCGAAGACGGTCCCTACCTGTACACCAGCAGCGCCAACGCCGGCACCGTGCTGAGCTATGACGGCACCGAGGAAGAGTTGTCGAGCAACGACGGTGAGGGCAACGGCACATCGCCCGTCACCCCTGTCGAAGTCTATGAGCCCAGTTGCGAGGAAGATGACATGAGCGTATTCCTCGAGACCAGCACCAGTGTGAGCAAAGTCACTACCTGGATATGGAACAGCAGCAGCAACTTCACCGGCGGCAGTTGGCCCGGCCAATCAATGACCCTGATGGGCACCACCAGCGACGGCACGAGGAAGATCTGGAAATGGACCTACAGCGGCACCAATACCGATACCCCGACGGGCATCATCTTTGTCACCGACGGTCAGCAGACCAGTGACCTGACCTTCCGCAACCACGGCTATTACATCGACGGCACCTGGCACCACGAGGTGACCAACTATACCTCCCCCGCCCCCACCCTGACCATCGACAAGCCCAGCGGCCAATATGAAGGCAGCGTGAGAGTCACCATTACCGCCAGCGAGAGCGATGCCGTCATCGTCTATACCACCGACGGTACAATGCCCAATGCAAACAGTGCCCACGCCACGGGTCAGGTGACGCTCACCTTCACGGATAACACCGTGCTGACCGCCGGTGTGCTGTATGAGGGCAAGGTGCGCAACATCGTGCAGAGGGAGTACATCTTCCACGGCTTTGTGCCCTATACTGCGACCGTCTATGTCAAAGACCCGACCGTATCGCCCAACAACTGGAGCAGCGTGTGGATCTATGCCTGGGACAGCACGGGCGCCATCAGCGACAGTTGGCCCGGTGTGCAGGTCAGCGCCACCAAGACCATTCAAGGTCAGAAGTTCTACTACCGCACCTTCAACGTCAATAGCGAGGATTACCAATTCAGCGTCGTACTCAACCAGGGCGACAACCAGCATCAGAGTGTTGATGTGACCGGCATCAAGAAGGACATCTATCTGGAGATTACCTCGACGACCAACAAATATACGGTTGCCGACGTTACCGACCAATACGGCTATCTCCTGGGAGACGTGAATCTGGATGGTGAGGTCAATATTGCCGATGTCACCGAACTGGTTAGCGTCCTGCTGGGTGATAACACCGGCAGCGCGACCTTTGCCACTACCGACATCAATCATGATGGAGAAATTACCATCGGAGATGTTACTTGCCTTATTGACCTGATACTGAGCAAGTAAGCGAAAAACTTTGTATTTTTATGATTTTTTAACGTTGATTTTTCTTTGCGGTATGAAAAATAGGTGTAATTTTGCACCGCATTTTTGGGTAATAATTTTTTTCATAAGGTAAAGATTTAGAGTACAAGATTGAAAAGACTCGCCGTGATGGCGAGTCTTTTCATTTTGTGTTTTAGGGGGATGGGAGTGATGGGAGAACTGGGAAGAATGGGATGACGGAGAGAACGGATATAACGGAGAGAACGGATATAACGGAGAGAACGGGGAGGACGGCGGTTGGAGTGACGACCACTGGGCATTAAAGGGGTGGGCGCAATCTAACATCAATTACGAGCTGGCAGCTCGTAATACCCTAACAGCACGGACGGGCACGGGGAGGACGACGGCTGGGCTACTGCGGACGGGGACGGACATACCGGTCATTACGGGGAGGACGACTGGGGGTGCTGACTAGTGGGGAATGATGATGGTGGGGGTGTTGTTTTTAGGCTGGGATTTGGCTATGTGGAAAAAATGGTGTAATTTCGCGCAGTTTTTTTGAAAATCAAAGCTATACTACAAATGAAGAAGTTATTCTTGATGATGGTTGCCCTCGTCGCTCTGACGGCATGCAACGGCAACAAATTCCATATCGACGGTACCATCGATGGCGCCAGTGACACGACCTTGCTGCTTGAACAATCCAGCAACGGCGAGTGGTTTATCCTCGACAGCATCAAGGTGGGCAAGGACGGCAAGTTCAGCGTCAGTGCCGAAGCGCCTGAGTATCCCTGCATCTACCAGCTGCGCTTGGGTGACCAGTCCATCTGCTTCCCCATCGACAGTCTTGACCACTTGACTATCAACGCCAAGCTGCCTAATTTCTCGAGAGACTATACCGTCACGGGCAGCGAACACGCCGAGCAGGTGATGAAGATTGACAAAGAGGCGATGCGTTATGCCGGCGGCAAGGCTACCGAAGCCCAGCTTCAGGCCTGGAAAGACGAGCTTGCCCGCCAGATTGTCGTTGACCCCAGTGGCATCGTTGCCTATTACACCATCAACAAGTACATTGACGGCAAGCCGCTGTTTGACCCGCTGAACGATAACGACCTGCGCATCATCGGCGCTGTAGCCAACTCGTTCAACTCCTTCCGTCCTAACGACCCCCGCACCGACTACCTCGTGCACGTGCTGCTCGACGGTCAGCGTCGCCGTCGCTCGATGAGCGCCCCGTCGGACACCGTATTTGCCGACGTTGCCAGCATTATCGACATCAAGCTTCAAGACTATAACGGCAAGGAGTACAAGCTGTCGCAGGTCGCTGCCGACAACCGCGTGGTATTGCTGGACTTCACCGCCTACGGCACCGACGTGTCTCCTCAACTCAACAAGCTGCTCAATGACATCTACCAGAGTTATCACAGCAAGGGTCTTGAAATCTATCAGGTGAGCCTGGACCAGGATAACGTGGTGTGGCGTGAAGCCGCCAAGAACCTGCCCTGGATTACCGTGTTTGACCCGATGAGCATCCAGTCCAAGAACGTGGGCACCTATAACGTGAGCGGTATTCCCACGACATTTATCATCCGCGGCGGTGAGATCGTGGAACGCGTGGAAGACGCGACAAGGCTGAAAGCTGCTGTAGCGAAATATTTCTAAAGAATAGTGACTATAGTAACTATAGGGGCTATAGATATAAAAATTGTCGAGAGGGGGTAGAGACCTTCTCGACAATTATTTTTCTACTGGTTATAGTCTGCTAGAAGAGGGTTTTCCAGAAGTCGAGATAGCGCTGGGCGACGACGGGTGCGGCATTGTGCTTCTCGACAAAGGCACGGCTGGCACGTGCCATCTGGGGGAGCTGGTCGCGGTGCTCGACGAGCCATGAGAGCTTGTGGTCGATGTCTCCCTCGACCATCGGCGAGACATTGATGATGGGCATGTTGGCTTTCTCCCCGATGAGGTCATAATATTCCTGTTCGGCACCCGAAACGGCTACCAATCCCTGTGCCATGGCGATAAGGGCATTGGTGCCCGGTGTGTAGCTGTAAAGCTGGTCGAGAATGACATGAGAGTCGCGCATGCGGCGGGTGTATTCATCATAGGGGAGGTTCTCGACCACTTCGAGCTCGGTAATGCCAGGATATCGGTCATGGACACGCTTCATTGCCGCCAGCATGCGATCGGTGCCCTTGACGACATGGCGGTCGCGCTGAATGCCGATGAAGAGGCGCACCTTGTCAGGCACCTCGGTGAGCGGGCGAAATTCCAGGGACTCGGTGTCGATGGGAATGCCACCATAGGCCACACGGTCGCCGAGCACCGGGCGATAGGCCGCATAGTACTCATATAGACAAGCCACGGCGCCGTCGATACCAGCCAAGATGTGGTCGCTGTGCTCCCGCATGAACGGCTGGTGCCAGTTGTCTTGCTGGTTGGCGATGTATTCTGCCGAACCGACGTAAGGGGACGGCTCATCGCCCAGCATGTAGTCGCTGTAGCGGAACGTATGCCCATCGTGGCAGGCATCGTAATAGACCACATCGGTCGCCAGTGCCGAAAGCACCATGCGGGTGTTGTGTGCCTTGAGGTAATCAAAGATGCGTGCGATGCGGTGCGGTTTCAGGCGCAGGAAGATGGGCGATGCTATCTCGACGATGTCATAGCCCGCCATCAGAGGCAAAGCACGTTTGATTGCCATGAGGTATCGGAGGGCACCCAGTTTGCCCGGGCGTCTCAACAGATTGATGTCACGGTGTGTGTTCATCCAACGCGAACCGTCGGAAGCCACCGTTGCCTCATGCCCCATCAGACGCAACTGCTGGGCGAGGCAATTATGGAGGTTGCTGGCGTCACCAGCGAATAATATCTTCATTGCGGGGACAAAAGTAGGACATTTTTTGCACTTAATCAAAAAAAGCAGTACCTTTACCCCCGAGAAGAATATGGAAGTAACCATCATCATACCTGTATATAACCGCGCCAACGTGGTGCCTGCGACACTGGAAAGCATTGTGGCACAGAACTATCGCCCGTTGCAGGTGGTGCTTGTGGACAATTACAGTACCGACAACACGCTGGAAGTGCTTGAGACCTTCAAAAAAGAGCATCCTGGCGATGGATTCAACGTGGTAATCACACGTGAGGAGCATCACACCGCCGGTGCTGCCCGTAACCGCGGTTTTGAGCATGCCACGGGAGAGTGGGTGCTGTTCTTTGACAGCGACGACCTGATGGAGGAAGGGCTGGTGTCATCGTACGTCAAGGTGATTGAGAAGGCTAAAGCCAAAGGGCAACCATTGGACCTCATCAGTGCCAAATCCACGCTCATCTTCCCCGACGGCAGCCAGCGCCCTGCCCCGTTCCACAAACGTGACCTGTTTGCCCAGCATATCCTCCACGCACAGCTCGCCACGCAACGCTATGCCGTGAGGCGGGAGTTCTTTGCCACGACCGACGGATGGAACATCAACCTGCCGGGCTGGAATGACTGGGAACTGGGAATGAGGTTGCTGCTTGCCAGGCCGCATGTGGCTTATCTGGGCGGGAAATCACGCGTCATCATCAACCACAACGGTGCCGATTCCATCACGGGCACCGAGTTCCACAGCCGCCATGGCCAGTGGGAACACGTTATCGATATCATGAAGACCGAGGTGCGGTGCTCACAACTCAAGCCCGCCTATAAACTGCGCTATGAACGGCTGCTGGAGTACCGACGCATGGTGCTGGCAGCGCAATATGAGCGCGAGGGATGCAGCGAGCTGTCGAAGCCGCTGTGCCGCCAGGCCTACCACGCCCTGCAGGAGAGCTATGGCAATAGTCGCCGCTGGCGATGGTTTGTCGGGCCCGTGACGAAGCGACTGTTTAGCAGGATTGCCTCGGGGAAAAGGGGGTCGGCTAGAGTGGCGCGGGTGCTCTATTGATAGCGGGGATAGTTACAATAGTGGCTATAGTGACTATAGTGGCTATAGTGACTATAGTAGCTATAGAGAGAATAGAGAGAAAGGGATTTTTACTTTGCAACTGGGTTGCATGGGATTGTATGTAACTTTGTCGCCAGAAAAATCATTAAAACTGGGACAGAGATATGATACACGAGGATCATCACGAGTCATATTGCCACAACAGTGAGGCGGAACATCATGGCGATTGCTGCTCGCATGAGCACAATAGCCACAGTCATGGTTGTGCCTGCTGTAACGATAGCCATGAGCATGGCGAGGAAGAGGAGATGAGCTGGTGGAAACCCGCACTGTCGCTGGCGATGCTGGCGATAGGGATGGCCATGAGCGCTATGGGCGTGCAGTGGTTCCAAAGCACATGGGTCAGGGCCTTGTGGTATCTTGCCGCATGGCTGCCGACGGGACTGGGTGTGCTGCGCGAGGCCATTGAAGAAGCCCGCGAGGGGGAAATCTTCAGCGAGTTCCTGCTGATGAGTGTCGCCAGCATCGGCGCGTTTGCCATTGGGGAATATCCCGAGGCGGTGGCGGTGATGGCACTGTACTGCATCGGCGAGATGCTGCAGGATCGTGCCGTGAGCCGTGCCCGCGGTAACATCAAGTCGCTGATTGCCTTCAGACCCGACCATGCAGTGATTGTCGAGGGCGACCAAAAGAGAACGGTTGCCCCTGCCGACGTCAAGGTGGGCGATATCGTGGAGGTGAAGCCAGGTGAACGCGTGCCTATCGACGGAAGGTTGACGGGCGAGGCGGCGGCATTTGACACAGCGGCTTTGACGGGCGAAAGCATGCCGCGCGTCATTGAGGCAGACGAGGAGGTGCTGGCGGGCATGATTGCCAGCGAGAGCGTCGTGCGACTCCAAGCGGTGCGTCCTGCCAGCGAAAGTGCCGTGTCGCGCATCCTGCACCTCGTGGAGGAAGCGAGCGAGCGGAAATCACCCGCCGAGCTGTTTATCAGGCGTTTTGCAAGAGTTTATACGCCCATCGTAGTGGGACTTGCCGTGCTGGTGGTTGCGTTGCCGTGGGTGTATTCGCTAGTGGAGCCATCGTTCGGGTATGATTTTGCCCAGTGGCTGCATCGTGCGCTCGTATTTCTGGTCATTTCCTGCCCGTGTGCGCTGGTCATCAGCATCCCGTTGAGTTACTTTGCCGGTATCGGCGCCGCGTCACGTCGGGGCATCCTGTTTAAAGGAAGCAATTATCTTGACGCCATCGCACGGGTCGATACGGTGGTGTTTGACAAAACGGGGACGTTGACGACAGGGACATTTACAGTGAGCAAAGTAGAAGGACTAAGCGATGAGCAAGTCGCCACTGTCGCCGCCATCGAGCAGGATAGCCCCCACCCCATCGCCCGTGCCATCACCGACCACTGCCCTGCTGCACAGGTGCAGGTCATGGACCTGAAGAATATTGCCGGATATGGGTTGAGTGCGGCGGTTGACGGCAAGAAGTGGCTAGTGGGCACACTGCGGTTGCTGGAGCACGAGGGCGTTGTCTTTCCTGATGAGTTAAAGGCTGTCGTCGGGACGATGGTCGCTGTGGCTGTCGAGGGACGTTATACAGGGCATATCGTGTTGAGCGACATGCCGAAGGAGGACGCTGCGCGAGCCATCGGAGGCTTGAATCAGCAAGGCTTCGAGACGGTGATGCTGTCAGGCGACAAGCAAGTGCTCGCCGATCAGGTGGCACACCAGATAGGTATCAAACAAGCCCATGGCGACCTGCTGCCACAGGATAAGGCGGCGCACATCGAGCGCATCAAGCAGGACGGAAGTCAGGTGGCGTTTGTGGGCGACGGTATCAATGACGCACCGGTGCTGGCGTTGAGCGACGTGGGCATCGCGATGGGAGGCCTTGGGAGCGACATGGCGGTGGAGACCGCCGACGTGGTCATCCAAACGGACCAGCCGTCGCGCGTGGCCGAAGCCGTGACCTTAGGGCGCCGCACACGCCGCATCGTTACCCAAAACATCGCCTTTGCCATCGGCGTGAAGGTGCTGGTGATGGTGCTGGGTGTGCTGGGTATCGCCAACCTGTGGGAGGCTGTGTTTGCCGACGTGGGCGTGGCGTTGCTGTGCGTGCTGAACTCGCTGCGGCTGATGCGAAGGTGATTTTGTGGTCCTGAGTGGCTGAGACATTGAGGGAAAATACAATAATCGGGGCCTTGCGGTTGCAGGTCCCGATTATTGTTAATTGATATGGATGGTTGATTACTTCAGGCCGCGGTTGCGGAGGAGAGCGTCGGAAGTGGGCGCCTGGCCACGGAACTTCTTGTAGAGTACCATGGGATCCTCGGTGTCGCCAGCCTCAAGGAGAGCGCGGAAGGCATCGGCAGTAGCCTTGTCGAAGCAACCAGCCTTTTCAAATGCCATGTAACCGTCGGCCTCGAGAACCTGTGACCACAGATAGGTGTAGTAACCGCAGGCATACTGGTCGTCGGCGAAGATGTGCTTGAAGTAGGGGCTGCGATAGCGGAACTCGACGAGGGCAGGCATGTTGATCTGGGTCTTCACGTCCTGCTCAAAGGCCTTGACGTCGATAGCCTTAACCTCCTCGGGGGTCCAAGCTTTCTTGTGCCAGTACATATCGAGCAGAGCGGCACCAACGAGCTCGGTGGTCATGAAGCCCATGTTGAACTGGGCGGTCTCGTTCAGCTTCTTCACAAGGCTGTCGGGGATGACCTCACCGGTCTTGTAGTGACGGGCGTAGTTCTTCAGTACCTCGGGTTCAAATGCCCAGTGCTCGTTGATCTGCGAGGGCATCTCGACGAGGTCACGGTCGGTGTTGGTACCTGCCAAGCTGCGATACTGCACGCGGGTGAGCATGCCGTGGAGGGCGTGGCCGAACTCGTGGAAGACGGTCTGTACCTCATCCCAAGTGAGCAGCGAGGGGGTGTCGCCTGCGGGAGGCGTCATGCTTGCCACGTTGTAGATGATGGGACGGATGTTCTCGCCACCGTAGTTGTAGGCCTCCTGCATGGCATTCACCCAAGCGCCGGGAGCCTTGACGGGACGAGGCAGGTAGTCGGTCCTGAAGACGGCGAGGTGCTTGCCCTCG
>JAEEGL016146311.1_pt1 | contig 10667 bp, 11 predicted proteins | sample 9134231 | NCBI WGS metagenome assembly JAEEGL01 (sample SAMN16246548, study PRJNA631951) | gut metagenome | biome: gut microbiome; feature: rumen; material: fiber-attached | host: Bos | place: Iran: Karaj | collected 2018-10 | reverse complement strand
ATTCCATTTTTAATATCATTTACATTAAACATATTTTAACCTACGCTTTCTTTTCTTTATGAACAGTAGTTTTATTACATCTAGGACAGAATTTTTTAATTTCTAATTTACCTTCAGTATTTTTTTTGTTTTTGCTAGTTAAATAGTTAATTTCTTTACATTCAGTGCATTGTAATGCAACGCCTTCTCTATTTTCTTTCTTTGCCATTATAATTCCTCCTTTTTCACACAAAAGATTATAGCAAATAAAATATAACTTTACAAGCATAAGTTATATTTAGATGCTGTTTTTTATAAAATCTAAATTTTTTTAATATTTAAAAATTTAAAAGCATGTACAACGAAAACCAAATTATGTATATTTTCTGTATTATTAAAAGTTAAAAGTGCCTAATTATACTGCAAAAATTAATATGTTAACACAGACACTTTAATATATGTTAATGTGTAAAGCCCCAAAATCGAAGCACACCCACTCTTTAAGGTGTGTCCTTTTTATTATATCAAAGAATTATAATCTATCAATTTATTTATGTTTTGTTAGTTTTAGTAGATTTATTCTATTAAATAATGAGTAAATACTATTTTTATCATATAGAAATTTATATTTTACTATATCTTTATCTCTTACATTAGGATCAATTCTTTGACATAATAGTGCAGTTAAACCATGATTATCTTGATAATTAGCTTTCTCAAACTCCAAGCCAGTAAGCATTTCTTTATATAATCCTTTACCTTCATCTATAAAAAATATTTCATATCCACCTAAGCATTCATCTATTACATCATTATCTTTCATAAAATATCCCAAAAACATTTTACCGCTCATATTAATACCTCTATTTAATTTTAACATTTTAAAACAATTTAGTATATATTATTTTATAAATATGATATAATATGCGCGTATGAAAAGGAGTTGTTATGGATAAAAAATGTGTTTTAGTAACTGGTTCATCTATTGGACTAGGAAGTACTATTATAAAAAAATTTGCATCTAATAACTATAATGTGATTATTACATATTTAAATCATAAAGAAGAAGCATTAGAATTAGATAAAGAATTAAGAGAAAAATATAATATAGAAACTTTATGTGAAAAATTAGATATTTCTGATGAAAAAAATATTATTAATTTAAAGAATAAAGTTGTCAACAAGTTTAAAACAATAGATGTTTTAATAAATAATGCATCTATTTCAAATGATACTTTATTTGAAGATAAAACTAAAGAAAACTTTATGAAGATATTAGAAGTTAACTTAGTTGGAACATTTTTAATGAGCAAACACTTCGGAGATTTAATGAGTAAAAATAAATCAGGTAATATTATAAATATTTCTTCAACTAATGGAATAGACACTTATTATGAGTATTCTCTTGACTATGATGCATCAAAAGCTGGAGTTATTAATTTATCACATAATCTTGCTAACCACTATGCTCCAAATATTAGAGTTAATACTATATGTCCTGGATGGATAAATACTCCTATGAATAAAAATATGGATGATAGTTTTAAAAAAGAAGAAGAAAATAAAATACTATTAAAAAGATTTGCAAATCCAAATGAAATTGCAGAATTAGTTTATTTTATTGCAAGTGACTCAGCCAGTTATATAAATGATTCTGTTATAAGAATAGATGGTGGTAAAGTATGTTAAATTTAAATAAAAAATATATTAAGTTAGTTACTGAAGAAGAAAATAAATTAGACAATATATTTAATAAAATTGATGAATTATCTTTTAAAAATAGTAAAAAAGTATTAGATGCTTTTCACAAGTATAATCTTACAGAGAGTGATTTAAATGGAACCACTGGTTATGGATATTGTGACTCTGGAAGAGATAAAATAGAATCAATATTTGCAGATGTATTAAGTGCAGAAGATGCCCTTGTTAGAACTCAAATAATATCAGGAACTCACGCAATAGCAATTGCTCTACAAAGTATACTTAGACCAAACGATACCCTACTTTCAATAAGTGGGATTCCATATGATACTATTCATGAAGTAATTGGTATTAAAGAAAACAAAAGTTCTCTTATAAGTTATGGAATAAACTATAAATATATTAATTTATTAAATAATGATTTTGATTATGATTTATTAAAAGAAGAACTTAAAAACAATATAAAAGTTATACATATTCAAAGATCTAGAGGATATTCTTTAAGAGAATCTTTAAGTATTAATAAAATTGAAAAAGTTATTAAATTTATAAAAAGTATCAATAAAAATATAATAATATTTATAGATAACTGCTATTGTGAATTTGTAGAAGATAAAACACCTTTAGAGGTAGGAGCTGATTTAATAGCTGGTTCTCTTATTAAAAATCTAGGTGGTGGAATAGCTCACAACGGTGGATATATTGCTGGAAAAAAAGAATTAATAAAGTTATGTGCAGAGAGATTAAATGTTCCTGGTCAAGGTAAAGAAGTTGGGCCTACTGATAATGCTAATAAGCTATTCTTACAAGGTTTATACTTTGCACCTTCAGTAGTAGCTTCCGCATTAAAAACAAGTATACTAATTAGCAAAGTATTAGAAACTTTAGGCTATAAAGTATCACCTAAGTATAATGAAGAAAGAACTGATATTGTTGAACTTATTTATTTTAATAATGAAAATGAAATGATTAAATATGCAGAGGGAATACAAGCTTCTGGAGCGATTAATGCAAATATTACCCCTATACCTAGTGATATGCCAGGATATGAAGATAAAATAATTATGGCAAGTGCTTCTTTTATACAAGGAAGTTCAATAGAAATATCTGCTGACGGTCCATTAAAAAAACCATATGTAATATTTCAACAAGGATCTCTTACATATGATTACGGAAAACTTGCTATTATAAATGCAATATCAAAATTAGATGAGTAAAATGTTTACTCATTTTTTATATCATATTTATTAAAATATAAATCAGTTACTTCTCTTGTTATTTTTCTATTAACTTTTGACATGTAGGAAGAACTTTTATCACTCACATTAGGGGAAAAAACCACTATGCTTACTCTCGGGTTATCATAAGGCATGTATGCGCCAAATGAAGCAGATATTGTTTCTTTATCTATTTTACCATCATAATTAGCATCTATGAAACTTTGAGCAGTGCCAGTTTTACCAGCTGCATTATATTTTTTATTTATGTAACTTGCGCCAGTTCCTCCACTTTGCATAACCATTTTAAGTCCTTCTCTTACTCTATCAATATATTTGGAATCCACATTTACTTCATTTAATAATTTTGGTTTATTATCTTTTAAAAAATGAAGCGAGTATCTTTTACCAGATGTTGCTAGTGTATTTATATATTGCATAAGTTCCATTGGAGTATATGTTTCATATTGACCTATTGGGTAATCAAGTAAAGACCCAGAGTTTGTATCACTCCCCACTACACCAATATTTTCATTAGGAATATCAAGACCTGTTTTAACACCCAATCCAAATTGATTATATATTTCTCTATATTTTTTAAAGCCATCAGTATTTAATACTAAAGGTCCATTATATTTATATTTACCTTCTCCTATTTTAATGGCCATTAAAAATTGATAATAATTTGAAGAATACTTTAAAGCAGTTAAATCATTAATTTTACCAAGGTTTTTCCATGAACATTTAAGAGGGGTATTTTTTACTTTAATACAAGAATCATTTACAGTTGTTCCTATTTTAATTGCTCCATACTTATATCCTACTAAATGAGATGCCCCCTTTACAATAGAACCTGGTGTTAACGCATAGTTAGTTAAATCTGTTTGATAATTAACTTTATTCATGTTATTACCACCTATCACACCTATTCCTGCAGAAGCATATATTTCACCAGTATTAGGATTAGATATAATTACATAACTCTTATTATAATATTTAGTGTTTTTTTCCTTTTTTGCATTAATGACTTGTTTATAAATAATATTTTCTATATCTTTTTGTAAATCTATATCAATTGATAAATATATATCTTCTCCATCTTTTAATTCTTTAACTATTTCTTTTTTACCAGTTGCAGTTAAAATGTATTCTTCATTTTGACCCTTTAAAATACTTTCATATTCTTTTTCTAGATAACTTATTCCTACTACATCATTCATTCTATATCCTAAAGATAAATATTTATCTACTTCTTCATTCGGTATATTTCCAACATTACCTAAATAACTTCTAAATATTTCTTTATAAGGGTAAACTCTTTTATATATTACCCCTAATGAAAATCCATATTTTTGATAATCTTTTATATTATCAAATTCTTCTTTTGTAATATTTTCTTTTATTAGTTTAATATCATATCTATATCCTTTGTTCATTAATGAATATAAATAAGATATTTTTTTATCTTCTTCTGTTAATTTATTAATATCTTCTTTAGTTATTAATTTTTTTAAATATGTTTCATAATCTTTTAAAGATAAAGTTCTATTATTATAGTTATTAATTACATTTTTATTAGCTCTTTTAATGATATCGTCATACTTATTAATATAAATATAATTTATAATATCATTATTACTAACTTTACTATAATCTAAATTTAAATAATTAATTAATTTAGAAGATATTTCAATTTCTTTCTTACTAGTTATATCAGAATTTTTTATGTAATTTAAAACAAATATCTTTTCATTATCAACAAGTACTTTTCCATTTCTATCTAGTATTCTTCCTCTTTTAGCATAAGTCCCTACATAAGTTTTATTTTGCTTAACACTTAATTTATCTTCATAAATATTTCCATTATTTATAATAACATCATATAGTTTATAACATATAAAAGAAAATGAAATAAATATAAATATTTCAAGTATAATTGTTTTAATTCTAAATTTATCATTAGAATACAATATTTTACTCATATTATTAGTATAGACAAAATATTAAAACATAAACTTAAATTAGGAGGATTTATGAATAAAAATTTAATAAAAAAATATGCTTCTAATTTAACAAAAGAAGACATATTAAAATTTGGAGAATCTGAAGGAGTTAATATCAATGAAAATGAATTAAATAAAATTTATTATATAATCAAAAATAATGGTGATGAAATATTAGAAGGTAATTTTTATGAAATAATAAATAATTATAAAAATGATTTTAATCCAATACTATTTAATAAAATAATTGAAAAATATGAAAAATATAAAAAGTTTATAGATTAGATTTATAATCTATAAACTTTTTGTTTCTAATACTCTCTATTTCATATTTATAAGGTGCATATCCATTAACATAAGGTGTTTCAAGTATCATAGGTATCCCTTTTAATCTTTTATTATAAATAACATTTATTATGTTTTCAAACCCTATAGTCCCATATCCAATATTAGCGTGTCTATCTTTGTGAGAGCCTATTGTATTTAATGAATCATTCACATGAACACATTTAATTTTATTAATACCAATACTATTATCAAATAAATCTAAGAACTCATCAAACTTACTTATATCATATCCTGCATCATTTATATGACAAGTATCTAAACAAATTCCAACATTATTAGAATTTATATTGCCCATAATATATTTAAGATCTTCTATAGAAGAACCCACTTCAGTGCCTTTTCCACTCATAAATTCAATTAATAAATCAAAATCATTAATATCGTTCATAATAGAATTAATACCAAATACAATATTGTTTAAAGCAACTTCTTTATCTAAATCAGTTCTACTTCCTGGATGAAACACCATTTTATGAATTCCGAGTTCTTTGCATCTATTAATTTCATTTTTCATAAATGTTATATAAAAATTATATTTTCTTTCATCTTTGTTATTAGCTAAATTAACAATAAAAGGAGCATGAACAATAACATTATTAATATCAATACCATGTTCTTTCATGGCATTCCAACCTTTAATAGTAAGTTCTTTATCTATTTCTCTTCTTTCAGCACTTTGATTAGATCCTGTATATATCATAAAAGTATTAGATCCATAAGAGACACTTTCCATTACACTACCATAAAGTTCACTATCTTTAAGAAAAGAAACATGAGAGCCAATAATTATATCATTCATATTTACCACCTAAAATAATTATAATTTATGACACAAAAAAATGCAATTAATCACATGAATTAATTGCGTCAATATTTTCCTTTTTAAAATTACTATCAGTAGCAGAAATTTCACTAAAAGATTTAATTTTATAACTAAAAACACCATCAGTTATTCTAAAAGATGAAATTTTATCATTAGTAAATTTTATTATATATTTAACATTACTAGAAACTGTCATAGATATTTCATTGCCAACAATATTACAAAAAGAAGTATTAATATCACTATTAGGCAATAACTTTTTAGATGCATATTCATCGCTCGCAAAATTATACACTAATTGTGCTTGTGTAATAAAAGCCTTTTCTTTAGATTCTCTAAATAAACTTGTTATATTCATTATTGCCAAAGTAGCTATTATAGCAAGTATAGCAATTACCGCTAATATTTCAATTAAAGTAAAACCTTTTTTCATATTATCACCACATATTAATAATAATATATAATGTGTTTTTTTTTCAAGCAAAAAAAAGCATAACGCTTTTTATATATAAATTAGATTATGAACCACAAGATGCAGCAGCATAATTCTCATTTGAAACTGTAATATCTGTTTTCTTAATGTCAGACCCAGTTGGATTTGCTGAATATCCACCTGATGAATATGAGAAGTGAGTAACTTTACCATCAACACCAATTGTAACACAGTAATATGCATTAGCACCAACTGTTGCAAGAGTTATTACATTTGATCCATCATCACCTGACTCAAGTTTTTTATATGTTACAGGACCTGTAATAGAGCCAGATAATTGTGCGTGTTGCCATTCAGTTTGAGCTGCCTCATATACTGATTGAGCATCAACTGTTAATGCACTTTGTCTTGATTCACTAAATAGTTTTAAAATATTTGGTACTGCAATAACTACTAATATTGCTAGGATAGCGATAACCGCTAATAATTCAATTAAAGTAAAACCTTTCTTATTAATTTTCATTTAAAATTCCTTCCTTTCTTATCTTGTATTTATATTTAAATTATAAAACAGTTGACAAACTGTGTCAACTGTTTTATAGTTTTTTACATTTATTTTTCATTTTCCTTTTTAGGTAAGGCTTCTTTCCTTGACAAATTAAGTTTACCTCTTTTATCATAACCGGTTGCTTTTACAACTATTTCATCTCCAACTTTAACCATATCGCTTGGTTTTTCAACTCTCTTATGATCAAGTTGTGATACATGTACCATTCCTTCACATCCAGGCCATAATTCTACAAAGCATCCAAAGTCTTCAACTTTTACTACTTTACCAGTATATATTTCACCTATTTCAACTTCTTTTACAATTTCTTCAATCATAGACATTGCTTTATCAAGAATAACTTGATCTGTATGATATGCTACTACTCTTCCATCATCTTCTATATCAATTTTAACTGCATTTTTATCATTTACAGTATTTACTCCAGATGATTCAAGAATAATTTTAGTTATCATTTCTCCACCACGACCAATAACATCTTTAATTTTATCTGGTTTAATAAACATAATCTTAGTTTTTGGTGCATATGGGCTTAATTCTTTTCTTGGTTCGCTTAATATTGATTCAATCAAATCAAGAATTTGATATCTAGCTTTCTTAGCTCTTGCAAGTGCTTCTTTTAATACCTCTTTTGTTACACCTTCTATTTTAATATCCATTTGTAAAGCTGTTATACCTTCTCTTGTACCGGCCACTTTAAAGTCCATATCTCCCATATGATCTTCAAGTCCTTGTCTATCAGTAAGAATTGTATAATCTCCATCACAAGTTCCATTTTCCGTAATAAGTCCCATTGCAATACCAGCAACTGGTGCTTTAATTGGAACACCTGCTGCCATTAAAGATAAGCATCCTGCGCAAATACTTGCTTGTGAAGATGAGCCATTACTTTCTAATACTTCTGATACTACACGTACAGTGTAAGGAAATTCATTTTCATCTGGCATAACTTGTAATAATGCTCTTTCAGCTAAAGCTCCATGTCCAATTTCTCTTCTACCAGGTGCACCATATCTTCCGGTTTCACCCACTGAAAATGCAGGGAAATTATAATGGAACATAAATCTTTTAGAATCTTCAATTCCTAAACCATCTAATATTTGATGTTCTCCTAAGGCTCCTAAAGTAGTTATTGCAAGAGCTTGAGTTTGTCCTCTTGTAAATAATCCGCTGCCATGAGTTCTTGGAAGAATATCAATATCTGCACTAAGAGGTCTAATTTCATCCATACCTCTTCCATCTGGTCTAATATGTTCTTTTGTAATTAATCTTCTAACTTCAGAAGCTTCTATTTCATCAGCAACTGCTTTAACATCTTTTAGGTCAGTCTCTAATGTTTCAGAATCACTATGAGATTCTTTATAATCTTCAACTGCTTTTTCTTTTACTTCATCAATTCTAGCATATTTTTCAAGCTTGTCCTTAATTTGAATAGCTTCAAGCATATCACTTTTTATATTATTAGTTACTTCACTCCTTAAATCTTCAGATATTTCTTTTAATTCTACATCTATCTTATCTTCACCAATTTCACTAATAATATCTTCTTGTATTGCACATAATTCTTTAATGTATTCATGTCCAAACATTAATGCTTCTAACATTTCTTCCTCAGATACTTCTTTAGAACCACTTTCAACCATGTTAATAGCATCTTTAGTACCAGCGACCGTTAAATTAATAGTACTTTTTTCCATTAATTCAGCGCCTGGATTAATAACTAATTCTCCATCTATTTTACCAACTGTTACTCCAGCAACTGGTCCATTAAATGGAATATTAGAAATACCAAGAGAAAGAGATGTACCAAATAATGCAGTCATTTCTGGAGAACATTCATTATCAACACTTAAAACAGTATTAACAACTTGTACTTCATTTCTAAAACCATCACTAAACATAGGTCTAATTGGTCTATCAATTAATCTTGCAGTTAAAGTAGCAGCATCTGTTGGTCTTCCTTCTCTTTTAATAAATCCACCAGGAATTTTACCTACCGAATAAAATTTTTCTTGATAAAGAATAGTAAGTGGAAAAAAGTCAGCTGAACTAACATTATTACTCATAACAGCAGTACTAAGTATTACAGTATCATTATATCTAACAAGTACAGCTCCACCAGCTTGTTTAGCTAATTCACCATGTTCAACTACTATCTTTTTACCTAGAAATTCATATTCAAAAACTCTTTTCATAATATACCTTCCTTCTAATAAAAAAAGACACTAAAAATCTAGTGCCTACTTTCTTAAATTCAATTTTTTAATAAGTTCTTTATATCTTTTAACATCATTGTTTTTAAGATAATTTAATAAACTCTTTCTTTTACCAACTTTCTTTAATAAACCTAATTTAGAATGAAAATCATGAATATGTACTTTCATATGTTCAGTAAGTTCATTAATTTCACTAGTTAGTATAGCAACTTGTACTTCAACAGAACCTGTATCATTTTTATCTTTACCAAATTCTTTGATAATACTTTCTTTCTTTGCTTTATCTAAAGCCATAATAAATCCTCCTTTGTTCTTAAAATGGTTAATTCTGAGTAAAAAGTTTGGAGTAAAACTTTAAACTAAGAAAAAACTTACCTATTAAATATACAATAATTTATGCATAAAATCAAGAAAAATAATTAATTTTATTAAAAATATTAAATAAAAAATTAAGTCCAGTTTAGTATATAACAAAAGGAATTACTTTTACATTTTGTACAAAAAATACAAAAATCTCATTTTGGGTGCAAAATAAAAATAACCTATATCACTACTTTGATGCATAAAACTCCTTAAAAAAAATAGTAATTTACTACTACTCATTTATAACAAATAATAGCCTACACTATTTTTATCTATTTAGAACTAAAATAGTCCATAGAATTATACCTGTTTCACAATGAATGAGCTAAATTTCACCATAATATTAACATTATAAATTTAGCAAAAAAATATTGGAAAATACAGGACGCCCGCCGTTAGTATTGCCCGCATTGTTGTTGTTCATACTACCACTAGAATTCACATTACGCTCATTAGCATTGTTGTTGTTGAAATAGTTAGGAGGCACAAGCTAAAAAAGAATAAAGCCGGCCTACGTTTTTAAATGGTAAAATCCTAAGTTAAACATTTAGTCTAACCCAAATTTAGATTTACACAGTTTCATCACATGATGAAACTGTGTATTTGGTATTTTTATATTAAAACCCTTCGGTTTAATATCATATTTTTTATAATTAATTTTCTTCTATCGCCTGAAAAGGTTTTCAGGCGAATATTACAAGTGTAAAGAGGGGTGCCTATAAAGTTACTTACTCTATTACATATGGATTAGAAAGAGTTCCCTCTCCTCTTATAGGTGTGTTAGTTGGCACCAGTGAAACCACAGGACGCCCGCCGAAAGGAGTGTCCACAGTATTGTGGCGCACACTACCACTAGAATTCACATAACGCTCATTAGCAATGTTGCTGTAGAAAGAGTTAGGAGACACAAGCCAATTACGTTGACTTGTATTTCTTACGTTAGTGTTGTTTATAATATTCATCTCTGGCGCTGTAGCTAATCCTATTGGATATTTAAGTTGTGCACTTGTATTACT
>JAEEGL016037791.1_pt1 | contig 10667 bp, 6 predicted proteins | sample 9134231 | NCBI WGS metagenome assembly JAEEGL01 (sample SAMN16246548, study PRJNA631951) | gut metagenome | biome: gut microbiome; feature: rumen; material: fiber-attached | host: Bos | place: Iran: Karaj | collected 2018-10 | reverse complement strand
TCGAGCTCCTTCGCTGACGCCCAGGATGACAGACTGGAGCGGATCGCTTCTTAGAGCTTCTCCGGCTCGGGATACTCGACGCCGAAGGTCTCGACCGTGACCTTCTTCATCACCTGCGGGACGCGGGGACGGTCATTGTAGTCGGTGCGCACCTCGCAGATGCGGTCGACCGCCTCGATCCCCTCGACGACCTTGCCGAAAGCGGCGTACTGCCCGTCCAGATGGGGAGAGTCCTCGTGCATGATGAAGAACTGGCTGCCGGCGGAGTTGGGCGCCATGGTACGGGCCATGGACAGCACGCCGCGGGCATGCCTGAGGTCGTTGGGGAAGCGATTGGCCGCAAACTCCCCCTTGATGGTGTAGCCGGGGCCGCCCACGCCGCTGCCCTTCGGGTCGCCGCCCTGGATCATAAAGCCGGGGATGACCCGGTGGAAGATCAGGCCGTCGTAAAAGCCCTTGGAGACCAGAGCGATAAAGTTGTTGACGGTATTCGGCGCGGTCTCGGGATAGAGCTCGGCCTTGATCACGTCGCCGTTTTCCATTTCAAAGGTGACAACAGGGTTGCTCATTCAAATTTCCTCTCTTTCATAATCCGGTCAATATCGCGCTTCGACTGCCGCTCGGCGTCGCTGTCGCGCTTGTCGTAGAGCTTTTTGCCCTTGCAGAGGCCAAGCTCCACCTTCACGCGGCTGTCCTTGAAGTACAGCGACAGCGGCACCAGCGCCACGCCGTCCTGCATGACGCGGGCGTTCAGCTTCGCGATCTCCCGCTTGTGCATCAGAAGCCGCCGCGGGCGCACCGGATCCTTGTTGAAAATATTGCCGTGCTCATAGGGGCTGATGTGCATGGCGCGCACGAACAGCTCCCCGTTTTTGACGGTACAGTACGAATCCTTCAGATTCACCTGCCCGGCGCGGATGGATTTGACCTCCGTCCCCGCAAGCTCGATCCCGGCCTCATAGCGTTCGAGCACGAAATAATCGTGGAAAGCCTTGCGGTTGTCCGCTATGGTTTTGGTGCCCTTCTGCCTGGCCATGGAGCTCACTTCCTTTCGGGCAGTTATTGTACCATACTCTCCTCCGAAAGGAAAGGAAAAATTTCGGGGCTCGGCTCAGAGCTTGATGATGTCCCAGGTGCAGGGACCGATGCTGCCGCTCAGATAGCCCTTGCCCGCCGCCGTGCAGTCGGCGGTATAGTATGCGGGCGCGCTCGCGCGGTTGATAACGGTCAGATACGCGCCGTCCTCCGCCGGCAGGCCGAGGGCGTCTTTCCCGTCCTCGATCCAGCGCAGGATCAGCAGCAAGTCGGGCGAGTCCGCCATAAAGCGGGCAAAGCCGGTGCTGAGTGCGGCGGACGCGTTGCGCGCGGCGGCAAGCGATGCGTAGCAGTCGTGCAGATCACGGTCGCCGAGCTTGAACGGGCCGCGGTTGAAGGGATCGCCCACGCCGCACATGCCCTGTTCGTCGCCGTAGTAGACGCTCGGCACGCCCGGCACCGTGAACTGGATCGCGGCGCAGAGCTTCTCCAGCGTGATCGCCCGCTCGAGCCGTTCCTCGGAAAAGCTCAGCCGGAGCTGATCCTCACGGCAAAGGTCGCGGATCACCACGTCCGTGGCCAGCGCGCTGCGCACGCGGTCTACGTCGTGGGAGCCGAGCAGGTTCATCAGCGAGTAATACAGCGGCTGGGGATAGTTCATCTGCTGGGAGCGCAGGAAGTCACGCAGCGCGTAGGCGTCGCAGCGCCAGTGGGCAAAGTCCAGCACCGCCGAGCGGAAGGGATAGTTCATCACGGAATCCAGCGAATAGCCGAGGGCGTAGTTGCGGCGGCTGCCGTAGCTCTCCTTGACCACCGGGTCCTCCCAAACCTCGCCCAGGACGGGCGCGTCGGGCTTTTCCTCCTTGGCCGCCCTGCGGATCAGGGAGAGCACCTCGTCGGGCAGCTCGTCCGCAACGTCCAGCCGCCAGCCGGCCGCGCCGCGGCGCAGCCAGGTCTTGACCACGCTGTCCTCGCCGGTGACGACCTGCTCCTGCCAGGCGGGATTCGTCTCCTCCACCTCGGGCAGATCCGCAAAGCCCCACCAGCTCCGATAATCGTTCGGGAAGCTGCGAAACTCGTACCAGCTGTAATAGGGGGAATCCTGCCCCTGGCAGGCGCCCTTGCTGGCATAGTGGTGGTAGCGGTTGAAATAGATGCTGTCGGCGCCGGTATGGGAGAAGACGCCGTCGAGCATGATCCGGATGCCCATCTTTTCCGCCGTCTCACAGAGATGGGTGAAATCCTCGTTGGTGCCCAGGATCGGGTCGACCCGCTTGTAATCCGAGGTGTCGTAGCGGTGGTTGGAGCGAGCCTCGACGATGGGGTTGAGATAGAGGCAGCTGATCCCCAGCTCCTTGAGATAGGGCAGCTTCTGCTCGATGCCCTTGAGCGTGCCGCCGTAGAAATCGTCGGGGCTGTAACTCTGCTCAAAGGGGCGGGGCTGCCAGCGCAGCGGCTCGTCGATGCTGCGGTGGAGCTCCGGGGTCTGGCCGAGGGCGGTATGATAAGCGACGCCGCGCTCCGCAGTACCGTCGTTCGAGAAAGCAAAGCGGTCGGGAAACACCTGGTACATGACCGAACGGCGGAACCACGCCGGCGTATCGAACTCTTTTTTATACACGGTCAGGCGGAAGCCCGCGGCCTCATAGCCGTAGAGCCGTCCCTGATGGCCGCTGCCGTCCGGGCAGAGCCAATGGGCGCTGTCGGGCGTTTCGATGCGGAAGCGGTACCAGAGGGCAGCCGCCTCCAGGGGCGCTTTGACCGTTACGGTAAAGCCGTCGCCGGAGGGCTCCATCTGGTGCTCCTCCCAGAGCCGGTCGCCGATTAGGATCAGATACGCCCGCTCCGCCCGGCCGCTGATGATGCGCAGGGAGAGCCGCAGCTCCTCCCCTTCCCGCACGGCGCCCAGCGGGCTGCGGTAGGCCTCGTTCCAGGCGTCATGCGCAACCATCAGGCTGCCGCCGCAGCTGCGCAGGATGCTGATCACGTGCGCGGTGCGGGGCTGGATCCCGTACAACTGGGTCATGTCGACCCCGGTGGCGTGCAGATCGCCGCAGCAGCGCCCCGTCACCTGGAACGCGTCCTGCAGGGAGAAGCCGCGTTCGTCCATCAGAAGACGCATCAGCTCCGGCGCGGCGATGGGATTGTCCGCGTCATAAAAGCGCTCCGGCAGGGCCGTGAGCGGCATCCCGCTCTCCTCACAGGAACGGGCAGCGGCATACACGGAAGCCGCCGCCTGAAAATACTGCCGGATCAGCGTCGGGCAGTGGGGCTCGTGCAGGAGTTCGACCAGCACGTGGTCCCCGCCGACGGCATCCCAGCATCCGTCCCCCCAGACGGCCGTAACGGCGCGCCGGTCGTGATAGACGATGGAGAGCGTATAGTCCTTCGTCCAGTTCTCCTGGTAGCTTCCCCCGAACCAGACGGTATATTTTCCCGTATGTGTCCCTTCCCAGACGGGACGGGTCATCACAGCATACATAAATAAAGCCTCGCATATTCCGCGGCCGAGCGATCAAAGCCGAAATCCGCTTTCATGGCGTTGTTGATCAGGCCGTTCATAATTTCCTTGTTCTTGTAGCAGCCGAGGGCGGTGCGGATCGCGTCCCGCATTTCCCAGGCGTCGTAATTGGCAAAGCAGAAGCCGGTGCCCTCGCCGGTAAAGCGGTTGTAGGGCGCCACGGTATCCCGCAGGCCGCCGGTCTCCCGGACAACGGGGACGGTGCCGTAGCGCATGGCGATCATCTGGCTCAGGCCGCAGGGCTCGTAGCGCGAGGGCATGAGGAAGAAATCGCTGCCGGCATAGATGAGGTTGGCAAGCTCCGCGTGGTAGCCGATGTAGGAGCAGACGCGCCCCTTGTAGCGATACTCCGCCGCGCGCATGAAGTTCTCAAAGCGCTCCTCACCGGAGCCGAGAAGCATGAACTGCATCTCCTCCCGGCCCATCAGCTCGTCGAGAACGCAGGCGACGAGATCGAAGCCCTTCTGCTCCGTCATCCGGGTGACCATCGCGAAGATCGGCACCTCCGGATTGGGCTCCAGTCCCATCCGGCGCTGCAGCTCCGCCTTGCACACCGCCTTGCCCCTGCGGTGGGCTCTGTCGAAGTGCGCGGGGAGCAGCGGGTCCTTCCGGGGATCGAAGAGCTTCCTGTCAATGCCGTTGATGATGCCGGACACGTCGTCCTCGCGCGCCTTGAGGATGCCCTCAAGCCCCTCGCCGTAGTAATCGGTCATGATCTCCCTGGCGTAGCTGGGGCTGACGGTATTGATCTTGTCGGCAAAGACGCAGCCCGCCTTCAGAAAGTTGGCGCAGCCGTTGAGCTCCATGAACGCCGAAGTCAGATACCCATCCCCGATCCCGAACAGATCCTTCGCCAGGCCGAAGCTGAGCTTCCCCTGGAAGGCGTTGTTGTGGATGGTCAGCAGAAAGCGCAGCCGCTCCTGCACGGCGCCCGGGTACTGGGTCCTGGCCAGCATGGGGATCATGGCGGTATGCCAGTCGTTGCAGTGGACGACCTCCGGTTCGAAGTCCAGATTCGGCAGCGCGTCGAGCACCGCCCGGGTGAAGAAGGCGTACTGTTCGATCTCGCCCTCGCCGCCCCAGTAGATCCGGTCGCCGAAGTAATGCTCGTTGTCCACCAGATACACGGTCACGCCGTCAAGCTCCAGCTTTTCGATCCCGGCGTACTCCCGCCGCCAGCCGAGCTGCACATAGAAATAGAACATGTGCTCGACCCGGTCGGCATACTTGTTTTTAATGCAGCGGTGATAGGGCGTGATGACGCGCGCGTCGATCCCCAGCGATCCGAGCGCCTTGGGGAGCGTGCCGACCACGTCGGCAAGCCCCCCGGTTTTGGACAGGGGCGCGCATTCCGCGGAGGCGAGGAGCACGGACGGAAGCTTGGTTCTGCCCTTGCTCCTCAGGATGTCGCGAAGCTCCTTCGTCATTCCGCTTCCCCCTCGGGCTTCGCGGCGGATTTCCGGGGTCTGGAAACTTTGGGTCTGTATTCGAAGAACACGGCGGACATGGCCGGCAGGGTGATTGCAGCGGAGGCGGGCAGATCCAGGAAGGGCTCGTCGACACTGCGGATCACGCCTTCGTTCAGCACGCCCTCGCCGCCGAACTGCTCGTCGTCGCTGTTGAGGATCTCGGTCAGCGTGCCGGGCGCGGGCAGGCCAAACACAAAGCCGTCATAGCGGACGGGCGTAAAGTTGCAGACGCAGATCACGCCCTTCTTCTTGCTTGCGGGGCTGCGCAGGAAGGCGATGGAGCTGCGTCCGGCGTCGTCCACGTTCAGCCACTTGAAGCCGTCCCAGGAATGGTCGAGCTCAAACAGCGCGGGGTTGGAGGTATAGAGCCGGTTGAGCTCTCTCATGTAGTGCTGGAGCTTTGCGTGCTTGACATAGCCGAGCAGCATCCAGTCCAGCTCCTGCTGCCAGTTCCATTCCACGAACTGGCCGAACTCGCTGCCCATGAAGGTCAGCTTCTTGCCCGGATGGGCGAACTGGTAGCCGTACAGCGCGCGGAGGGACGCGAACTTCAGGTCGTAATCGCCTGCCATCTTGTTGATCATCGAGCACTTGCCGTGCACGACCTCGTCATGCGAGTAGGACAGGACGAAGTTCTCGGAGAAAGCGTACATCATGGAGAAGGTCAGCTTGTTGTGGTTGAAGCTGCGGAAGAACGCGTCCAGCGACATATAGTCGATGGTGTCGTGCATAAAGCCCATGTCCCACTTGAGGCTGAAGCCCACGCCGCCGACCTCGGGAGGTGCGGTGATGAGCGGGAAGGCCGTAGACTCCTCGGCGATGGTCACGGCGCCGGGATACTCGGTCAGGATGGCGCTGTTGAGCTTGCGCAGGAAACGCACCGCGTGCAGGTTGGTCGTGCCGCCCTCCTCGTTGGGCGTGAACTCCCAGTCGCGGCGGCCGTAGTTGAGGTAGAGCATGGAGCTGACCGCGTCGACGCGGATGCCGTCGATGTGGAAGACCTCAAAGAACTTGCAGGCCGAGGAAACCAGGAAGCTCTGCACCTGCGTGCTGGCGTAATCGAAGATCAGCGTGCCCCAGTCGGGATGCTCGGCCATGCGGCGCTCCTTGCATTCATAGAGCGGCGTGCCGTCGAACATGGCAAGACCGTGCGCGTCCTTCGGGAAATGGGCGGGGACCCAGTCCATGATGACGCCGATGCCGGCCTTGTGGAGCGTATCGACAAAATACTTGAAGTCCTCAGGATTGCCGTAGCGGGAGGTCGGCGAGTAGTAGCCGGTGACCTGATAGCCCCAGGAGCCGTCGTAGGGGTACTCCGTGACGGGCATCAGCTCGACGTGGGTATAGCCCATGTCGCAGCAGTAGGTCGCCAGCTCGTTTGCGATGTTGACGTAGGTATTGCCGCCCTGAACGTTCCGCCAGGAGCCCAGGTGCAGCTCGTAAATGCTCATGGGGGTGGTCATGAATTCCTGTTTGGCGCGCTGGCGCAGGAACTTCGCATCGCCCCAGGGGTAGTCCTTCTCGGTCCAGATCAGGGAGGCGTTCTGGATGCCGTTCTGGGCGAAGGAGGCAAAGGGATCGCACTTCAGGAAGCGGCGGCCGTCCGGCGCTTCGATGCAGTACTTGTAGTTCTGGCTGTCCCAGACGTTATCCATGAAGATCACCCAGACGCCGCCCTCAAGACGCTCCATGTAATTGGCGTTCCACGCCCAGTTATTGAAGTCGCCTACCAGCGACACGCTCTTGGCGTTGGGCGCCCAGACAAGGAAGCGGTGCATCTGCAGCTCCGGGATAAAGACGCAGCCAAAGGCCAGCCAGGCTTTCCTGGCCTCTCCGATGTTAAAAAGGTAAATATCGTCGCGGGGGATATGTTGTAAAAAACGCTCTTCCATGATGCATATCTCCTTTCTCTTTTTGTGCTTCTTGTATTATAACTCGTTCCGCAGTCAATTCCAAGGGTTTTTTCACATCAAATGCATCAAAAAGCACACGATCGGAAAAAAGTTTCAAAAAACGCCCGGAGGCCGCAGACCGCCGCCTCCGGGAGCGCGGGACGCGCGTCTTCCCGACGCTTCAAAACGGAAAAACCGGGCGGATCGCTCCGCCCGGTTTGACGATATTGTTTTACTGCTTTTTCTTCCTGGGGACGAGCGCCACGACGGCAGAGCCGGACAGCAGCATCACGGCCGCCCAGAGGACCAGATTGCTCTCATCGCCGGTCTTCGGGCTGGCAGAGCCGATGTGCACATCAAACTGCGCGGTGGCTTCGCCGTCCTTGAACAGGATGGTCACAGGGTAGTTGCCCTTGGCCAGCGTGTTCAGGAAGCCGGGATTGAGGCTGACGATCGTGCCGTTCTCGCCCTTGCGGACGGTGTAGTTGCCGGCGGCCAGCGTTTTATCGCCGACCTTCACGCCGGTAAAGAGCTCATAGGCGCCTTCCGCGTAGAAGGTCAGCGTCTTGCCGCTGTTGGTGTACCAGTCGACCGTAGCGGTGTTCGCGTCGACGACGGAGACGTCGTTGATCTTGAACACGCGGTAATCGACCAGCACCGCGACGGTGCAGCGCAGACGGTAGCTCTGGCTGCCGAGCATGTACTTGAAGAAGAAGTTGTGGCTGCCGCCGTCCAGGCTCTCAAGGAAGGACGCGGGCAGGGTGATCTTGTTGCCGGAGACGGTGTAGTCGGTGCCGGAAACCAGCTTGGTGCCGGCAGACTCGTCGGTGGTATCCATCACGATCTCAAGCGGGAGGTCGGTCACGTCAAAGACGATGCTGGTGCCGCTGCCCTTATAGTAGCGGGAAGGCGTGAAGGTCACGTTCGCCCAGACGTTCAGGGGGTACTCCACATAGCCGCCGTTGTCCATATCGAAAGCCAGGACCAGCGCATCGGCGGGCAGGTTCTCGAGGAAGGACGCAAACTTGGAGATCTCCACCCTGCCGCCGGCGGCATAGTAGTTGTAATCGGTGCCGTTGGCCAGGGTCGCGACCGTAGCCTTGGAGGACGCGTTCTTGACGGAGAGCGTGGACAGGCCGGGAGTAACCGCAAAGGTCAGGTTGACGTTCTTGCTGGGCTGGCCCTTGAAGTAATCGACGGAGGTCTTGCCGGAGACGTTCTTCACGCTGGCAGGCTCGCTGGCGACCGTGTAAGGATAGTCGGTGTTCTTGGAGGCGGCAGGCTTGCGGCCCTTCGCGCAGATCTCCACGGGAACGGCGTTCTTGTACAGGCCGCCGGTCACGCCGCCGACCACGTTGGAGGCGCTGCCGGTGAAGCTGATGGAGCCGTAGGTGCCGTCGGAGATGTTGGGGCTGACCGTGCCGGCGGAGGCGTCGATCACGACCGCGTTGGCGGCGCTGCCGCTGCCGGCGTTCAGGATGGCCTGCGTGCCGGCGGAGGCCAGCGTGACGGTGCCGTTGACCTGAACGTTATCAAGCGTAAGCGTGCCGTTGACGGTGATGTTGCCGTTCACGGTGCCGTTCTTGAGCTTGAGGCTCTTGCCGCTGGGAACCGTAATATTCCCGTTGATGGGGTAGTTGCACTGGTCGATGAACATGGAAGTGATCGAACCGAAGTCGGTGATGTTCCAGGTCATCTCATGGACCAGCCAGGTATCCTCGGTGCAGCCGTCGGCGACCATGCCGCTCAGGGACTCGTAGGCGTGGTTGTCGCTCTGGATCACGGTGTTGTCAGGCTCGTCGGCCACGATGTCGGGCTTCTGCTCGACAACGATCTCTTCGTCCTTATCGCCCTCGGAGTCCTTCTCTTCACCGTCTTCCTCGCCGTCTTCCTTGGCGGGCTCTTCTTCCGGCTCCTCGTTATCCTTCTCGGCGGGCTCTTCTTCCGGCTCCTGACCGACAGGCTCCTCGGAACCCTTCTCCTCGGAACCCTCCTCAGAACCCTTCTCGGAACCCTTCTCCTCGTCCTTGTCCGTATCGTCGTCCTCTACGACGGGCTTGACGAACTTGAAAACGGAGGAATCGGTTTCCGTAGCCTCAAGATTATAGGCCGCGGCGGCGCCGCTGCGGATATTGCCGCCTTCGTTGGAAGCCCAGACCTCATCCAGGAAAACGACGCCCTCGCCGTCGACCGCAACCGCAAAGGAGAAGGTCTCCTCTTCCGTAACCTTGGTCTTGACTTTGATCTCGCCGTTTTTCACCTGCGCCTTATCGTTCAGGAAAATGGCGAATTCTTCGTTCTGGGTGGGAACGAAAACCAGCGTCCTGCCGTTCAGGTTCAGGGAAACGCCCTCGGGAATGGTGAGGGGCGCGTTGAGCAGTATGGGAGCCTCGCCGGCGACGAGAACGATCTTCTGACCCTTCTCGGCCTCTTCCAGCGCGTCGGCGATCGTGGCATAGTAACGGGTCTCTTCCCCGACGTCGATCTTGGCAATGCCATTGGCGCTGCTGACGGTCTTATCGCCGGAGCCGGAAGCGGAATCGCTGGCGCTGACCACAGCGCCGTTCACGATCAGATCCGCGGACTGGGAGCCATCAGACTTTTCCTCGTCGGAGGATTTCTCCTCGGCGGGACTATCCTGCTTCTGGTTCTCCTCAGACTGCGCCTCATCGGGAATGTCACCGTCCGCGGAAGCGGTGATGACCGCGAAGCTGAAGCACATCGCGATGACCAGAAGAATGGACAACAGTTTGGTATAGGCTTTCATGTTGTTTCTCCTCACATTTCTCTGCTAACTATTATAAATAAATTTATAACCTGCGTCGGCTGCCGGTGAACGCAAAAGAGCGCCACTGGTGGCTTGTAGATAATGTACCACTTTATTTCGACATTTGCAAGAGCGATTTGAAGTTTTTTGCTATAAATTTTTACCTTATTGTAACCACCTTGTCCGTCAAAAGTCATAATTAACAGTTGCTTCCCGCGCGCAGATGTCCGGTTTTCCGCGGAAGTCCGGCGTTTTCGGGCAACAGGGCCGTCGGGGGAAGATTGCAAAACGATTACAGCATTATATCAATATTAAGTAAAATTAAGAAATACCCGATCGGCAGTCCGGGCTGCGGGGCGCTTACCGGCAATTGTGAAAAATGACCGGGCTTTTTTGTATCGGAATTAAATCAAAAATTTTGTCTTTACCCATCCTTTCCCTGTTTTTCAGGTTAATTTTTGTTAAAATATCATCATGGCGTCTCGTTTTTCATACAGGCGTCGCTTTCCTTTTGTGCACTTTGTCTTTTCCCCTGCGGCAGGGGCGCTGCTTTTCAGCACTTTCCATAAACTTGGTCATTTTGACCGAAATGTTTCGTATTTCGCCTTGTGATAAAGGCTCGAATCGTGTAAAATATACAAAGCAGAGGGAGTATTACGAATTGGAGCGTGATGTTCATGGAAAAGATTCTGTGGCTCAGTCCCCTTCTCGGCCTTGCCGCGCTGCTCTTTGCCGCCTTCAAGGCGCACTATGTATCTGTCGCCTCCCCCGGCAACGAACGGATGCAGGAGATCGCCGCCTCCATCGCCGAGGGCGCGGACGCCTTCCTGAAATCCGAGTATAAGATCCTCGCTTTCTTCGTGGCAGCCCTGTTTATCCTGATCGGTCTCTTTATCAACTGGGGCACCGCCCTGTGCTTCCTGCTCGGCGCGCTCTGCTCCATCCTTGCCGGTTTCTTCGGGATGAAGGTCGCCACCCGCGCC
>JAEEGL015945681.1_pt1 | contig 10667 bp, 4 predicted proteins | sample 9134231 | NCBI WGS metagenome assembly JAEEGL01 (sample SAMN16246548, study PRJNA631951) | gut metagenome | biome: gut microbiome; feature: rumen; material: fiber-attached | host: Bos | place: Iran: Karaj | collected 2018-10 | reverse complement strand
TTGACCTTACTAATGAGGATTCAGCGGTGATGGCTGTGAGTTACATGTCGCACCCGCTGGAAATTGATGCGATGATGTGCAAGTCGCCAAAGCGCATTACTTGGAATGTTTTCACCACCAGAACAACGCCAAGCACAGCTGCTGTCACGCTCACACTCAGGGGCGAACGCGGCAGCAGTTGTCATGGTTATGTGATTAGTCGAGTGAGGGCAAATGGTGTGATTGCAGCACCATTGTCGAGGCCGCTCATCGCTCATCCATCGCGCACGTTACGCCTTGCAATTGCCGGCAGTCTTCCCTCAGGTACCATTGCGCTGGCCACAGTTGTTAGTTGGTGATGCCAGGTGGTTTTGTGGAGAATGATTGGCACTGTTTTATTTTGACGATTAACTGTCAATTTGTTAAGCGTGTTATTTTGTAAAAATGGTGGAATTGGCACAGTTGTTCAGGCTATAATATCAACCATTGAAAACATGAATTGAATGATGAAATGATGATAAACTTGAGTATTTAAAAAAATATTGTTACTTTTGCAGACACGATAATTATTAATCACAATAAAATATTACGATCATGAAGAAATTATTTGCATTTGCAATGGTTGCATTGATGGCAGCGCTGCCCGCCATGGCGCAGTCGCACGGCTATTACGGAAACTCAGGAAACCGCTATGATTATGAGCGTAGCCATAGCCGTTGGATCAGAAACTACTATGGCAAGGACATGTACTTTGGAGTGCGCATCGGCCCTGCAATTTCGCACGTGAGCGGTGATGGCATCTCATTTGCCGGCGGTAGCAAGACTGGCCTGCATCTGGGTGGTGTTGTCGGGTTTGAGCTGACAAACCGTGCTCCGGTGTTCTTTGAGACTGGACTGAGCTATGTGAACAAGGGCGGCAAGGGCGAGTTCCTCGGTCAGCGCCTCACAACGAGCTTGAGCTACATTGAGTTGCCACTGGTGTTCAAGTACATCCATTATACCGATATGGGTCTGTCGATTCATCCGCTCTTTGGTGGATATATGGCAGTTGGAGTAGACGGTAACATCAAGAACTATGACACACAGCACAAATATGGCGCATTTGGAAAGAACAAAGAAGGTGAGCCTGAGCGTTTCAAGCGTTTTGACGGCGGTTTGCGCATTGGCTGCGGTGCCGGTTTCAGCATGTTCTACCTTGACTTGGTTTATGATATCGGTCTGGCAAACATCAGCCACGACGATTATGACTCAAGCAGCAACCGCACGTTCTACATCAACTTTGGCGTGAATTTCTAATCCTTAGAAGATTAGGATATAAAAACCAAAAAGGTTGCTCCCAGTGCGGGAGCAACCTTTTTTCGATGTATGTGTCGTACAATTACTTGTACAGCTTCTTCTCAACGGTGCGGCTGCCATCGCTGTAGCGGGTCACCACGATGTTCACGCCCTGGAACGGCTTGTCGCTGCTCAATCCACTCGCGTTCACATACTCAACACCAACCACCTCACGATAACCGCTCAGCTTGTTGATATCAGTAACAGTACCATCATCTTCGATGTATCCTTGATCAACGAGGTTGTCAAGTGCATAAACCACGAAACCATCATTCTCGGCACGAGGACTGATGCCGCTCGGATTGTTAGCTGAACGGATAACAACAGCCAATCCTACGAAATTGTAGACATGGTCGTCTTGGAGAACTGGTGCGCTCTCGAGTTTGCTGAAGTTGGCCGTGAACTCACCATCTACTATGGCGCCATTTACATTGGATCTGGTTGCCACGACGAACTTCTGCTTTGCCTCATCCCACAATGCCCACTGGATGTTGGCTACCTCCATAGGCTTAGGAGTAACGAAGAAGTAATCGTTCTCTACAGTGAGCATCGATGGATCGAAGTTGGTTGGCAGGAACGTGTTCATCCTGTCGCCGTAATTGCTGATATCAACACTCATGTCATATTCAGGCATAACGCTCAACGTTATGGTCGGGTTAACCTTGTCGTTCAGTACACCCTTCACGCCCTTGAGCTGGCGGCCCAGATAATTAACGCTGAATCCATTGCTTGACTCCAGGGCAATCCAGTTACTCTGATCCCAAGCGCCCGATTGCCAGTTATGACTCCTGATGTAGTCAACTTGTCCTTCGGCAGGTTCACTTGGGTGGGCAAACTTGTTGTCGTCCTTACAATATAGCGTCTTGCCGTCAGGACTAGTGTAGATTGCAGTCAGGTCGTTATCAACAATGCGGTACTCATTGCCAGCAACCACATCGGCTCTGTTAGCCACTTCATACAGAGTGTAAGAAGGCAGCGGCGTGCAGAATCCAATCTCATAGAGGTGAGAGTAGTCATTGTAGATTCTTACCTTGTAAATCTTACTTGCATTTAAGGTGCCTGAAGATATGATTTCGACCTGATCGGTCAGCTGGCTCTCATGATAGTCAACAGTCTCTTCGCCCTCATCAAGCGTTCCGTTAGCATTTACTGTACATTCATAGATTTCCATCTTTAATGGATATACATTGCCTGTATTGTATGACGACTGAATATTGTAAGCGTACTGCTTAACCTGGGTACAATTAGTTACATAGAACGTCTGGTAATCCTCGTTCCAGTTGGCGTAATGACTGGTGTTAGAACCAAAGTAGGTGGTGTTGCCCATGAAGATGTCGTTAGAATCCCATGTCTCATCACCAGTCTTGATGGTGCCACTAACATTAAACCACTCTTGCGATGCATCGGTCTGGGTTACACCATAGTTCGACAATGTGAGCCAAGCACACTTGTCGTTGGTGTATTCAGTGTACTTATAGATGGTTTGCATGCCACTAACCGTTGCTCCAGCTTCGTCGATGGTTGCATACTTGGCGATATTCAGGTAAGCATCACTTGCCGTACCGCCGTCGCTGCAGTAACCATTGAGATCAACAGTAGCACTCAGAGAACCGCAGGTGAGTGTTATTGTGCCTGAATAAGATGCCTCAACATTCGGCCTGAATGTTACAGTAACATCAGTGCCAGCCTCAGCATTTCCTTGGCTTATACTTGTTGTTGAAACAGAGAATACGTTGTTGGCATCATTCAATGCGACATCAACATCGCCATCCAGCATCTTGCCCTTGACGTTGAACGTTGCAGTTGTCGTTTCGCCGGAAGCAGCACGCATAGAGAGTTCAGAAGGTGTTGCTTTAAGCATTGGATTGTTCAATGGGGTCTGGAAACCAATCTCGGCGATATAGCTACGATAAGTGGCTGTCTCAACCTTGTAGATCTTTTCTTCATCAAGATTGGTGGCTGTGAGGACAAATGTTCCCGAAGTAGCAGAATTGCTGTAATTCTGTGTCGTGGATGGGGACGCTGTCAATGAACCATCAGCATTCTCAGTACACTCATATATCTTCAATGTAGCAGGATATGAACTGCTAGCCATGCTTTGTCCTAAACCAAGCAGTTTCACTGCGGTAGTGTTTGTAACAAAGAATGTGAAGGTCTCTTGTGTAGTGTTGTACCTATAATTGTAACCCATTACACGCGCGGTAGTGTTGGTGAAATAGGGGGCACTACCAAGGAGTTCTTCGTTGCTATCCCAAGATGTGCCATAATACTTGTTGCTGGTGCTAGTCACATTAGTGGAAATCCACATCTGAGGCTGACCACTGCTTATCGTGTTGTTGTCTACTGCATATCTTGATCCAACGAATGCTCCGTAAATTGGTAATGTGAGCCAAGCGCAAGCGTCATCCGGATACTCAGTATACTCATATAGGTTGTTAACAAATGATGTGTTCCAGCCGGCATCGTCGATGGTTGCATACTTGGCGATGTTCAGATAAGCGTCGCTAGCTGAACCATTAGAGCTTACGATACCATTTAATTGAACTGTAGAACTCAAGTTGCCACTAGTCAGTGTTATACTGCCAGTATAAGTGCCCTCGGTATCTGAGTTCAATGTCACAGTGACATCATAACCGGCTTCAGCATCATCCTTGCCTATGCTCTGAGTTGAAATCTCAAACACGCCACTTGGATCGTTAAGTATTAAGGTGACATTGTCGGGAAGCATCTTTCCTTTCACAACAACTGTACCGCTGGTAGGTTGACCGGGCTTACTGCGCAGCGTCAACTCATCGGGAGTGCCCTTAAGCGTAGGTTTGTTGATTGGTGTCTGGAAACCGATCTCGGCGATATAGCTGCGATAAGTAGCAGCTTCTACTTTGTAAATCTTGGATTTGTCAAGATCTGTTGCCGAAAGAACAAATGTGCCAGAAGTAGCAGAATTGCTTTCACTCTTCACTGCATTTGACTGCGGTGTTAATGTGCCATCTTCATTCTCGGTACACTCATAGATCTTCAGTGTGGCAGGATATGTACTATTTGCCTGGTTTTGTCCTAAACCAAGCATCTTCACTGCTGTAGTGTTTGTTACATAGAAGGTAAATGTCTCTTGTGCAGTGTTGTTTCTAGAATTGTAACCCATTACACGAGCAGTGGTATTGGTGAAATAGCTGGAACTTCCAAGAAGCTTGTCATTGCTGTCCCATGAAGAACCGGCATATTTATTGTTTGTGGAGGTTACGTTTGTTTCAATCCACTTCTGAGCATTGTTGTTGTAGTAACATGTACTCCAAGCACCATAGATAGGCAAGGTAAGCCATGCTACATCTTCATTGACGTATTCAGTGTACTTGTAGAGGTTGTTGACGTTGCTTGTACTCCAGCCAGCCTCGTCGATAGTAGCATACTTGGCGATGTTCAGGTAATTGTCGCTGGCTGTGCCACCTTCGCTAGCCTCGGCTGTGAGAGTCACGGTTTGTGTAACAGCACCGTTGCTTGCAATTGTCACAGTACCGGTGAAGTTGCCTTCGTTTTCACTATTAAATGTCAAGCTGACGTTAACTGCCTCGGTTTCACTTATGCTGCTGGCAGGGATTGTGGTTGTTGCCATAGTGAATACGCCGCTAGGATCATTAAGGGTAAGTGTCACATCCTCGCTGATAAAGCGACCTGTGATGGCGAATGACCTTACATCGTCTTCTCCTAAGTGTGCATCAAAAGTAAGGCTTGTCGGGTTAACAATCAGTGTAGGTGTTGCTGCCTCGGCATTGCCCGTGATGTTGATGGTGACATTGTCGGTATTGCGACTTGAGAGAACTATGCTCGCTGTTGTCTGTCCAGTTGCTATAGGCTCCCAAGTGATTGTTAGAGTTGCATTGTTGGCCGTTTTGTTGATGGTGGTCTTGTCAATGCTGTAGATACCGTTCTCGTCGTTGAGGGTGACAGCAATGTCTTCCTCAAGGTTTGCTCCAGTGACACTTACTGTTTGGGTGTAGGTCTTAGTAACGTAGCCATTGAATGCCACATTGGTTGGGTTTGCGGTAATTGTTCCGCCTTGTGCAGTACCGGTAATAGGAATTATCACATCGTCAACTCCATTGCTGCTCAACTTAAGTGAAGCACTTGTGTTGCCACGCTCAGTAGGAGCGTAAGTAACAGTGATGGTGCCACCAGCATTGGTCAGACTATTCTTGTCGATACTATAGATATTGGCACCGCTCAGCGTGGCTATGATGTTATTGCTCAAATGATTTCCTGAAACAGTCACAGTCTTGGTGTAACTTTGTCCTGTGTAACCGGTAAATGCCAGGCTCTCGGGACTTGCCGTGATATTGGGGCCGAGTGCCGTTCCACTGAGATTTATGGTTACAGGACTGCAATTGCTGCTTGAGAGGGTTACGGTGGCACTGCTCTGACCTACAGCTGTTGGTGCGTAAGTTACAGTGATTGTTGCACCGTTTGCTGCCTGTGCGGCAGTGATAGTGGTTGGAGACACACTATATATTCCATTGCTACCACTTATCGAAGCGGTGATTTCGCCCTGTAGGTTAGAACCAGTCACGGTGAATGTCTTGCTTGCAGTCTCGCCAACATATGTGCCAGTAAAGCTTAAGCTGGTGGGGTTCGCCGACATTGTAGGAGCATTATACTTACCCTTACCGGTGAGTGATACTGTCACGCTGGCGGCATTGCTACTGGTAAGTGTGATTGTGCCAGTATAGGTGCCACTGGTATTTGCGGGAGCATTAAATGTAACTGTGATTGTAGCATTTGCTGTACCATTGCTGTTTTTCGAAATCGATGTCTGAGAAATGGCATAGTTGCTACCACTCAACGCAAGGCTGATATTTCCCTCCAAGTTCTCGCCGGTGACAGTAAATGTCTTGGTTGTGCTAGTCCCGGCGGTAATCTCGCCGAAGTCAAGACTTGTAGGACTGGCGGTAATGGTTGGCTGGTCGCAAGGTGCTATATACTGTAATCCAGCTAAAGCATCAAGCTTGCCATACTTTCCGAAGTGAGCACCATTCGTTCCGTTTACATAGGAATCCCTGGCAGCAGTAGCATTCAATATTTGCTTCACCTGATTGGCTGTAAGGTTTGGATTGGCCTGCAGCCACAATGCCATGATACCAGTTGTGGTTGGAGCTGACATTGATGTACCACTCATTGAACCATAACGGCTGCCATCGGAAGCGTTGCCAATAGTCATATACTCTTCGCTATCACTGGCTGATGAAGGATAGTTGCTGGTGTCATATTTATTTACACCTGCAATCAAAACCGCTCCAGGAGCAGTAATATCGGGGTATACTTGACCGTCAGGGCCACAGCCGGTACTATAACTCGAGAAATAAGCTATATCGCCAACAGTGTACTTGTCGTTCGTGTAGCTCACGTTATTAGACGTGGTTACAGTCTTGCGCGACACGTAAGCACCAACCGAGATGACACCAGCTGTTGGAACCTCATTGCCAATAGAGCACTCATCACTACCATTGTTGAATGTGTAGTCGCCATAAGTGCCGGCATATTTTGAGTCAAGGAATTCACTGAATCCATCGCCCCAGCAGTCAAACTGAACTGTTGAATTAGAAGCGCTAAATACAAGCATGCCCACAGCATAACGCGAAACATATTGTCCCTCGGAGTTTGTTGTCATGTCATTAGTGCTTTCAGTTGAAGTTCCTCTGACTGTTATATCATAATAGTACTTACCACTGTAGCTGTCGGTACTCCTTGATATCGATACTGTAGCGTTGCTGCTGTTGTTTTTGAAATAGGTGCTTCCTAATGACACTGAAGAGGAACTTGTAGGAGTTACGGCATTTGCCGTATATACAATAGAGTTAGACCTTTTGTCTATAATTACAAATTGGAACTTAAGTTGTGTGTTACTAGTCCGCGGCCAAACATAATATTCACTATAATAATTTGAGCTATAATAATAAGTATAAGTTCCTTCAATATCACTATATATACAATGTTCTAGTGACGTACAAGATGGAGTTGTACTTGTGGCGGTACCGCCATAGTACATGTTTCCTCCACCTTCGTTGCCAGCCGACAAACAAATAAGACGACCGGCGGCAGATCCACTACTGGTGAAGTTTTTATAAGCTGAAGCCAAACTACCGGTACCATCATGCGCTCCATACTGGGAGCCTAAACTGATGTTAACCACACAGGGCTTATTCTGCTCGGTAGCATAAGATTTGATTTTGTCAAGAGAGTTGGCGATATTGGTGCTTGACAATGAGCTCAAACCGCAAAGGAATAAATCGCTCTCAGGAGCCATTCCAGAATAGGTGGTTCCATTAACGGTGACTGCACGTCCTCCAGCGGTGGAGCTTGTGTGTGTGCCATGTGAACCGCCTGACACGTCATAATCAGGGAATTTACTTGGATCGGTGTAAACGCTAGAACTTTTGCCTGGTGCATACACACGTTTTACACGAGTGTTCCCATTGGCATCGTTAAAAGCAGTGTGCTTAAAATGAATACCTTGGTCTACAACGCCTACTATGACTCCACTTCCTGTATAGTTGTCACACAACCCGTTGTTTAAACCATCCCATGATTTGTCGGCATTTGTAGCAGAGCTTGCTAAATTGGTGGTTGGCTTCAGAAGTCGTGAAACATCAATTTGAATAACGTTGCTTAGTTGGCCCACTTCTTCAATTTTGTCAACTGGGATTTTTGCTGTAACAAAATTGTCGAAAGCACACATGACTTTCACACCAGAAGCCTCTAATGATGAGACGTTTTTTGTGTTGTTTAGATAGATAAATGCGTCAATCATTTCCACATTATCTATCATTTCGGTTGGGGCAAAACCTACTTTTATCCCCTTCTCAACCTCTGGTTTTAATTTGAATCCATTAGGGTTAGAGCTTTTCAGAATGCCGCCGTTCTTCGCTGCATCCTCAGCATCTAGCGCTCGTTTCATTAGGAACATTTTCGTTCCTGCCGATAGCTTGTCGATATTGTCGGCAAAAACCATCGATGTCGCAGAAATTGCGACAATTAGGAAGATTAAAATTTTTTTCATTTCTGTTATTTTGGTTTATATAATTCAAAAAAGAAGAGAGAGGGGAGAGGTAATAAAAACTGCAAAAATATGCCAAATTATTGAATTATGCAAAAAATATGCTTTGTTGGGGCTGAAAAACGGTGTCTATTCATTATTAAAAGCAGGTATTTCGTTGAAAATAGTTAAAAATTTTAAGTGATATTAATCAATTTATTTACCGTTTTTTTCTTGATGACTTTGTGCAACTGAAATATATTGTGTAACTTTGTGGTGGTAATAAGAAGTATTTTTAATGATAGAAAGGCACATAATAATTGACAATGTTGACCCGGTGGTGTTCTACGGGGTTAACAACAGTAACATCCAACTGATTCGTAACCTCTTTCCAAAGCTGAGGATGGCGGCCCGCGGTTCGGTAATCACGGTGATAGGCGATGAGGCTGAGACCGAGAAGTTTGAGACCGACATCAAGCGGCTGGAGGAGTATTGCGCGACCTACAACACGCTGCCTGAGGATGTAATCCTTGACACGATTAAGGGTCTGCCTCCCAAGGAGTTGAAGATGGATGACGTGATAATCTACGGGGTGAACGGAAAGCCAATCAAAGGCCGTACGCCAAACCAGCAGCTGATGGTGAAGACGTTTAACGAGAACGACTTGATTTTTGCGCTTGGCCCTGCCGGTACGGGAAAGACCTATCTGGCGGTTGCCCTGGCGGTACGCGCGCTGAAGAACCGCGAGGTGCGTAAGATTATCCTGTCGCGTCCGGCAGTTGAGGCTGGTGAGAAGCTGGGCTTCCTGCCGGGTGACATGCGTGACAAGATTGACCCTTATCTGCAGCCACTCTACGACGCGCTGGAGGATATGATTCCCGGTGCCAAGCTGAAGGAATATATGGACGGCAACGTGATTCAGATAGCTCCATTGGCATTCATGCGCGGACGAACGCTGAATGACGCTATTATCGTGCTGGACGAGGCGCAGAACACTACAACACACCAGATTAAGATGTTCCTGACTCGACTGGGAATGGGGTCGAAGATGGTGGTGACGGGCGACACGACGCAGATTGACCTGCCACGCAGCGTGACTTCGGGCCTGATTCAGGCGCTGAAGGTGCTTGACGGCGTGAAGGGTATCGGCAAGATTGAGTTTGGCAAGAAGGATATCGTGCGGCACCAGCTTGTGCAGCGCATAGTTGAAGCTTATGAGCGCCATGACGTGCTTCAGTCAATGCAGAATGAATGATTTAATGCAGAATGCTGAATGCCTCTACTGATGGATTTTAGCCGCACTACGTGCAGAAATTAGAGCACTTCGTGCTAAAATTATAGAAATAAATGTTTCGCAATAAAATTTGAATCATTTGTATTAAGATGAATTTAATTGACGAGCATAACAAGAAATACTCTTTTTTCCGTGAAATAACAGGTATTGCAATGCTTGTTCATCGTGAATATAAACCAGGACTTCTTGAGTTGGCTTACGAAGCGGCTCTAAAGTATTTACTAGAACAAGAACATTTTAAAGTAGAAAGACAGGTTTTTGTTCCGATTTATTGGAAAGATGTTAAGCTTCAAGAAAACTATCGATTAGATTTATTGGTAAATGACGATATCATAATAGAGCTTAAAGCGACAAAACAGATAATATCAGAACACCGAAAGCAATTGCACAACTATATGAGGCTGACTCATAAGCAATATGGTATGATTATTAATTTTGGTATGCAAAGTCTTTATTCTGAATGGTATGAGCTTGATGTCAAGACTAATATAATTGAAAAGATAACTCTTATGTAAAATTTTAGCGAAGCTCTAATTTTCACTCCGAAAGGAGTGGTAAAATGATCGAGAAATGATTGAGGTTGAGGAAATAAAGCCATATAGTAGCGAAGGGGAGAAGAAGAAGCAGGTTGAACAGATGTTCGACAGCATCGCTCCTGCCTACGACTTTATGAACCGCGCCATGACGCTGGGCATAGACCGTTGGTGGCGCCATGTGGCAATGAAGCTGGTGAAGCGTTCGCAGCCCAAGAGCATCCTTGATGTGGCGACGGGAACGGGCGACTTTGCCATCAGCCTCTATCGGAACATAGGCCCTGAAAGGGTGGTGGGCATCGACCTGTCGCAAGGCATGCTCGACGTGGCTCGTCGCAAGGTGGAAGCCTGTGGCCTGCAGGATGTTATCTTGCTGCAGCAGGGCGACTGTCTGGCGCTGCCCTTTGATGAAAATTCGTTTGACGCTGTGACAGTGGCGTTTGGCGTCCGCAACTTCGAACACCTGTTGCAGGGCTATGAGCAGATGCATCGTGTGCTGAAG